>Ga0123356_10005010_pt1 | contig 13582 bp, 14 predicted proteins | sample TergutEmb28metaG_2_FD_92546 | JGI IMG/M metagenome (GOLD analysis project Ga0123356, IMG submission 92546) | Embiratermes neotenicus P3 segment gut microbial communities from Petit-Saut dam, French Guiana - Emb289 P3 | ecosystem: Host-associated > Arthropoda: Insects > Digestive system > Gut ...
TGTCTTCCTGCACGGCATACTGCACGCCGAGTTGCGAGCCCATGGCGGCGAACGAAAGCAGGCCGTTGGAGTAGGAAATCTTGACGCTCTTACCCTTCTTCAGCGTGCCGATCAGGACGCCGGCCTTGCCGGTCAGGTCGGTGATCTGCTCGTCGTGGGCGATGGAGCACTTCTGCGGCTCCTCTATGACATACTTGGGCACATCGGTATTGATCCTGTACCCGGTGATGGTATCAAGCTCAGTGATGAGGATATTGTCCTCAGCGATGATATTGGGCATGGTCTCTCCTTTTTTTGAATTTTACGGTTGCGACAGGGCCATCCAGCTCAGTTCCTGGTTGCTCAGCTCCGATGCTTTCACGTTGCCGGAATAACAACCAATCATCAGATTATCGAACCGGATTTTGTTGTTGACTTGCTTGATTGAGATATTGAACTGATAGACGGTTAGGTCCAGCACCGTTTCGTAGGTATACGGAAACTCAGCCGTATTCACAGCCGAGACAATCAAGGATTCCAATGGACTCAACGCGAGGGCGTCGGCATCTCTTTCTCGTTCGGCACGTCGTTGCTTGCGCCGTTCCATTTTGATCATGAACCGCTTCGCTTCCTCATTGGCCGGATTCCGCACGTTTTTATCAACGCACAGTACAGCGCGGAGGAATCCACAAAGCCGCTCATGCAATGCGCCGTCGATCCGTATGGACCCTTTGGCATCTTGGATCACAGTGGTTCCGTCCTCCAGCCGAACGGGTGTCAGCTTGGATAAATCGAATTCGCCAAAGATCAGGCTGAACACTTCAGGATGCTCTTTCTGTCGTTCCTGTAGGTCATACCAGACAATACAGAACATCGTAAATTCGTCCATCTCTGTGAAGTCAATTCCCATGTCATCCAACTGCACCATGAGATCAGAGGGCGTAGAGATGACCGCGGAAACGATGGAGTAGAAATCCTCGTAGCAGCCCAAGACCTCCCGGATGGATGGCACATGGATTGACAGGTGATCCGACACAGCAAAATCTCTGGCATACAGCAGCCCTTTAACCATATCGACCCCGCCTTCCTCCACGCAAATTCTCGTAGGATGCCGATGGGCGGTTGAACTCGACGGTGGTATAATGCAGAAGCTTCCCCCAGTGGTAATCAATCGGGGACACGCTGGATAAACCCGCAAGCTCCAAAGGCCCGGCGCCGAGGCAAGAGCTGCCGCTGAGTACATGATTGATCTCACACACCAGCTTATCCGGGCGTACGCCGCCGCCGCACGCAAGACGCATGAGGCTCTTATGGCAAAAGGCCCATACATAGACATCGGGGTAAAGAACGGTCTTGTTGGGAACGCGCTTTATCTCGACATCGAAGCAGACATAGACACAAGCTTCTTTGGTGACATCCGGGATATGGTTGTAGGGGAACACACGACTGTAGGGCATCATCTTATTGGGGCACTCTGCTTCTTCGCTATCCATGACGAGCTTCACGATTGCTTCATCGCTGCACAGAAGTTCCATGAGCGTGTTTTTGTATTGATAGAGTTCATCCAGATTGCTCATAGCCACGCTCCTTCCGGGTTGTTATCATCATAACGCACCGAGTCTTTCGGATACAAGGCGGGGTTATCTTTGGCGATGGAGTCAAGGGTATTGTCCTCTCCTTCGACAACGGTCTCCGTCATGATGTACCGATAGATTCCCTTATCCTCAAAGATGTTGAACAGCGTGTTTGGCTTGGTGATGCGATACGACAACTTCTCGCCTACGTCAGGGTCGGCGATGATAAATCTGTCTCCACGATGCAGATTCTTGGTGTCATCATCCTTTGCAACCGTTACTGCGATACGCGCAGCACCGAGTTCCATCATCTCGAAGCGGTAAAGTCCCTCCAGGTACTTGGTGCCATCCTCTACGATGCACCACTTTTCGATGCGCCGGCCCTGTGCGTCAATCCAGCGCAGCTGGTAATTGCACTGCTGCATCAGGGCAGACTCATAGGCAGTGTCGTCGGCATCAATCTGCGTGACAATCCAGTGATTGTTTTTCCAGCACACCAGACCGCCATGAGTGATGCTCTCCCCAGGCAATGCGCATAGCTTCTTTATATTGAACTTCTTTGCGAAAGCCATGACTGCCATCTCGCGCGTTTCGCCATTGATGATCAGTGTATGAAAAGACGGATTATGCCGCAGTTGTACGGCTGCACGTTGCCGGATGTTATGGATGGCGTGATCCCTGGGGGAACCGCCCGGACCGGATACCCGGTCAGCGAAGTCGGTCCAGATATCGCCATTATTATGGTTCATACCACAAAGTCCCTCCGGTCAACATTGTCGAAGCTGTACCGCCGCATCGCAGATGAGAAGTTCTCGGAAGCCTGCTTGTGCGCCACGCGAATCTGCTTCAGTAACTCCGCGGGGGAATAACCATAGAAATCTGTGGTATTGAGCACGTTTTGCAAGTTCTCTTGCCGATAGAGATAGGTATTCATCCAGGCCACAATCATGCCGGTGGATACGATGTCAACGATCTCGCCGATATGCTTCGCCGGAATATCCGTCATCAGCGTGCGCGTTTCATCGTCAAGCACATCATCAGTAAGAGCATACTTGCATAGCCGTGCGAAATTGGCGCAGGCGGAATGCAGGAAGCGGTCCACAAGGTCCCGCTGCTGATACCCCTCCAGCATGGCGAGGTTATAGTCAGATATCTTCGATAAGAACGCCTGCGCGAAGCGGTCATACGGGACCATGGAGCACCTCCTCGCTATTGCTCAATTAGGTTGACTTTCAGTGTTTCCTCAATGGCGCGGATTGCGTCCAGGCGGTTGAGGCTGCCGTCCTGTATCTTCTGCCGGGCCATGCGTGCCACGGAACGCCGCTGCTCAGGCGGGGCCTTTGAGAGCTTCGCGGTGATATCCTCCACGCTGGCGTCGAAGATGCCCTCCATCTCATCCAGGCGCATAACATTGCGGCAAAAGCGGTCCAGCTGCAGCGCCTCGATCACCAGGGGATCCTCCACCTGGAGCCAGCCCTCGCTGAGGAACTTCGACTTCGCGGACGCGATGTAACGCAGCTCCGCCACAGTCATGTCCTGCTCAACGCCGATGGACTCCCAGATGTACATGGATCCATCCTTACCACGGTAACGCACCGTGCCGTCATGGCCGCTGCGAACGCAGACGATGGTATTGGGGTCGAGCTTTTCGCGGACCTTAATTGTGGTTTTCGTGGCCGTTTTATCCGCCGCTGGCTTTGCGGCCTTCACAGTGCGCTTCGGCGCTTCTTTGGCTGGTGCCGGCTGTACAGCAACTTCTTCCTGCGCGGCCTCCTCCTCCGGCACTTCTTTCTTGGTTGTATCGTCCATGGACTGGTCTCCTTGTCTTCATAGTAAGCAGGCCGCAAAGCGTTTGCCCTGCGGCCTGTGAATGTGCCTTTATGCGAAGGTGTAACGCGCGAGGCTGATGGTATCAATACCGCAGGCGATGCCGATACCGCTGCGTTCGCGGTACAGGTATTCCCAAGTGCGGTCAGGGTTGTCGTGGGGCTGGTACTCGTCGATCAGAGCATCGCCCTCGCGCACGAGCTTGATGAATTTGTCATCGCCAGCCAGGATAGTGATGGTGTCACTGGGGAAGATGAAATCCTTGGTGCCGGGCAGATAGCGCTGGTTCACGGATATGACCGGCGTCCCCAGCCAGGTCGTATAATACCCCAGGGCGGCGAGCTCGTTCTGCGATGCGTTGGCCGCGTCCGGGAGCTGGAGGTTGCGCAGGGCGCGGGCGGTGCCGATGATGATCGCGGGCTTCTCGGTGTCGGCCTGCACGACTTCAATCATCTTGGAGATCGCGTCTTCATCAAAGGCGCCGACATCGGAGATGTAATTGCCGTTAAGGCTATCCGAGACGAGGCCGTTGAACACGATGAGCACGCCAGTGAGGTACTTGCGCACCATGGAGCGTGCCACGCGCTCGATCACATCGGTGATATCCAGCTTGCCGCCGAGGATCTGATCCTCGTCCGCATAGACCTTCACGCCGTTCATGGCCGTGGTAATGCTGATGGCGCGGGGGCCGGTGATCCTCTGGCGACGGATGGCGCCAACGCCGTCCGCGATGTTCGATACCTCGAACAGGGTGCTGTCCTGTAACAGGAAGCGGTTGATGTCGCCATAGCCGATGCGGCGCTCGTCAACGAAGCGTTTGTAGATTTCGTTGCCAGCCAAAATGTCGGTGACGACAGTGGGCAGGACCTCCTCCAGGATGGCAAAGAGCTGCGTAAATGTGCCGTTGCGGATGGCCTGGCGTGTCACCTTCGTCACGCCGCCAGTGAAATCGAGCACCATAGCCCGCAGCGCGTCTTTGGACTCCGTTAGCGAATACTGCTGGGGCGTACCGCGTACTACGTCCAGGATAAGGCGTGCTACATCTTTGTTATCTGCCATAGTTACGCACCTACCTTTCCGATGGTGTAGGCTTCAATGCCTTCCAGCCTCGTGACGCCGATCACTTTGCCGATGACGGTTCCGCCGGATGCAGCTGCCACGAGTTTCAGCTTCGTGCCAGCTTGCAGCTCGGCCGTCCAGCCCCTTTCCGGGGTCGCGCCGGCTGCGATCTCGAAGCCGTCCTCGGTCAAGGTGATGCAGGAACTGGAGGTCATGCAGCTGAGCAGATACGTGCGCAGGTTGTGACCCTCGGGGTTCTCGTAATCCTTCGCGCCATGCGTCAGCCCGTCGTAGAACCGCTCAGGACTCGCGATAATGCCGATCTGGTCGATGGGCGTGTTCGCGGCGGGCGTGGTGTACACGCGCAGGTCACGTTCGCCCTCAATCAGGTCGCCGATTTTAATGACATGGCCGTTGTCGATGGCCGCGGGCGTTGCGCCGTCGCCGCCAAGATACCGGCCCATGCCAAGGTAAGCGCCAACATCTGTGCCGGCCAGCAGGTCGGTTTGGATGATGGCGTGTCTTTTATCTGCCATATATGGATATGTTCCTCCTTAATCTTTTTCAGGGAAATACTTAGCCGCAGTGCCGTAGGGGTGACTTTTGTTGCCGCTGCCCGCGGCATGAGTATCAAGGGGCAAGCCCTGTGAGCCCGAACCCGCCGCGGAGAATTCCGCCGGGGGCTTGGAGCCCATGCGGCCCCGCAACGCATACGCCTTTTCGGTCATGACGTCGATGGGCATGTCGCCGTTCTGCTCCAGCAGCTCCTTGAACGCGGCCTCATCGGCCAGGTCACTGAACTCTGTGCGCAGGGATTGCAGCGCGCGGTCACGGTCGGCGGCTTCCGCGGCAACGCGGTAGGCTGTAAGCTGCTCGACATTGGCAGTGAGCGTCTGGTTCTCCGCTTCAAGCGCGAACTGGCGCTCTTTACTTTCCGCGAACATCCGAACCACGTTTTCGCCGGTGTCGCTTCCGTGCTCCCAGTCGACATACTTGCTCTTTTTCTTCGCGTATGTATCACGCGCAACGGTGACGTCGTCGCCGGAAACGGTATATTTGAATCCGCAGACGCAGCCGTCCACGTAGTCATACGCGAACACCTCCTGCGTGGCCGGATCGAAGTCGGCAACGCTGAACCTGGGCCAGTCGGGATAGTCCGGGTGGGCCTCAAAGGCGGCAACACGCTTGGAAAGCTCGCTGTGCAGACCGCTGGCATCCAGCGAGAAGGTCTGCTCGGGAGTTGTCACCTCCGGTTTTGTTTCATCTGTAGGCATCTCATTCCTCCTTTCCTCATTTCTGTTTTGATGGAACTCCTCCACCATAAGGCTAAATTGCTCCACAAAAGTGGAACACGAAAACAGCTCGATACAAGCCGAGCGCATGGCCGGCTCGTCCCTCTCTAAAAGGCAAAAAGCCACGAACGTAAAGGCGTTGACAATAAAAAAATCGCCATCCTTGACGAAATCATTTATTTTGATAGAGATCTCCATGGACTGGGCGACGCTGCCGCATTCTTCTATATGTTTGAACGCGGCTTCCCGTTTCCAAAGCACCGCCTCAACGCAGAGGTACTCCTTTTCTTCGCCGCCCTCATCAATGGTCTCCCACCAATACTTCGAGCCTTCGGGCACATAGCCAACCGGGTGCGTCATGTTGATCAGCCTGGCGCCGTCCTCTGAGCGGACGATGGCCTTGTCGTGACCGCCGATGGTGTCGCCGCTGATATCGTAGTTGCAGACGATAGGGCATCCATACGCGGTCTTTGCATTGTGATCAAAGACTTCCTTGCTGATCACGCTTTTGTTTTGGTTCAGACCGGCGTGCGCTATCTTAATCACGCAGGGCGCAAACCGCTCGTCGCTCGTCGCCTTTGAAAAAGACAGAACCGCTTGAACAACCTCTACCTGTTTATCGCTCACCGCATCACCACCCTTCAAAATGTTATTGTGTAAGACAGCGCATACAGGCAATCCGCGAGCTCCGGATCAACGCCGGAGGGATTGTCAAAGACCCACTTGGACTCATTGCTGTATAGCAGCTCGTAGCCAAGTTCAATCAGAGCATCTTTTGTCGCTACATCAAACGTATAGATAAACCGCATTACTCAGCCTCCTGCGAAACTTCGCCGCTGTCGCTTGCTTCCCCGGCCTCCAGTGTAGGGCGACCGGCTTCATCCTTCCCCATGGTAGATGAACCCTTCAGCGGTACGAACCGGCGCCGGATGTCCCAAACGGCGTTCTCCAGCACCTCCATGCCATCCATTTCATTTTGCGTCATGCCGAGAGCTGCGGCGTAATGGGACACAAGTGGAAAGCCATACTGGCACGCCTGGAGGTAGTGCTTAATCATCTCGTCGCGGTTGAAACGGCTGATATCGAGGAACTTGACGTTGATATTCTTACCGAAGGGCTTGGAGTGCAGATAGCGGTTGAGCATCGCGCCGATGGATTCCACGAGGGCGTAGGTAATCGCCTGGTCCGCCTTGATGGATAACAACAATGCGTTGCTCGACGCCTTCGCGTTACTAAACAGCAAGGAGGATACGCCTGCGGCATTGTACAGGTGCTCCTCCGCTTCGGTCACGAAATCATGCTCAGCTCCGTTGGGCCGCTCGAACGATATCTTTTCGATGGGCGTGGGCATCGCTACCGCGGCAATCTGAGGCGGAACGACCTCCCGCAGGTTGGCGAAGAACTCTTTGAGCAGCTTCAGGTCAATGTTAGAGTTGCCGCCGTCGTCAACGCCAAATTCACCAACCAGGAGGGCATAGTTGTCGATTGCGGCCTTCTCCAGCTTGAGGGCTTGGTAGTCCTCGATCTCGAAGATATCCCGCAGCACACCCAGGAATGGGGGGATCGCGAAATCTGGGATGTCGCTATTACACTTGATGGCGAAGCTGGCCGGCGTGTCGAGCTCCTGCCAACGGTACTCTTTGCCTTGATTCTTAAACAGGTTGTATTTTGTGGTCATCTCGTCAGAGTAGAAGGTCAGCTTCGATTCGTTGCGACCCGCGAAGTAGTTGAAGTCGAAGGAGACGTTGTAGGTATCGCCGCGGATTGACGTGATCTTACAGTTGTCGGACGGCAGGCGCTGAATCAGAATATCGCCGTCAATCTCGCGGATTGTCCCGAAGAACACATCTTCCCGCAGGCAGATTGTCAGTATCTCGCGGAAGGTTCGAGGGATACCAAAGGAGGACAGAAAGTCCGTTGTCTTCTTTAGGTGCGCGGTAAAGTTGCCGCCCTTGATCTTCTCCGCTTCGATCTGGTAGGGCATGACGACATAGACCAAGTCGCTCAGGCCGACGAAATATTGAATGATGCGCCAAAGCCGGGAGCCGACGATGTAGGCCTGGATCATCGCGTTGCGGAGATTCTTTTCGTTGCGCGGTACATCCTTCAGGTACTCGGCAATCTTCTTGCGTGTTTCGGCGCTGAAGCTCGCCATTTGCTGTTGTTGGTTGGGGTCAGAGTATATCAGCCCGGCGCCGCCCAGCTTGCGCTGCGAACGGGCAAATTCCATAATAGCATCCTCCGCTGCAGGGGTTGCGCTTTGCGTGGTGTCTGTTGGCAGATAATCACCTCCACCTCTAAATATTTTTTGATTGAAAAAAAGCGCTGAATGCAGTATAATAGTGTTTAGCGATTTAGCGGGGAAAGGGGTGAGGCTTGCATCATGCTCATGAATGAGGTTATGTTATCCTCGAAATTCAATAAAAGCCTCCCCGAAGGAAGGCGAGAATACACGCTGCGGAAGTTGAAGCACTTCTTCACTGTATATGCTAATCCAGCAAACAAGGGCATCCATACCGGCGCCAGGCCGATGGAGATCCGTGGCGTATCCGGCGTCTACAAGCTTCGCACCAGCCGCGGGGAGCGTGTGCTGTATGAAGTAAGCTCAGACGGTAATATCATCTTGCGGGAATACGCACCCCATGACGATCAAATCACGAGAGCCAGACGCATGAGCAAAAACGACGAGGGCGATGTCTCTCTTGCCTCGCTCTTCGATGCGCCGGCAGACGATAACGAATTCGATCAATATGAAGTGGAGTCGGCAAGCGATAGCCCGCTGATCATGGAGCAAACGGAGATCATCCTTGCCACTGACGAGTGGATCGCGCAGTGCGAGGATACGGCGGATTATATCTGGCTGGCCTCCGCAGAGCAAGCGGAGATCATCAGCTCCAACCGATACCCTCAATTTATATCCGGCAGCGCGGGCACGGGTAAGACCACGGTGCTTTTTCAGAAGCTATGCGGAATGGCGCAAAACAAGGGCGAGATCCTCTACATCACAATATCCCGGACCTTGAAAGAGGACTTTCAGAGGGTATATGAGAAGTTCAAACCAAAGCAGGAAGCCGCACGTATCACCTTCTTAACCATTGATGAACTATATGAGCTCCTTTTGCCCGGCCATAGGAAGGCCGCTGTGCAAGAGCAGTTCGTTTCAGTGTTCGGCTCTATCTGCCAAAAGGCAAATTGCAACCCGCAGGATGTATGGTGCGAGATCGAGGGCATCATCAAGTCCCATCTCGGCATAACTGATCAGACAACGATCAGCTTCCTTGACCAGCTTGTGAACTCCGAAACAACGACATTGAGCAGCCAGAACTATAGGGACGTAAAACCAAAATACAGTTACTTCCCTGTGGAAGTCCGCGACAAGATATACGAGTTCGCCGCACTGTATGACATGTGGCTCGGCGAACAAGACCTTGCTGACATCAATCAGCTCGCGGCGGAAATCATCCGGTCTGCCAACAAACAGAAATACGACCTCATCATCATTGACGAGGTCCAGGATTTCACTGAGCTTCAGCTGTATATGCTTATGCAATTGGCCAAGTTGCCGACTCACATGATCTTCTGCGGCGACATCAATCAAAACGTCCGCCCAACGTTCTTCATGTTTGAGCGGCTGTACAATATTTATTACTCCCTAGGTTGCAAAAGCGCCAAGGAGAACATGTTCACCTTGACGAAGAATTATCGTTCCTGCAAAGAGATCGTCGTGCTGCTCAACAGGATTCTTGACGAGCAGGGCCGACGTATCGGCTTTCAGGGGGCAAAGGAAGACGAGGGCATACGCGAAATCGGCTTCCGTGACGGGCATGTTCCAATGGTGATCGAATCGACTGACGAAAACCTGAACAGCATCCTTGGCGCTATCTTCGACAAGCATTATGCCATCGCCGTCGTGCCGGATGATCAATCCCGAGATGAGCTTGCTGCTCTTTTCCCCGAGGCAGAGGGCAGAGTGTTTACGGTTCAGGAGGCCAAGGGCCTCGAATATGACGTTGTCTTTACGATCAACGTTACTTCCGCTTATGAGAAAGAGTGGCGCAAGATACTCTACGAGAAGAACGTAAAGCGCCAGCGAAGGCTGCGGCGGTTCTTTGGGTTTATCTATGTGGCTGCAAGTCGAGCCCGAAACCATCTGATTATTGCCGAGGAATCGGATTGCCCGTTCTTAGAGATTGTCAGCGGAACGCATGAAACGCTTGAAGCGTGGGATCTAGCCAGAGTTGGCCTCGCCGAGCAATCTACAGCCGACGACTTTGACAGGGACGCCCGCAAGCTTGAAAAAGCAGGTCTTGCTGACAAAGCACAGGCCGCCCGCGAAATGGCTGAGAAACTGCGTGAAAAAGAAGAGCCGAAACCGGAAGCACTCTCTTTGATAGCAAAAGCAACTGAGACGCCATACAAATCTCTTGGGCTATTGACCAAGAAGCTAACTCTTGTAGAGCAAAATAACCTGAAAGGCATCGTTAATGACAAAGACGAAGTTGTGGTCCCTTGCGAATTTGATTCCGTCGTCCACTCCGCTCATAAAGACGAAAGCGGCAGAGCAGTATTCGAATGTCGGCTAGACAGCAAAGTCACGTACTACGACCAGAATGGCGATATCATTAAGCCCAAGGCATTCAAGCAGCAAAAGAGCAGGAGCATAAACAAGAGCAAGAGAGTGATAATCGCTCTTATTGCTGTTTTTTCATTGGCTGCTGTATCCATGTCGCTGTTCTTCATATTAAGGCCAACCCAAACCGAGCAGCCCGACTCGCATGCCATTCTACCGCATGAACCCATAGCGGATGTGATTGAGGGAAGCATCATTCAAGTCGCCGCAGGCCATACACACAGCGCAGCATTGATGGAAGACGGCACAGTGTGGACGTGGGGAGATAATCTATATGAAGGCAACACAGCAGCAAACAAAAAGGATACTCAAGGCCGAGATGTACTTGTTACCAATTACCACCCGGATACCAACCAGCCAGCAATTAAAAAAGTGGATATTGATAATGTCGTAGTGGTTGCCGCCAACAACTGCATTACCGCCGCCATCAAGGAAGACCGTTCGCTCTGGACCTGGGGATACAACGCATTCGGAGCATTGGGCAACGGCGTTGACTTTGCCACGCCCGGCGAAGAATTCGTGATTGATTCAACACCATATAAAATAATGGAGGACGTGGCAAGCGTTTCGCTGGGCGATGGCTGGGGCATGGCTGTTAAGAATGATGGCTCACTATGGGGATGGGGCAGCAATGCAAAAGGTGCCCTGGGTATTGAAGGAGTGTTTCATCTTCCTGAGCCCGCTAAAATAATGGACGGCGTTGTTTCCGCTTCTGCCGGCGGGAGCCATGGTCTTGCTCTTAAACAAGACGGCACGGTATGGACTTGGGGAGACAACAAACAAGGCCAATTGGGATTCGACGAGCCCGGTTTTTATAAGCCTCAAAAAATTCTTGAGGATGCTGTTGAAATAACAACCGGCTTTATGCATTCAATGGCAATAAAAAAGGACGGCTCCATATTGGTATGGGGCGATATAACGGACGGAATAGTAAAACGGTTTGACGAAGATGCCATTGAGATATCAAAAGACGTTACTGAATTGGAAAACAGCGGATGGACGCTGATGAGCGGAGACGACGGTACGCTGTTTGCCTGGTCTGTCTCAGATGACACGCTATATGTGCTTACGGATTCCGTTGATCAGATGTCAATGTATAGCGGCCATCTGCTTGTGCTGAAGGAAGACGGCTCCGTTTGGGCGCGTGGCAGCAATGCCTACAGCCAGCTTGGAGACGGCACAACGGAAAAGAGAAATGAGCTGATTTTGGTTTATCCGGGTAGCTAATCGAAAAAAGCTTGCATTTGGCTTTGTTTTTTGCTATAATGCTTGAGTTGTAAAACAATACCATCAAAACCAAGAAGGAGCACATTCATGTCAAAGCAAGATTTCGTGAACAGACTCGCAGAACAGGAAGGCATCGAAAAGAAGCAAGCCACTGTATATACCGATGCCGTCATTAAAGCCATCTCTGATAGCCTCATCGCAGGCGAAAAGATCCAATTCGTTGGCTTCGGAGCTTTCGAAGTGCGCGATCGCGCCGAGAAGAAGGTCCGTAACCCTCAGACCGGCGAAGAGCTCATCGCTCCCGCCACGAAGGTGCCAGTGTTCAAGGCCGGCAAAGCTTTAAAGGACGCCGTAGCAGACAAGTAAGCATCTATATAAAACCAGCAGGGACGCTTTTGACGAGCGCCCCTGCTTTTTTCAAGCGGAAAAGGCTTGCATTCTGCTTCGTCTTCTGTTAAAATATCCATGGAGATTATAGCCATAATTAAATGCGAATGGAGAGAAACATGAAAAGAAGAATCATTGTAGGTACGCTTTTGGGGATCGGCGCGGGGATCATTGATATAACCCCGATGTTCATTCAACAATTGCCGTTGAGTTCAATCCTATCAGCATTTTCAATGTGGGTTGCTTTGGGCTTCATAATCAGCACATCAGCGCTCAAAATACATGGAGCACTAAAGGGACTATTGCTTGCGTTTTTAATGCTTTTGCCAAATGCTATATTGATTGGAGAGCAAGAGCCTATGTCGCTGATTCCAATTGGCATAATGACTGTGATATTAGGCGTAACGCTTGGATTTGCGTCTGACAAAATCCTGAACAAAGGTTCCAAGAAGAATTAGGCTTACACGATGTTTTCGCCTAGCAGTATCTTCGGCGAGAGATTATCAGCAGGGACGCTTCAACGAGCGCCCCTGCTTTTTTATGTGCTTTTTACGCGTCTGGAACCAGATCGAACAATGAGCCACCCTCATAATACGGTTTGTACTCCACGAAAACGATAGGATCATGCATTGGTGCCATACGCGTCACCAGCCATTCATCCAGCCGTTCCGGTTTGAGGATAACAGGCATCCGATGGTGTACTTCGCCAGCTTTACCAGCAGCTTCTCTCGTTAGAATTGTAAAGAACGGATAGCGTTGCCCGCGCCTATGCTCCCAGCATCCAGCCAAGAATATAATATCGTTACCAGGGACATGAAACCTGTATTTTACCTCTTGGCCTCTTTTTTTCCACGTCTCAGTAAAGCTGGTAACTGCTACTGCACAGCGCCGGCGAATCATCGACTCGCGGAACATGGATTTCTCACATGCATCTTCTGACCTGGCATTGTAATTGACATCATCGCCGCTCAGCGGAAACCCCCATCTCATCGGTTGGTAGTTCTCAGGCGCCATCAGGACAGGAACGACACAGGTTGGAACGACCTCGCCCCTGTGCTCCATCATTAAAGACATGTCTTCCAATTGGCCATTCGCTGCCGCAGCCTTGTACATAGCCATTATTTTGGGATTGGTGAGGTCCGTGGTGAAGTGAGCGCACATAGCTATACCTCTATTCGCGACAGTATTTGATTGCAAAGGTATGTCAAGTAAGGGGACGCGGTTTTCTTTTGACCAAAGTCCCATCCCTTGAATTTTTGGTAAATGGACTCTGGCGTAAATGTCCCATCGACATTTTGTTTGCTCTTGATGATTGAAGCCATTTCGATAAAGCGCGGGTCTGACCTAACAGCGTCAATGCGGCTTAACGTATCCGTTACGCTTACGATATCATACCACATCGCAGGAGCTTTCAATTTTCTGAAATCAGTTCCCATATAAAACATATACGGATGGCGTTCCAAGCTATTTTCCCACAATGACAGCAGGCCCGCTGCGGTGCCTTTTACGATGTCGCTTTCGCGGTATTCCGGGATGGCCGAGAGCAGTTTAAGCATAACCAGGGAAGCATACGGACAGCAGTCGTCCTTTCGCCCCGGCCCTCTGAA
>Ga0123356_10005011_pt1 | contig 13574 bp, 10 predicted proteins | sample TergutEmb28metaG_2_FD_92546 | JGI IMG/M metagenome (GOLD analysis project Ga0123356, IMG submission 92546) | Embiratermes neotenicus P3 segment gut microbial communities from Petit-Saut dam, French Guiana - Emb289 P3 | ecosystem: Host-associated > Arthropoda: Insects > Digestive system > Gut ...
AAACGCGATTTTTTCACATTCGGCATAGCGCATTACGACGACAAGCCTTTTGAAGTGGGATTTTACGGCTGCGATGGAAACAACGCATACGATATTGATGAATACGCACATATTCATCTCAACAATATCTACGGCAGACGCATAAAAGAACATTTCCATTGCGGTCATGATGTTTCACAGGACAAACAACTTCGTCTGACAATCAGGGCAATAAAAGGCCTTCCCCTTTCATCGCTGTCGGAAGATGAGAGAGAAACAGCGGCGAAAGCAATCGAATCCGGATATATCAAAAAAGAAAACGATACCCTATACCCCAAAATCCTTGTCAGCGAAACCGAAAAAATATACGGCGACATAATCAACGGATTTATCAGCGAAACAAATGAACTTATCGAGCCTGTTGTCGACGAAATGTACAAGTTTATCAAAAAATATGTCCCGAAGCATCTGATGGGCGAGTACCGGCTGTTTGTCCAACAAACCTCATGCGGCCTGCTCGACGGAATGATTGAAAAGTGTATCGAGCTTGGCACGCTTGTCCCGCCGGAAAAAACGCCGTCTGCCGAAGGCGTAGTCATGGTTGTAGTAAAAAAATAAATAATTTTGCGCGAGACAAATAGCCCTGCCGTATAATTCGGCGGGGCTAAAAACTTTTCAATTTTTCCTTTTTATTTGTGGTACTGGTGGCAGCGGCCCTCGACGTCGGGTTTTCTGTGTTCGATTGCCGCCATGGAAAATTCCACGCATTCGTGCACTTCGCCCGGGGTCATGCACCCGACTGCCACCATATCCTGATCCCGGATGGTGTTCCATACGAAAGTCAGGCCCACAAACGGGTTCAGGTGCCCCGCCGCCATCGGCTTGATTGTGAGCACCGGCTTTTTGGCCCCCCATATTATTTTATGCACGGTTTCCACTTCCATCTGCATCAAAAAGCCCGAGGCGTTGTATATCTGGATATATGTCTCCACGTCATACCCCCGGTTGTCCGCATACTGCACTATTTCCGGCATATGCGCCGAAAATCCGGGTATCATGCCGTTTTCCCTGATCATATACAGATAATCTTCGATGCGTTCTATTTTCCCCTTTTGCTTGTTGACCAGCTGCTCGATGCAGTAGTGGTGTAAAAGACAGATGTCAATGCCGGCGTTTTTGCAGTTTTTTATGTATTGGGCGGCCGAGCCGCGCGAGTCGGCGGAGTCGTTTGTGTCGACGTTGGCGAGTTCTATCATGTGTATCCTGTTTTGGGTCTGGCTGCCCGCCATTTTGACGCCGTCCAAGAAGAAAGGATTGTGCGCGAGCCCGCCGACGACCGTATCCACTCCGTGCGCGAGGTACGCTTGTATAATATCGGCTACGGCCTGCGAGTTGTTGTTGATCTGCTTGATGTGGGTATCGCGGGCAAATGTGCGGTGCGAGCCCCCCATGATGTTGTTGGTTCCCATAATCATGCGCGATATCGACAGGCCGCCTATTACAGTGCGCGGAAAAGCGTTCTTTGTTTCCATAATTTTTCCCCTTTACATTACATATTAATCTATTTTTTCATAAGCCTCTATCGCTTTTTCTATGTCCCTTTCCATTTTCCCCTGGCTTTTTTCAAAAGCGGAAACCCAGTCCACTTTCATATCGCGCCCGTAACGGTAACAGCTCACTTCCATAAAACTGCCGAAATTGTATATGTACCCTATATCATAGGCCACATTTGACAATATGATGTCGAGCATCTCCTGGCTCTCGTCGTCGCGCGCGTATTTGCCCCGCAGGTTGATCTCGTAATACGCCGGCTGCAGGGTGTACCTCGATTCGGCGGACAGATCCTCGAGGATCATCGCGGTCCTCTCGAGGTCTCCCGCGGTCCGCGGTATAGAGGCGCCCGTGGCGGCATTCGGTTCGTTGTTTGTTATGTATTTTTCCTGCGCCTTGTCCAATTTGGGGCACGGTATTATGCCGAAATCGGTTTCCATGCCCCTGAGCCGCTCCACTATTCTTATCCTTATCCACGTGAACAACGCCCTGTTTTCCGAAAACATCTTCACCTGTTCGTCGTATATGGGAAATTTTCCCTCATAGCTGTGCAGGTTCACGGAGTTTTCGGTGTCGGAGAGCATCTCGGAAAGATAGTCCGTGATCTGGTAACATCTTTCGGTTCCGAAGGTGATGACGGGGCGGTCGTTTTCGTCCTTGCTGACTATTTTTGAATTGCCGGACACGATAAACGACGATTCCGTGCCGCCCTGGATCACGTAGCCGAACAGATCGTCCTTGATGTACATGACCCCGTCGCCGTTTAGGTCCTTTGACACTTTTCTGCCCATTTCCATCAATTTATCGAAAGTCCAGTCTCCGCTTCTCACCAAGTCGTACGGACTCTCGAGAGCATGGTCCTTACAGAGCAGCTTGTTGAATATCATCGCCGTCATGGCGTCGTTGTCCATAATGAACAAATCGCCCTGTATCACGAATAACTTTCCGATGATCGACAAGTCGCGTATGCAGTCCCGGTTCCACCACGGCTTCGACAAATCGAGATACGGGATTTTAAACAGGTCCAAAAAATTCCCGCCCTGCGCCAGCGCGGCGACTTCCACAATATGCGGGACAATCACATCGTAGGTGTCGTCTCCGGCTTTCACCGCTTTTTGGGTCAATGAGCTCACTTGAGGGTATTCGACCACAAGCTCGGATATTTTTATATTGTATTTTTCCTCTATTTTTTTGTTTCGCCTGTAGACCGCGTCATTTATGACGTCTCCGTTTTCCTCTGAGGCGTACAGGTCCCGGTGGTTCCATTCGGCCCAGTCCGGGTCGTTTACCGTCCTGCACAAAAACAAAAACTCATGCCCGCCGAAGTCTTTTGCTTCCAGGTCGGGATACAGTCTTTCGGTCGCGGCTTCCTCGCCGGAACTTTCCTGCGTATCGGAGAGCTTGTCATCCGCGCCGGGCTTGGTTTCGTCGGGTTGTTCTGCCTTGCCGCACCCAAGCGTCAAACCGGCAGCCGCAATCAGGCATATCATCAAAGCAAAAATTTTTTTTGTCATAATTGTCATTTCCCCCCGGCCGGAGCGCGCCAGACTTCTTTGAGGGCGAGCGCCGCCGGTTTCGGCCTTGCCCAGAAATCGATTATCGTCGTGTTCGCCGGCTGCGGCCATGTGTCGTGCGATCCCCACAGAAGAAATCCGCCGCAGCCCGGAAACCGGTCTTTACAGGCTTTTGCCGCGTAGCTCAAATTTATCGCCTGCCTTTTTTGGCTCCAGGTTGTAAATTCCTCCAGATTCTCCGCCGGACGCCCGTTCGCGACGGCGAATTCGTCGCTGACAACCCACCACGACCACGGAGTGCACCAAAGCGGGTTGGAGCGGTCCGCCGGCCATACCGGATGGCCGTTGCTGTAGTACTCGGTTATATCGTCGGGATTATTTCCCGGGCAGCAGCACTCGGACCTGAAGAGCGAATCGTCGCCGCGCCAGTAGTTTTCCAAATCCTGTTGGGTGGCAAAGCCGTTATAGGGCCCGTGCACGTCGTAATGCATCCCTTTGCCGTACCATTCGGGGTTACCTCCCACGGAAGGGCCCGAAGGAGAATTGTACAGATAGCGGTGGACATTGTCATACTTCGCAGTGACGGCGCCAAGCGCGGCAAGCATCGGGTGGTCCGCCTGACAGGGTTTGCCCCCGGAGGTTTTCTGGCCGTCGAAAGTGCCCTGCAGCTCGTTTCCCGCGCACCAGATGCAAAGGGAGGCGTGATGGCGGCGGCGCGAAATGAACGTCTCTGCTATTTTTTTGAGCGCCTGTATCGACTGCTCGTCTTCCGGCGCCCAGTTTTCCAGCCCCGACGCGGTCAGCGGGTATTCCTGCCAGACCATGATGCCGTAGCGGTCGCACAGTTCATAGAAACATTCATATTCGAGATACCCGCAGGCGTTGATTCTGAACATATTCGCGCCGAGTTCCGCGTATAATTTTATGCGTTCTTCATATTCCGCATAGGATACATCCGCGTAATTCGCGCGTATCGGCTGAAAATTCACCCCCTGTAAAAATACCGGTTTGCCGTTTAAAACGCAGAGCCAGGGATCCGCGCAGGGCGGGGCGTTTTCGCACTGCCGCCACTCTACATGTTTGAACCCGGTGACTTTCTGTTCGGTGTCCAAAACGTTTCCCTCTGCGTCGAGAAGCTCGAAACCCACGGTGTACAGCGGCTGCGGGCCTTCCAGATTGGTCCACCAGAGCCGGACCGGAAGCCCTTCCCATACCGCGCCGTTTTCGTATTTTTCGCGTTCAAATTCTTTTTTTGCTATGATGGTTTCGCCGTCTGAAAGCGACATGCGGACACTTTTGGCTTTTTCGCCTTCGATTCTGCCGTAAAGGGTTAATAACCCCGCGTTTTTTTCCAGATCATAATCCGAAGTGAAACTCGCCTCCCCGAAGCGGTTTCCGTCGGAAACCGAAAGCAGGATTTTGTCCGATATGCCGATCTGCACAAGGCGCACCACCCAGTCCCAGGTATAATTATACCGGGTTTTCCATTCGGTCATTTTGGTCGAATAGCCGAACTGCCCGAGCCATCTGGGCGGAAGGTCGAATACAACCGCGAGTTCGTTGCCGCTTTCTTTCAGGCGGCCGCCAAGGGGAAACGCATATGTCAGATGGGAACCTTTGAATGTGCCGATCTCCTGCCTGTTCAAATAAATCCAGCCGCTGTAGTCGAGGCCCATGCATTCCAGCACTATTTCACTTCCCTGCTTGATCCATTCGTCGGGAAGCGATGCGGAGTAGATCCAGCTGCGGTTTTCGATCCATTCGATTTCAAGCGAATTTTTGAAAAAAAGCCAGTCCTTTATAATCCCGCCCTCCAAAAGGGACTGCTGGACCGACCCCGGCACTTTCGCGGGGATGGGGCGCACCTGGGCCGAAGGCTCGCGGTTTTTTTCGTCGAATCCCAGCCAGGCATAAGGGGCATATCCCGCCAGCGTCCAATCCAATGACGATAAATCGAATATTTTTTTCATGTATTTTCTCCTTATTTTACTCTTTTGTTTTTTCCAATCTTTTGATTTCGGTTTCGATTTTGTCGGTATCAAGCGGATATTGCCCGTATTCTTTGGCGACTTTTACGATTTCGATTATGTTTTCGTACGGCGTGTTATACCCGCACTGGTCGCCCGTCGACAAAACAAATCCCCCGCCTTGCCCCGCGTCGCGGATCGCGCGCAAGGCTTCAAGGCGCACCTGCCGGGTGTTTCCGAGCATGACGCCGGAAGTATGAAGATTGCCCATCAAAGCGAGTTTATCCCCGAATTTTTGTTTCAGGTCGGAAAGCTCGCAATCTCCCATCGGCAGTACTTCAAGCGGATTGACATAATCCAGGTCGGTTTCTTTAGCGCACATTTCGACCAAGTCGTATTCCTTTCCGCACGAATGTATGCCGGATAAAATATTCGCCTGTTTCGCTATTTTTGTGACTTTTTTTATCGTAGGCAGCGACATTTTGCGGAATATATCGGGCGATTGCAGCGTTATCGAGCCGCTTCCGCCGGTGAGTATGCTCTCCACTTTTGCATCCGCCGCGAATTCCATTTGACGGACGCAGATTTTGTCGTGTTTTTCCCGGAGTTCTTCAAATATTTCAGGGTAGTCGTAATAGGCGAATGAAAGCTCTTCCAGATTCGCGAACCCGTAATAATGATGCAAACCCGGGCAGCCCACAAAACAGCATATCATGCCGGTTTCCTGCATTTCTTCTTTCTGCTGCAAATACGGCGTTTTGTCATAGCCCGTTATCTGGGGGAAAAAATATTTTAAAAATTTGTATTGCCCTTTTATGTCCTTTATGTATTTCTCCGTGCAAGTGGCCGGAGCGCCTCTGGGGGCGACGGTTACAGACGTCAAATCGCCGTCCGGCGTTCGCATTATTGTGAGATATTTTTTGGCTTCGTATGTATCTTCGAGGACTTTTGTCTCATATGTCACATCTTTGCATGTGCCGTCGTATTTGTAATTCAGCCAGCCGTTGAACATCCAGCCGTCAATTCCGAAATAGCGGGCGGCCCGGATATATGCCGTCGTCAAATCTATCGGGTCGTAAAAAGCCTTGCCCGACAGTTTCGTGGGTATCATAATTGATATGTCGGGCGTAGCCGGAACCCTGTCCGGGATTTTGTGCCCCAGGGCGCACATGATGCGTTCCCTTCCTGTCATTTTCATGCAAAATTACCTCATTTCATTTTTATATTTTTCAATAAAGGCGAGTGTTTCGTCCATGCCCTTTATTCCGGCGGTGGTCCCCATTGCCGTCACGCACATGCCGCCCGCCGCATTGGCAAACTGCGCGCATTTTTCCGGCGGCCAGCCTTTTGACAGGCCCGTGAGAAATCCCGCGCAGAAACAATCTCCCGCCCCCGATGTATCAGCGACCGGAAGATCGGCATACGCGGGCTTGTAAAACCCTTTTTCGTTCCGCGTTTTTACGTAGCAGCCCCTCTCGCCGAGTTTGATTGCGACGTTTTTCGCGCCCATGGAGACAAAGACTTCCGCAATATCCCCGGGATCTTTTTTGCCATGGCTCAGCATGACCGCTTCTTCGAAACTCGGCATGAACCAGTCGAGATAAGGCAAACAACCGCCTATTTTGTCCATCCAGGCCCCCGACGGGTCCCAGGCGGTGTCAAGGCAGCACAAAATCCCCTCCGCATTTGCGCGTCTTAGCAGCTCCCGCGCGCCTTCACCGTCAAAAGAGGGCAAAAGAAACGTGCCCGCAATAAACAACACCGGGGCGCGCCTTATTTTTTCGAAATCGATATCCGCGAGCCCAAATTCGGCATTGGAGCCGAAACAGTGCATAATGGAGCGCTCGCCGTCCGCATTTACGGCGACAACCGAAGATGAAGTCTGCGAATCTTTGCCGATATGCAGGCCCTCTGTGTCAACGCCCGCGCCGTCGATCTCGCCCTTTACGAACCTGCCGAAACTGTCGGGACCCACTCTGCCGAACAGCTGCGCTTTCATGCCCAATTTGGCCAGAGCGACCGCGGCGTTGGACGCGCATCCCCCCACTGACAATTGAATTTGGTCCACCTTGGTCAGCAGCCCCTTTTCGGGAAGCGCTTCAACGGGCTTGGCGAAAACGTCGGCGGTCACGACCCCGATACATGACACGTCAAACATAAATATAATCCCTCCTTTTTTTACTCGAGATTTTTATACGCTTCGATGATTTTTTCCAAGTTGGCGTCAAATACGCCTTCGTACTTTTCGTAATACGCGGCATAGTCGCTGCCCCCCGGCCTGAGCGTTTCCCTTAAAATAAGCCCCGGGCCCCATCCGTTTTTGGAGCCTTGCCCGATGGGCACCATATAGAGGTAGCCGAAAGTGGCGGACAGGCCGTTTCGTATGATGTCGAGCATCTCCGCGCTCTCTTCGTCGCGCGCGAATTTGCTTTTCAACACCGTTTCATAAAAGGCGGGTACGACCGTTTTTGAGCTTTCGGCGCACAGCGCTTCCAATGCCGCCCCGCTCATGTCGGTATCTCTCGCATCTTCGGGAATTCCGAACACGTTGAATCCCCCATGCGACGTGGTGAGATATTCCTTTTGGTTTTCGTCCCATTTCGGATAGGGAATAATGCCGAAATCGGTGTCCATTTCGCGCATATTTTTGATGTCCCCCAAAAATGTGGGCATGATCATAAGCCTGTCCGAAAAAAACATGGGCTCCAAAACATTCACAAGCGAGGCGTTTGCCTCCTCGGGGCTGAAAACGCTCACGTTGTTGTTTAAAAAATCATACACGATATCGTTGAGCTGATACATTTTATCGCAGTTTTCCGTCAGGTACGGATATCCGTTTTCGTCCCATTTCGTCACGGGGATATCGAAGGCCACATAATAATTGTCCGTAAAATTGCCGATCATCGTGCCAAATCCGTACAGGTCGTTTTTATCGTATTTGCCGTTGCCGTCTATATCCTGCGTTATATCTTTTGTCACCTTTATCAGTTCCTCCAATGTCCACCGCCCGGATTTTACCGATTGATACAAATTGGGCACATTGTAATCGCGCAGCATGTTCTTGTTGAACATCAGCGCGTATATGCTCTCCCACAAAATGACCGAAACGTCGCCGGTCGCCAGATATATTTTGTTGTTCACCGTCATTTCGTCGTTGATCTTTTTGGTCCACCACGGCTTATCCAGATCGAGATAGCCGATTTCACTCAAATCTTTGTACAGCGCGTCGCCCACTGTGGAGACCATGCAGACCTGAAACCCCGTAATCAAATCATAGGCCCCCAGCCCGCTCATGACGGACTTGGTTATCGCGGCCAGATACCGGTTCCAGTCGTCCCATTCCCCGGGCATGTCGTGGGTGTTGATTTTGATATTCAGCCGTTCCTCCACTGCCACATTCCTGAAAAATATCGCGTCGTTTACGACTTCGCCGTTCTGTTCATCGACGCTGACATCGTACTTTTTCAAGGTCCGCGTGAGCACGTTGAATTCCGCGCCCTTGAAGTCCAACGGCGGCAAATAATCGGCGGTTTCCTGAACTTCGCCGGCATCCCCGCTCGAATGGGTATTTTCGGGCGGCTCTGTTTTGATTTGTTCCCCGCAGGACCAAAACAAAAGCTGCGCCAGCATAAGCGCCGTTAAAACAAAAGCTGTTTTGAATTTCATTTTTTCACCTTTCTTTAAAAATACCGTTTAATACTCCGCCCGCGACCAAAAGTGATCGACTGCCGCCTTGTAGTTTTTATACGGGACATTGGGGGAGAGCGAATGGTCCGAGCCGAACACATACGCCGCGCCCATTTCGCGCATGCCGTCCATCAGTTCGTCGGTTTCGCCAATGATCTGCTCCATTGTTCCGTTTTCCAAAGTGACCGCGCTCAATCCGCCGATAAATACGAGTTTGTCCTTGTATTTGCGGGCGAATTTCAGCGGGTCGCAGCCCGCTTTCCGCTCCATCGGATTCAAGCCGTCAAAGCCGCAGTCCGCAATCATCGGGAGAGCCTCTTCCATTCCGCCGCAGCAATGAAATACGACAGGCAAGCCGTATGATTTCAAATGATCCACTATTTCCTTGTAGAAGGGGGCAAATAACTTATCCAAGGTCCCCGGGGAACAATATGTCCCGTTTTTATACGCCAGATCGTCGTAAAGCCAGACGCCGTCGGGCAGTCCCGCCCGGGCAAACAGCATATCGTACATTTCCTTGAAAAAATCCGTATATACGCGGTTGAAGTCCAGCGCCCAGTCCGGGTCGAGCAAAAAAGTTTCGAACATGCAGATGTCGCCCAAACTCGCCCGCATACATTCCCACAATCCCCCACTGCCGAAAAACGCCCACAATCCCCTTTCGCGGACTGACGCGAGGGCCTTTTTATTGTCTTCGGCCCGCATGCGGCTTTCGTCGGCTTTCACGAAATCCCGGTAATCGCGCTCCCATATCTTTCTCGAGCTCATCAGAAAATCCACGTGTTCGGGAGTGCCGGATTTGTGCTTCCAGTATTTGAAAGCCGCTCCCGCGCCGTTCCGGCGCACCGACCACGCGTCGGTTTCCTCCAGCAATTCGTCATATCCCTGTTTCGGCAGCCAATCGAACCAGCCCCCCGCGGATTCCATGTCAAACCCGAAGTGCGCGGTTGCGCCCACCGGGTTTTTGGATTCCGGGGCGGCCGGGTACCCCTGGTTTGTCCACTCGGCCATCGTATCCCACCAGGGGGAATCAAACAGCCCCATGCGCGGCGCTTTTTTATTCCTCAGCAAAGAATCGATTACTTCTCTTCCGTTCATCAATACAACATCCTTTCGTTTTTTACTTTTTTATCTAAAATACAGCGGATAACAAGTGAAATAACGGCCTGTTTCCACTTTGAAATACGGTATATACGATATATTTTCATGGCCTTTGACCATATATCTCAAGCTGTTTTTTTCTCCATCCCCGAAAAGCCACAATCCGAAATCCCCGGGGTTGAGTTTGAGTTTAAACAAGCCGAGATAATCATCGGCTTCCAAATCTTCCCCAGGCTCCGAGACGGCCGCCATCAAAAGCGGCCCGTATTCCAAGGCGTAACGCTCAAACCCCGGAATCTGTTCTGTGCCTGTATACCGCGTCAAATTCCATTTGAACTTCAGCTCGAATTCTATCACATGCTCCGCTCCGCTTTCCCAGATTTTTTCAATGCACAAATATGAGCCCGGGGTTCCGGTGTATTTTTTTCCGCCGGTTGTAATTTCTGCTTCCTTTTCCGCCCAGGCCGGAATCCGCAGCATCACCTTGAATTTTTCGCTTTTTTGGCAGGATATGGTGATTTTGACTTTTCCGCTGTACGGCATATCCGCCCTCTGAACTACGCTTACGACATTTGTTTCGCGCTCCCATTTGAATTCGGATGAACTGTATATATCGAAATAAATCGAATCCTCGTTCACGGAATACAAAAATTCGGGCAGCATTCCGAAAATCCGCGTACCCACGCCGCAGCAGCAGTGGACAATCCCGCCGTGGCTGACACTTCCCGCGGCGCGCTTCCCTTCGAGCCAGGCGAAATACCTTATCGATTCGCCGCCGTCCTGATTGGCTATGGCTATGTTGTACAGGGATTTTTCCATTTCGTTTACATACATTTCCGATTCGGGCCGCATCCGGTGAAAACGTTGGTTCAGCCATATCCAGAACGCGTTGCAGCACAATTCGTTGTAGGACTTCGGAGGGGCGAGCCACGCGCAGCCCGGCACAGAAATTTCGGCCTCGCACATCACAATCCCGCCGCCCGCGTGCTGCCAGTCCTTTTTATACGTCTCATAAAACGCGTCTGCCGCATTTATGTAATAATTATTCCCCGTGGCTTTATACAAATCGAGATAACCCTCAAACGCCTCGATTTCGGTACCGTGGGGATGAGGCTCGGCTCCGTGCTGGCGGCGGGTTTGTACGGCGTCTTTCTCGCCCATTATGTACTGAGCCAGGCGCCAGGGTTCCTCATAATATTTTTGGGTTATCTCTATGTCTTTTTTTGTGCCGAACGGCGTGTTGTACACATACGGGCTGCAGACCGTTCCCTGATAGGCGAGGCACAGGTATTTTATAACCGGCAGATCGCCGCATTCGTGATTGAACCAGTTCTGCCAGTTTTTGAGCAGCATCCCCGCGTCCCCGCTGCCCGAAAGCCAGGCGGCGTACAATCCGTAGGTGAGCCAAATGCGCACATAATGCGGATATTCCTTGGTGGCAAACAATTCCCGCTCGATTGCCATGATATATCCGTCTTCGTCCGCGCAGCTTTTTATTTCGTCGATTATGCAGTCCACGATTTCGCGCAGTTTTTCGTTTTCGGCCCACCTGAGCGCGTTTCCCGCCCCCATGAGCAGCAGCCCGGCGGTCTGGCCGTGCAGGTTATCCTCGAAATGTCCGCGGTAGGGCTCCCCCGGGGCGTTTTTTTTGGCGCGTTTTCTGAACCAGTACAAGGCGGAATCGATATTTATGCCCTGCAAATATTCCGTGTTGTTTTCAAACACGCGCCGAAACAGCCCGTCTTCGAGTTTCACCCCGTAAAGCGGCGTGAATATTTTGTCCTTGATTTTGTTGTTTTCGTTGTTGTCAAAAATTTGGCCTTTCATTATAATACGCGCACCGTCCTTTCTATGTGAATTATCGCTCCCTGAGGCAGCGGTGCGTGGATTATGTCTACAGGCAAATCAAGCTCCTCTTCGAGGTATTGTTTCAAACCAATAATTTCAAGAAGGCAAACTGATTCTTTTTCGAATTCCACAAGCAAATCCAAATCGCTTTTTTCCGTTGCTCGCCCATCGGCGTAAGAGCCAAAATACTCCGCCTTTGTAAGCGGAAATTCATTTGCGGCTTTTTTCACCGCGGCAACGATTTTTTCGTGTGTTAACATAATCTACACTTCGCTCCATCAATTATTAAACATATCAAAACTGCTTGTATAAATCTTCCAGCCTGTCTATGTGACCCCGCAGCGCCGCACGCAGCTCGCTTGCGTCCCCGGCGTTTGCCGCCTTTTCCATTCCGAAACTGTATGCGTCCGCTATTTTTGCGATTACCGCATTCAACCCGTCCAATATGCCCTGAAATACCGCGCTCGAATCTTTTTCGCCCGCATCCCTCTTTGGCCGCTCGTATGTGCCCGTTTCGATACTTTCCGCTATGCTCCTGATTTCGTCTTCCGATCCGCCGGTCGCCAATTCCTGCAGCCGCTGCCGCGTGATATTCGCCGCCCCGGAGAGTATTTCTCCTTTGGCTTCGGCTGAATTTTCTCCGATTGCGTCGATTGCCGCCGCCAGTTGTGCATCACGGTCAATTGTTCTCGACGATACTTTGTACTGTTCCGCTAAGCGTTGCGACGTCGATTTTTGAAAAACGTCATTTTGTCGTTTTTTCATTTGTTCCGAATATAAGTTCGATGTGCCCTGCACCCGCTTATCCGCGTTGTAGTGTACCCCGCGGTAATATGAGAGCTGTATCGGCGTCAAGTTACGCCGCGCTACTTGCGTAGTGATGATCCATATCAGCGCCTCGTCTCGCGATGCAAATTCTTTGTCGATCGTCTCAAATTCGATTTCGTGTTTTTGGCATATTTCATAGCGGTTATGGCCGTCTATCAATATATTGTTCCAAAGCACGAGCGGGTGCAGGCAGCCATTTTCTAACAGGCTTTCTTCGAGCAGCGCGTATGTCTGCGCGTCGAGCGCGGGCAGCAGCGCCTTGAACTGTTCGTCGATGATTATCTTTTTTTCCATTTCGAACCGCCTCCTTTATGTTAATTTAATTATATCAAGTATCAAAAAATAAATCAAGAAAAATTTTACAAATTTATCATTGAAATTTTGTTTTGGATATGCTATCCTGAATATGTCGAAAGGGGTAATTTATTTATGTTAAAAAAAATTTACAGCGCATTACTTGTTTTTTCGGTTTTGGCCTTACTATTGGCATGTTCGCAAGACACGCAGAATAATTCGTCGCCGGAAAAGGGAACCTCCGGGATACCGGATTCCGGCGGCGAACAAGCGGCTGAAAGCAAAAATGAAAGATTCACGCCGAACCTGCCTGAAAGTGACTTCGGAGGATATGAATTCCGCGCTCTCGTGCCGGTAAATAACGCATACGGTTCATATACGTTTGACGTGGAAGAGGAAAACGGCGACAATTTAAACGATGCGATATACAAGCGCAACCGCTATATCGAGGATAAATACAACGTCGTTTTGACGCAGACCGAAATCAGCGATTTCTGGCCGTTGATCGATTTGTTTAAAAAGAGCGTGATGTCCGGCTCTGACGACTTCGACGTGAGCACGCAGAACAGGTCTTTAAACCTCGCAAGCCAAGGGTATTGCCTTTTGCCCGACGATTTGCCGTATATAGATATGACCCAGCCGTGGTACGCGCACGATTTGAACGAAACGTACCGTATCGGCAACAAAAATTTCATCGCTTACAGCGACGAATGCATGAGCGTTTATGACGCGGTCATAGCCCTTTGCTTCAACAAGGCGCTGATACGCGACCTTGGGCTTGAAAATCCGTATGAGCTCGTGAAAA
>Ga0123356_10005012_pt1 | contig 13573 bp, 7 predicted proteins | sample TergutEmb28metaG_2_FD_92546 | JGI IMG/M metagenome (GOLD analysis project Ga0123356, IMG submission 92546) | Embiratermes neotenicus P3 segment gut microbial communities from Petit-Saut dam, French Guiana - Emb289 P3 | ecosystem: Host-associated > Arthropoda: Insects > Digestive system > Gut ...
AAACCTATTTTTACGACGATAATAATGTAACAGCTTATACTCACACTAAAGCCGGTTACACTTTCCGCGGCTGGTACACAACACCCGCGTTAACAACTCTTTATAACTTTGGAACAGCTTTGACTGGAGACACAATAGTGTATGCATGGTTCCAGGAAAATCTTACTGGTACTTTAACTCTTAGAATTAATATTGAAAACGAAGGCACAACAGAAGAAACACAAACAATAGTAATTCAATCATTAACAGGATTAAATTCCGGTATACCAAATAATAATCAGTTGATTTATCGATGGTATCATAATAACGAACACATTTTAGCAGCAAATAATAATTCATATCTTATACCTACGGCTCAAATGGGGGGAAATTTCCGATTGGAAATAAGGCATCCAGATTATTACGGACATATTTATGCTACAGCGGGTGCGCCAATGAGAGGTGAATCAGCAGAAAATCCTTTAATTGTAAATAATTTAGATGCTTTAAGAAGGATAGGAACAGATGTTGTAATTGCAGGAGGCAGATGGTCAAAAGATGCATTCTATAAACAAACTGCCAACATTACAATTGGCAGTGCTGCGTATATTCCTGTATCACAACGCGGTGGAAATTCAGATCCGTTTACTGGCAATTATGACGGTGATGGTTTTGATATTAGAGATATAACCTGGACATCAAACGTTAATGCAGATAATCTAAGTATATTCGGAACCATTGGAACAGGCGGTGTTGTTGAAAATATAATTGCAGTAAACCCGCGAATTACCGGTCAAGACAGATTAGGCGTTATCGCATCTGTAAACCATGGAACAATCAGAAGAAGTGTTGCTTCTAACAGTAATGTCAACGGTAGAGATAATGTTGGCGGTATCGCAGGAGATAATTTCGGAATAATAGAAAATTGTTATACAACCGGTACTGTTTATGGACATAGCGCTGCTGCTGCAGATGGTCATGGAATAAGAACAGGCGGAATTGTAGGACTCAATTCTACAACAGGTATTGTGCGCATCTGTTATTCTACTGCTTCAATAACAAGTGATAATTTTGCCGGCGGTATAGTCGGACAAAATAATGGCGGTTCAGTAATAAATTGTGTCGCGTTAAATCCAAATATCACATCACGCGGCGTTAATGCAGGACGTGTATCAGCAGGAACAGGCACCTTTACTGGTAATCAAACAAGAGGTGATAACTTAACTACTTCCATTAGAGTAACCGGAGGAGGAACTCGTGTTACTGGTGATGATGGAACTGCCAGAAATACCGGAGTGATTTTTACAACTATATTCCCCGCCGCTACCTGGACAACGGGAGCAGCCGGAAATTGGATTCTCCCAACTACCCCCACTTCATTAACATTGAATCAGGCATTGCCATCACTAAGAATGCCAACAGCACCAAGAACTGCTCCTGTACCTACACTGCCGCCGGTAAGGAATAGAACAACCGCAAATACCGCGATATTAAATATTGATGTCAATAATATTCTTTCTAATAATGGTTTTAACCGGCTCGGTAACGAAGGTTATTGGGTAAAACCGATAACCGGCAACTGGGTTTTAGGCGAAATGATAGAAGGCAGACCCAGCGGTCCTGTTGCACTTCCGTCATCAGTTACTAGTGCTATCACTGGTACAAAGCCTCAAACAGTTGCTGGTTCAACTAATATTATTGGTGGTAATAATGCTAATGGAAATATTGATGGTTTAGGTTATTTCCAAATGCAAGGTGCAGGTCTTGGTGGTAACCAAATTGCATTTGACTTTATTTTACAGCTTAACGTACCTGTTGTAGGCGCTGAAGTAGTATTTGTTATGTTTGGCACAGACCCGCCGCCAGCCGGTCCTTATATTGTTTCCAATACTGCTATTACTAATTCAATACATAATAATGCTAATCAACGGTATTTCTGTGAACGTGATGGCATAAGCAAATTTGGTTGGCGGTACAATAATATTGTGAACAACCGAATAAGTGCTCGTCTAAGTTTGCCAAATAATCATTTTCCTAACGGTAATGCCTCTATGCAAATATTTATTTACATAGAAACTTTTGGAGACTGGACATACATTCCAGACACCGATGCAAATGTCTCTAATCCTTATGTTATTTTCAAGATTGACGGCAGTGATGAATACTACTGGTTTGATGCAGAAAAAGGTCAGGGGCAGTCAAGCACAATGGGCGCTACAGATTTATTTACTAAAATTGATGATCCTGCTGTAGCTGGAGGTGATTATATTTTCCATTTTGAACCTTATAAAGTTGAGGATTTTGAGAAAGTAGGAAATGCTTCTGTGCCAAAACCAGGAACTTTATGGATTCAAACAACAGATACTGGTGCAGTCTTCCGTAAAAAAGCAGGAGGACCTGACAGGGATCAGGATGGAATGAACTTTAATTACCCGCTTACAAGGAATAGGCTTATTGCGGAGGGCGAAGATCCCAATCGTGCTGCTAGAATGTTTACGAATATTACATTAAATTCCGATGAAGTAGTTGGAAGAGCAGAAATTATTCTTGTCAGCGCAACGACTACGGCTTCTGGAGGTACATATTCATTAGGTACCGGTGCCGGTAACCCTGTTGAGATTGAAATCATTATGCATCTTAATGACGCCTATGTTAGCGATTTAAGGCCAACTAATCCAATATTATTGCAGGGTATTGTCCCAACTACTACTATTGTTATTCCTACAAGTATTACTACAGATAGATCTAATAATTATGTTATGGTTGTTCCAAGTAATAGAACTATTGGATTTAGAAATACTGCAACTACTGCTGCTGGAATTGCTGTTTTTAACAGAACAGCAACAGCAAACTCTGGTCTTGTATTCCAGTTTAATTACCAGTAAAAACAGATAATTTCTTTAAAAAATCAGCCGCTCTTCGGAGCGGCTTTTTTTATGTTGTAAGGTATCCAGATTAGTATTATACTGAATAACCCATGAACTACGACAAATTTACGATTAAAGCGCAGGAGGCACTTAATGAAGCTGTGTCCATTGCGCAGAAAAATGATCATTCTCAGGTTGATAGTGAGCATCTTCTTCTTGCATTATTGCAGCAGGATAAAGGAATTGTAACGCCGATTATCGAACGAATTGGAAGTGATGCAGATAAGCTAACAAGTGATGTTGAAGCGCTTGTTAGGGGAGCGCTTAAAGTTTTTGGAGAAGCAGCGCAGGTTTACTACTCGCCTGCATTGTCGCGGGTTCTTGCAAAGGCAGAGGCTGAAGCATCAGCATTAAAAGATGAGTTTGTTTCTACTGAACATATATTGATAGCCATGTCTGCAGGCGAAGGCAAAACTGCCGATCTGCTTAAAAAAGCAGGTGTTAATAAAAATGCAATTTTAAGCGCACTCAAACAAGTTAGAGGAAAAACCCGCGTAACAGATCAGAACCCGGAAGAAAAATACCAGGTGCTTGATCGCTATTGCCGTGATTTAACATCTCTGGCACGGCAGGAAAAACTAGATCCGGTTATTGGCCGCGATGAAGAAATTCGCAGATGCATGCAGGTATTGTCTCGCCGGACAAAAAATAATCCAGTTATAATCGGAGAGCCTGGCGTAGGGAAGACTGCAATTGTCGAAGGACTTGCACGGCGGATTGTTGCAGGTGATGTACCGGAGGGATTAAAAGGAAAAAAACTACTGTCTCTGGATTTGGGCGCGCTTGTTGCCGGAGCAAAATTCCGCGGCGAGTTTGAAGAAAGGCTTAAAGCTGTTATTCATGAAGTGCAGGCAGAGGATGGAAAGATAATCCTCTTTATTGATGAATTACATACTCTTGTTGGAGCAGGCGCTGCTGAAGGCGCAACAGATGCTTCCAACCTATTAAAACCAGCGCTTTCACGCGGAGAATTACGCTGTATTGGCGCTACCACACTAGACGAATACCGCAAGCATATCGAAAAGGATGCGGCGCTTGAACGGCGTTTCCAGCAGATTTACACAGCAGAGCCGTCAGTAGAAGATACAATCGCAATCCTGCGCGGATTGAAGGAACGTTATGAGGTTCATCACGGTGTAAGAATCAAAGATGAAGCGCTTGTTGCAGCGGCAAGTTTGTCCAGTCGGTACATCACAAGCAGATTCCTGCCGGATAAAGCAATCGATCTTGTTGATGAAGCAGCAAGCCGCCTAAAAATGGAACTTGATAGCCGCCCAACAGAACTGGATAAACTGGAAAGAAAACTTTTACAGCTCTCGATAGAAAAGCAGGCTCTTTCACGTGAAGAAGATCCGGCTTCTAAAGATCGCCTTGTTAAACTTGAAAAAGAAATAAACGATTTAACTGCCGAACGTGATGTTATGAAGGCGCGTTGGGACAATGAAAAACTTGATATTCAAAAGATACGAGAAATAAAACAAAGAATCGAAGAACTAAAAATCGATGAAACCCGATATGAACGCGAAGGCGATCTTTCCAGAGCAGCAGAAGTTAAACATGGAAAAATCCCGGAAGCGCAAAAACAGTTATCTGTTCTTACAGATCAAATGGAAAAAAAGAGAGATTCTGATGCAAGTGCGCTTTTACGAGAAGAAGTAAGCGAAGAAGATATTGCAGGTGTTGTATCTGCCTGGACAGGGATTCCTGTTTCTAAAATGTTGTCCGGCGAACTGCAGAAGTATCTGGATCTTGAAAAGGTGTTAGAGAAACGTGTGGTAGGGCAGGATGAAGCGCTTGCTGCAGTTTCAGATGCGATAAGGCGCAATAAAGCAGGGCTCTCCGATGCGGCGCGCCCGCTGGGTTCATTTCTTTTTCTGGGACCAACTGGCGTTGGTAAAACGGAACTTGCAAAAACATTGGCGGACTTTCTCTTTAATGATGAGAAGGCGCTTACAAGAATCGACATGAGCGAATACGGAGAAAAACATTCAGTCAGCCGATTGATTGGCGCGCCGCCCGGGTATGTCGGTTATGAGCAGGGTGGACAGCTAACCGAGGCGGTAAGGCGGCGGCCTTACAGTGTTATACTTTTTGACGAGATCGAAAAAGCACATCAGGAAGTTTTTAATGTTTTCCTGCAAATACTGGATGACGGCCGCCTGACAGACGGGCAGGGCAGAGTTGTCGATTTTAAAAATGTCATTATCATCATGACAAGTAATTTAGGCTCAGATTTAATTCTGGAAAGCAAGAACCAGGAAACCTTACGTAATTCGCTTATGGAACTTCTTAAGCAGAGTTTTCGTCCTGAGTTTCTTAACCGCATTGACGAGACAGTAATTTTTAACAGACTGGGCAAGAGCGAGATAGGCAAAATCGTTGATATTCAGTTAAAACGTCTTGAAGAGCGGCTTATTGAGCGCAAGATTACTCTCGTGTTGACTGATAGCGCAAAAACTTTACTTGCAGAGAGGGGATACGATCCTTTATTTGGAGCAAGGCCTCTAAAGCGAACGATTCAAAGTGAGCTGGAAAACCCAATTGCAAAAAAGGTGATAAGCGGTGAAATACAGGATGGAGATACAATTACAGCAGATACTAGAAATGACGAGATAATATTTAAAACATCATAATAAGTATTCTAATAAATACTAAACTGATCCTTCGTAAACAAGCAAATCGTTTCCATCAATTGTTACTGATAAACCGGATTCCAGTTTGATTGTTGAGTGCCTGATGTGTTTTAGCCAAACAAGATCGGGATTACAGCAGAATAAATCTGAATCGGTTATTACAGAAACTTCTTCGATAATAACGCCTTTTACAACACGTAAAATCGGAATAAAGTCTTTTGTAAGAACCCTGCATGCTAGAATTTCGCCGCCCAGTGTAATTAGTTTTTCACGCGCTTCGGTTGCTGTTTCTGCATAAATAATTCTGCCTCTTACACGGGTAATTTCCGGATTTCCAAAACCGCCTGTACTTGAGCGGGCAAGGATTGTTCCAAGGATTATTACACGAACTGTATTTACCATGTTGGGACTTTGAAGAGGTAAACCGGCAACAAGAACAATTTTATCAGACATGCCTGCCATTCCGGTTTTTGATGCAAGTTTAACTGCATTTTGCAGCATTTCGTCTGATTTATTAGCAAGCGGCGCATAACAAGCCTGAACACCCCAGTATAACTGCATCTCACGCATTGCGCTTTCTTTGGACGTGACTGCAAGTACAGGCTGATCCGGTCTGAATGCACTGAGCAAGCGTGCTGTGTTTCCGCCAAGAGTCGGTGTTACAATCGCTTTTGCTCCAACGTTTGATGAGATTGTAACTCCAGAACGTGACATAATAATTCCAAGGTTTTCGTTAGGATTATGATCTTCAGAAAAACATTCGTTGCGAATACTTTCCATCCGTTCTCTGAATTCAAATGAGCATTCAACAGTACGTGCAATTTTATCCATCATTTGCACTGCTTTAACAGGGTATGCACCGTTTGCTGTCTCTCCTGAAAGCATAACTGCATCTGTTCCGTCAAAAATTGCATTTGCAACGTCGGTAAGTTCCGCTCGTGTTGGTCTCGGATTAACAATCATTGATTCTAGCATCTGGGTTGCAGTAATAACTGGCTTTCCGCCTTTGCGGCAAACGCTTATTATATGTTTTTGTGCAAGAGGAATTTGTTCTGTTGGGAGCTGTACGCCAAGATCTCCGCGCGCTACCATTACTCCATCTGCAATCTGAACTATTTCCCTGATATTATCCAATCCTTCTTCGCACTCAATTTTTGCTATTACTTTTGTTGATGAATTAAGGGTTTCAAGATATTTTTTTATCTGAACAACTTCGTATGCAAAACTTAAAAAACTGGCAGCGATAAAATCAACTTCCATTTTTACGCCAAACGCTATATCGTCTTTGTCCTGATCGCTCATAATTGGAAGCCTGGCATGAATACCAAGAAGGTTTACATTTTTTTTGCTGCCAATATCAGCATTATTACCTGCACGGCAGTTTATCACGCCGTCTGTTACATCAAGTACTTCAAGATCAAGAAGTCCGTCTGCAATTAGAATATGATGTCCGCTCTGCATTTTTGTCGGTGCAGCTTTCCAGGTAATTGAAATACGTGCAGGCTCATTTCCTTGAGCTGCTGTCGTAAAGCAATCATCAGCGGTAACGGAAACAAGATCATCCTTTTTTATTAGAACTTTACCGTCATTCTCCACCATACCGGTTCGTATCTCGGGACCTTTCAAGTCCAGTAAAATGGCAACGTGAACTCCCAGCTCGCCGGATATACGCTTAACACGTTCTATCGACTCTGCATGTGATTTATGAGATCCGTGCGAGAAATTGAGGCGGGCGATGTTCATTCCTGCTTGAATAAGCTCGCGTACGACTTCATCACTTGAAGAAGATGGTCCAAGTGAACAAATAATTTTGGTTTTTCTGTTTTGCATAATTTTCAACTATCAATCCGTTTTATTATTGTTAGAAACTCCGCTGCGCGGATAAACTGCGCAGGACGGAAGTTACGTCCATCAGGCAAAGATAAAAATTCTGTTTCCACGCAGCCAAGTATAGAATCAAAAAATGGAGAGAGCGGGGGAACATCCGCAATTGGACTGCGGGGATTCGATCCTGTTGCGAAACGCGCCGAATAGCGGGAAAGAAGTCCGCGATCTGCACGAGATTCAGCATACAGGTGCCAGAGAAACCATGCCGCGCCTGCACGCGTAACAGTCTCGCTGTTTAGAGGTCTTGCGACCGGCCATTCATTTATAATTATATCCTGTGTAAACGGAATAAATCCACGTTCAACAAGACGATTAAATAATTCAGCATCTGATAAATTTCTGCCTCCTGTGATAAAACGCAGTAATTGTGTTTCATTTTTTAACAGAGTTATACAATCACTCCAGCTTATTCGTTCCCTGTCCAATAGGTTACGTGTTCCTACGCCTACACCGCTTGTATTTCTTAATTCCCATGCGCGGTTTCTTTCCGGTCTGTAACTATCAATATAAACCCTGTTAATTCCTGATGAGAAAGCAACATCAAATGCACCAGCAGCTTCCAGAAATCGATCTGATTCATAGAGCGCACGGCCTTTTTCGATATTTAATTCGCCTATTCCGGACCTTGAAAGATTGGAAGGCCTGGGTCCGATGATTGCTAATTCACTTTCGATTATTTCCAGTCTCTTTAATGGATTTCCTTCAAGACGTATTCCTAATATTATAGCTGGAATATTGCCTGGTGAAACAGAATTGGATTGTCTGAGCAGACGTTGAGCATCACTGTATCTGTTTTCTAAAATAGAAAGTCTTCCTGACCATGCGATTAACTTGCCGGAAAAATCTGGATCTGCAGATGCTTCTCTTTCCATGCTGGAAATTAACTGCCGTGCCGCGGAAATTTCATTTTGTAACCTGCGAGCTTCATTCGCACCTGCTGCCTCAAGCGGAACAATTGCCGCCTCTATTCTGGAAAGATTTTGTTCTATTTGCGATCTGTGATTGTCAATAAATATATCTTTCATGGAGCTGCAGGAGGAAAGTAAAACTGTTAATAAAAGAATATATTTCATTTTTCTCCTATCTGAACTGCCATCGATATAATTTTCTGTCCATTCCAATGCCGATTATTTCCGCTTTTTTGCCTGGTGCATTTTGCGGCGGAATAAAATGCGGCTTTCCCCAAATTGGCAGCGGGAATCCTTCCAGCGAACGGAAGTGACGGGTATACGCATGAAGCGCGTTTCCATCGCCTGTTATATAGATATCCGGATTCTTTCCGCCGGTACTGTCAAAGAATGTTATATATCCTTCTTCCATCACTGTTAATCCTGGAATCTGATGATATAATACTTCACCCTGTAAGCTGACACGGAAAAAAGTTCCGTTAGACGAAACTAACCAGAGATACTCTCCGTCAAAAACCGGCTGTTGATAAAAAATCCCATCTAACATGACAGGGAAAGGTTTTACAATAGCGGCATTTTCATCATAGATTAAAAGCTGTCCTGATTGATTTATAAATGCAATCAATAAACGATTATTATGAGCAAATAAATGCGGAGATCCAAAACCAACCCCAATATCAAATTCATCTTCATCATCACTTATGGAAATAGGTGCAGGCCAGTTTGGAAAAGCTATACCGTTCTGATCAAGAAGCCATATTTCACCGAAGAAGCTTTTTGGATATACCGCTGCATATACAGCGTTACCTCTTCTTGTCGAAAAAGTCAGTAATGAAGGAGGAGAACGAACTGCCGCCACAAATGATGTTAACCAAACATTATGTCTGCCGTCTTCGTCAATTGTATGTACCTTGCCGTCTTCATCGCAGAGGTAAAGTACTCCTTCATGCTCAATGGGCGGCGAAGAGAGCCTTAAGCCCAGCAGAACCGGGAACCCGGAAATTGTTTCCATATTGCCGTCAACAAGAGTTACACGTCCGCGATCGGTTACTACCCATGCTTTTATATTATTCGCATTTCTACTGTTGCCGGCAGACGCTGGAATTATCCAGTGTGTTCCCTGACCGGGAAGTTCATAGATGCTGTTATCTGAAATCTTTAATGAAAAGGCTGAGCTGCCGGAAGAGTAAAAAACTCTGCTTTCTTCTCCGCTGCCTGAACCGTGTACACGGTTCGAAGGTCTTAAACCAGCATCAATCGGGTAACCGTTTATAAGAGTTACTCCGCTGCCGGAACCCGGAACAAGAGACAGAGAAAAATCTATAAGACCTCTGTCAAAGCTCATTCGAATAAGTCCCTGGCGGTAGAGAGATAAAAAGCTGCTAAGTTCTGTATTTTTTCTTAAAAAAAACGGAATTGATGTATCAAGAGAATAGTAAAGACTTACAGCGCTTGCGACCGTTTTTCCTCCGGCAATATTACGCCATGTTGTAGTTCTTGGTAATACATCATTTCTCTGCATGGCGCGTAATGCAGCAAGAAGTGCATCTGCAGATTCGCTCACAAGGAAATAATCCCTGTAAATATAGTAATACGGTGAGGGAATAAAAATATTCCACTGTCGCAGAAGAGACTGAAGAAACTCTGGAACTTCGATGCGTGGGATGCGTACCCCATCCATATTTAATCTGACATTCTCTCCAAGAACAATGGAGCTGAATGCACGATCAAAAACTTCCTGTCGCTTACGTTCATCAGCAATTTGAATTGCATAAACCGGATGCGGGCGCCCTTCCAGTCCAAATGCTGCAAATTCATTTCCTGTCCACGAAAAAAGCAGATCGTTAAGAGTTAAACCCAAAACGAGACGTGATGAATTTTCCGCAGTTCTAAGAGCACTGTCCAGTTCGGGAGAAAAAATAAGAGCAGCCTGATAAAGTTCTTCCAGCGTGCCAGCAGAAAGGATCGTTGCATATTGGGCATCTGCCGGAATACGTTCTGCAATGCCAGGTACTCTTGAACGCTGATTGAGAATACGGCTTAGGCTTGTCTGTCTTGATGACATGGGAGCGCCAAGATGGAAATCAATTTTTTTTGGCTGTATGGAAAGCCCTGCTTCTATCATTGAGCTAAATTCAATATTGTTTAAAATTGCTGCAATTCCCGGATCCTGATCAGCCAGCATAGTGTTAATAAAATTATTTGATAGCATAAATGCCGCATCAAAGGTTGATGGTTTAATAATACTGAACTGATCACCCGCTTGTGAAGATCGGGATTCAAAAATTCTTGAGTTATTGGTAATAAAGATCAGGTTGCGATGCGGGCCGATAAACAATGTCATGTCGTCTAAACGCATTTCAAAACGTGAATTTCTGCCTGCCTGCACATAATACAAATTCGGGACATTTACAAATCTGGATACGATAGGTAGAATACGCAATACCGGAGAAAAAAGCCCCATATCCCAAACGGCTACTAACCCTGCTTGTGCCAAATTACCCTCATCATACAATGCCAGTTCGATATTACCGCGGGCAGCAAGACGTATAAAGCGGTTTTTTAAAAGTGGGTTTGTTTGCAGCATATTGAGTATTGGAGCTGTCTCTGCCAGAGCAGGTACAGTAAAAATATCTTCAAGGGATTCATGAGACAGGATATTATCTAATAAACGTATAGGGTTGTGGATACTTACCCGCAGGCTAACAGGCTGTTCAGCAGAATCAGGTATGATGGAGGTTGCTTTTACCCTTCCAATCATGGCAAAAGCAGTCCAAATAAGAGTTATAACCAGGAGTATGCAAAATAATGTAACCAGGAATCTGAGAAAACGACGAGGTTTTTTCGTTTTGCGCTTTTTTTTATCATCAGAATTATCGTTCCGGTTATCCATAGGTTTTATTATAGATTATTATAAGAAAAAAAAGAAGAACCTTATATCGTACATAAGCATTAAAGATAGGTATTTTTATTGTTTTTCATGCTGTATTAGGTTATCAGACGGTTGATTTTCATCATTCTGACTACTCGCAGATTTAGCAAAAACAAGCGCTTGAAGAATACCAAGAACATAATCCTGCTGCTCTCCACTGAGCATTGAAAAATCTTTGCATACTTTTTCGAGTTTTTCGTCTTTATTCATCCTGCCCCCGTCACTCTTTCTGTGAGAATATTATACTATATTTGTGAGAATTAACAAGCATAAAAGCAGCTGGATTCACTCACTGTTACATTTCGGAAATCGTACATTGCAGAGTGAGTGTTTTTATCGTATGATGAAATTATGACAATAAGCAAACGCATTAGACATATACGGCATACACTTAATATGTCGCAGGTCGAATTTGCAAAAGCAATTTATATAAGTAATGGATATATTGCAGAACTTGAATGTGAACACCGCAAAGTCAATGACCGTATTATTCATCTTATTTCCTTGACTTTTGGCGTAAACGAAAAATGGATAAAAACCGGCGAAGGTGAAATGTTTTTTAATACACCTGGTGAAAAACTTCAGCGAATGGTAAGCCTGTTTAATGAACTGCCGCCTAAATTCCAGGATTATGTAATGATGCAAATTGAACAGTTGTTAAATGTAACAGAAAATAATTAGCAAATTGGTTCATTAAACGGAGCAAATTTTGATACCGCTTTATAAACTGGAAAAACTGCCCCGGACACAAAAACTAAGAAAGATAACAAAGGTTTTTACTTTTGCAGAAAACCGTCTTGGTATGGCGATCGCTGCCGGAAAGAATGTTAAAGGCGCAGATATTTTTACCGCTGCTGAGTTTATATTTTTTTCTGATGCAGTAAAGCTTCTTGCAGAAGATAAACTCTTTAAACAGGATGCCGTAAAAGTTTTTTTGGAAACTGCAAGTTTTTTTTCGGATGCAGTAGGCTGTGACACAGTATTACTACGGCGATACCTGAATAGTATTAAACATATATTGCTAACAGAAACTGGAAAAGATCAGGCTGATTGGGATTTTACCGGAAGTGATGGACACCTGGATCCGGAAAAAAGGTTAATCTTTGAAGGAATGTTTGTTTACCTTGAAGATATCCGCTCTCCGTTTAATGTCGGCGCAATGTTTCGTACTGCAGAAAGTTTCGGTGTTGAAAAAATTATTCTCTCTCCATTTTGTGCTGATCCACGACACCGGCGTGCAGAGCGGACGGCAATGGGCTGCATAGATATTCTGCCATGGGAGCGAAAAGATCTTTTTGCAGCCCCATCTGATAACTCAGTGCTTGAACAATTATCTGTTCCTGTTTTTGCTCTGGAAACAGGAGGTATCCCCATTAATGAATTTTCCTTTCCGCGCCGCGGAATTTTAATTGCAGGATCAGAAGAGTTGGGAGTAAGTCCAAATGCACTTGCGGCAGCAGATGCTTCTGCAGGAAGAGTTTCAATTCCATGTTTCGGGACTAAAGCTTCGCTTAATGTTTCTGTGGCTTTTGGGATTGCATTACAGGCTTGGAGTTCTTTTTTATCTACAGGAAACTAAAATTGCGTTTCTCTTTTAAATCCTGTTGCGAGGCGTTCAAGTAATGTATCAACCTGTTTTTTGCTGCGTAAACCAAAGTTCTTTAACGGACCTGGTTCAAACTGTTCAAAATTGATATTACCGTTTTCATATTCACAGAACATATTTGCAAGATATACCGTATCAACAAGACTCTTGCAGTCTTCCGGAACGGCTTCCGGATCATGATGATAACGAATTGCCATTACAAGCCTGTCAGGGAAATTCCATTTTTCTGCAATTAATGCGCCAAGTTCTGCATGATTTAAACCTGCAGAAAGATTTTCAAATGTTGATGAGGGAAGATTTTTTTCTGTGCAGAAGCCCTTGATTTTATTTAATAAATCCGGATGCACATTGGAAAAAATTATTTTTCCCATATCATGCAAAATTCCGCCGATATAAACGTCGTCCAGAAGATTGGCATCTTGTTTAAAATTCTTAATAAGGTTATACGCATAAAAAGCTGTTTTATATGAATGAGCCCAAAGTTTCTTTTTATCAAGAGTGTCATCGCCAAGAACTTTCTGGGTTCCGTATGAATACAGAAGATTCCTGATTCCCTTTATACCGATCATTTTAACAGCTTCTGATATGCTATCAACTTTTTTAGACAACATATATTGAGCCGAGTTAACCATTTTTAAAAGGTCGGCAGTAAGCGCCGGGTCCATGGAAATCTGCCGCGCAATAGTCGGCATATCAGATGA
>Ga0123356_10005013_pt1 | contig 13573 bp, 6 predicted proteins | sample TergutEmb28metaG_2_FD_92546 | JGI IMG/M metagenome (GOLD analysis project Ga0123356, IMG submission 92546) | Embiratermes neotenicus P3 segment gut microbial communities from Petit-Saut dam, French Guiana - Emb289 P3 | ecosystem: Host-associated > Arthropoda: Insects > Digestive system > Gut ...
TACCGTTAAAAGAAATAAAATATCTTGAACCGCCATGTTGCAAACGAATAAAATCGTCACTATACGGCGCTTCAAAATTAATTATATCAGCAAGAGACGAGATTTGTTTATAATCTTCATTAGTTATTGATGTATCTTTGGATATAAATATTCTTTCAAAGCATGCGGGATTCTCAACCAACCATGATTCCTGCGATATTCGCAAACCTTCTGAAAAAACTAACAGTTTGTCAGGGTACAGAATATATCTGACAGTATCTGATGTATCTGCATTATATTTTATGAAAACCATATAAAACTCATCATCATCTTTAAAATATTCTGATAAATATTCATTTTCACAGCAATAAAAATATTTCACAAAGATAATTATAAATATAATTATCATGCTAACAATACTGAGAAAAAGTGCTTTTTTCATATCAATAACCTACTCTTTCCCAAAGATTGTGTTCTCTTCTCAGCATGTTTTCTGTAATATCTCCGCGTCTCGGTCCATGAGTTTTTATTCCTATAGCGACCAATTCGTCCATAAGAACCGTTTGTGTTACTTTTGTCGTAGAAAACATTCCCGTAGTTAACCGATAAGTGTGACTTACTTCTTTACCAAATTTTAAGTTTACTAAACTACGTCCTCTCATAAATCTATCCGCATGAATTAATTCGTGACCTAATATAATATGAAGCGGTGTTTCTCTCATTTCGGTAAAGTTTGAATATCTTGTAGGAACCGTTACTGGAACATCTGCACCTACAGAGGGATTAAAAAATACTGTTGAACTAACTCCGGTACCATTTCCATTCGCTTGCAAGTATCCTTGCGTGCTATATCCCATATACCTACATGAATTTCCACGAGTTGATGTAAACTCAATTGTCGCTGTATGACTTGATGAAATCATTCTCTCAACGAGCGCGTTCCCATTTTTAAGTGTTAAATCTCTTCTGCGCGTAACGCGTGTTCCGATATAAACAGTCCCGTCATCTCTAAGTTTTAATGTATGATTGGTTAGTTTATTCAATTCTTTCATTATACGGTCATTTTCATCGTCGGAATTACTTGAACAGAGTTTAATAATTAAACCACTGGGGTCTATAAACATCAAAGGATTATTGGCCGCATAAACATACCAATTTAATCCGTCCATTATAGGGTCAATACCTATAAATCTACCTGTTGAAGTGTTTAGGTATCTCGCTCGAAGATAAACGTATCCCGTTTCGATGTCGAAATATTGCCGGTTATATCGATAAGGATTTAAACAACTTGAATTGTCAATGAGTTGATTTCCATACGGGTCATAATCGTAATTAGTCGTGACAACCCCTGCGCCGTCCGTAAGCTGAACCACGTCTCCGTGTGCATTGCGAACGTACCAACCATAATCGCTCTTTATGCTTCCAACATATGATACCACATTATTGCCTGTTTTGTCAAGCGCGATGTCCGTGCCGAGCCAAACATGCTCGGTTGTGACGTTGTCCACGGTCTTGGAACGGCGCATGTTATCGGGATTGTAGGTATAGAGCGCGGTTTTTGTGCCGTCTGTCCACGAGGTCATGCGGTTCAGGAGGTCGAAAGTTTGCACCACACCTGTTTTAGTGAGCATATTGCCGTTGTTATCGTAGGTATAATCGGTAATTATGCCGTTTTCTGTCTGTGAAGTCAAGCGGTCATTTGCGTCGTAGGTGTAGGTGGTTTCCGAGATTTCGGTGTCGTTTGTGATTGTCAGTTTTGTGCGGTTTCCGTTCGCGTCGAATTCGTATTCTTGAACCGTTCCGTCGTGGAGAGTAGCGGTTTTGAGGCGGTTCAAGCCGTCGTAGGTGTATGTGGTAACACCTGCAACTTCGGTTTTAGTGCGTTGATTTCCGTCGAAGTAATACGTATAATCATACTCGGAAATCGTGCTGTTACCGTTAGTATTCTTGACCGCTGTGACGAGCCCGGCTGAGTTGTAGTTTGTAGTTTCGGTTGTATTGTTGGTTTTTTGCACGGTGGATTTTCTGCCAAGCTCGTCATAGCTATAAATGGCAATCAACACGCTGTTTTCATAAACTTCTGCGACTTGGTTCATATTATTGTATGCATAGCTTACATTTTGTTGAACTACGCCGGAGAGTTCAATTTTGCTTGATTTCAATGAACCTGCGTTGTTGTAGGTGAAGGTTTTGGCTTCAATTCCGCCGAAACCTCCGGCTTTCACACAGGTTTCAGAGAGCCTGTTTCCGCGTCCGTTGTAGGTATATATTATGAGGTCTGTGCCGTCATTTACGGTCAAAAGATTACCGAGCGAGTTATAAGTGTAGGTTTTTGTGAGTGTTTCAACGCCGTTTACGCTTGTTTTGGTGAGCGGGTTGTTCATTAAATCATAGGTAATCGTATGAATCGCATCATTGCGGTCAATAGTGGAAACAAGCCGTCCCGCCACGTCATACACGAAAACTTCAACCTGACCGAGTGCGTCGGTTTTCTCAATAATATTGCCCATGTGGTCGTACTCGAAGCTGACAACAGAGTTGGCAGGACTCGCAAGTCCTGCTTGCTTTTTGTGCTGTTCAAGCACCCTGTCAGCCCAATCATAAACAACAGTAACACGGCTGTTTTCCTGCTCGTTGTCAAAGTAAACGGTTGCGGTTTTTCTGCCCCACGCATCGTACTCAAAGTCGGTTCGCGCATACGAATCCGCTTCTCCCGCGTGGTTGTTCTTAACCCGCTGAGAAGTCATATTTCCTGCTTTGTCGTAGATGTAGAGAGTTTCTGCATCGCCCGTGCTGTCGAAACTTGAAGTCTGCTGTATTACATTACCCCAAGCGTCGTAAACGTAGTCAATCGTTGAAAAATTATTATGATTTTCACTCATCAAACGACCGTTTTCATACATGTAAGTGTATATCGCACCGTTAGGAGCAGTCTTTTCGAGTAAATTTCCCTCGAAATCACATCGCTCAATTGTTGTTGCGGTTAAACCCGTGTCAATATGCATTACAGAGGTAACGATAGAATCTGTGCCTATATGCGAATAACTCGCGGTTTCAAGTGTGGTTAATACACCTGTTACGTTATCGTGAAATTTTTCGCTTGTTTTACGATTGAGTGCATCGTAGGTGTACAGGCTGTACGAGCTGTTCAGCAGCGTTTGCTTGATTATATTACCATAAAAATCATACTCGAAGTGCGTTGAATGATTAAGCGCGTCGGTTTGTGTTTGAACGAAGCCGGCATTGTTATAAATAAACACACTCTCGCCGTCAATTGGCGAGATTTCTTTTGTTTTTCTGCCGAGATTGTCATAGACAATTTCAAATACTGAGATAATCCCGTCGCCTATTATAGTGGTTTCAAGAACCTGTCCCGCCTGATTATAGACATAATCGGTTATTGTACCGTCGGGAGCGGTTTCCTGTGTTATGCGATGTACGCCGTCATAAACATACTGTGTAGAATAGGGTATACCGTCAATGTACCTGTCCGTTTTTGAAATTTCACCAATGCTGTTATACTCGTAATGAATATAATTATCCGCGTCACCCAAAGGTGCAGTTACAGTCTTAATTAAGCCGTTTTTAGTGCCGTTCGGATAATATGTGTAGGCTGTGATTGCATAATCGTCAGGATTCGCAGTCTCACTGTACTCCGAAACACCGTCAAGCGGACGGACTTCCTTTTCAAGATTACAGCCGTCATAAATATACCAGGTTACTGCATTATTTCTGTCTGTATAGCTGGTTTTATTATTTAATGAATCGAAAGTGAAACTCTCGGTTGAACTGTCGGGGTAAGAAATTCTGATAATATTACCCCTGCTGTCGCGTTCATAACTCGTGATATTACCGTATATATCAGTAGCGGAGCGTATTTCGTTGAATTTATTCACACCGTCAGTCAAGAGGTAGTTAACGCTTGAGGTGTAGCCGAGCTCGTTAACACCGACGGTTACTGCGAACTTTGAATCGTAACCCTCAATTGTTGTGCGTCCGTTGGAATCCGTAATAGTTGTCTGCTTGTTAATACGGTCGTAAGTGTAAGTTTTAACATTCCCTGTGACATCGGTGATGGTATGGATTTTCCCATTGTATTCGTCATTCATGTAGGTCAGAGTCAGCACTCTGCGCCCCGAATTATCATCTATGCCGCTTAAAAAGTCGTCTGTGTAGGAATACGTCGTCGTAAACCCACCAGCATCAATTACGCTGGTCAAGAGCGAACCGTTATAGGTATAGCTTGCATTTCTGGTAGATTTATTGTCGGTTATGCTCGTCAGATAATTTCCGTTGTACATGAACGTCACAGAAGCTCCCGCAGGGTCGGTGAGCGATGTAATTCTGCCGTCTGTGTCTGTTGTTATGGTAACTCTGTTGCCCTTTAAATCTTCGATGTATTTAATAAATCCCGATGAATTAAATACATATCTCATCTGGTCGAGGGTTTCGAGGATATAGTCAGAGCCTTGTTTTGTTAAAATTCCGCGTGAATCGAGCGCAGTGAACGTGTCATTATTCTCTTCAAATGCCCATCTCGAGCCGTTCGGGAGGATTACGTTTTTATTATTGCCCTCGGTTATAATCTTCACGTCATAACTGAAACTGAAACTTTTACCGACAACTGATGTTTCATAATTAAGCGAGTTATACGTTCTCGAAAAAGTAATGTCACCAAGGACTGTCGGAACTGTCATATCAGTGAAGGTCTGCGAATAGTTTCCGGTAGGGGAGTGTGTACCGTTAATGCCGAAATAGTGGGATTTTACCGATTCAAGCGAATAAAAGGCAAAGCATCTTAACACAGGGAAAGGATAACCGAAGCTATTATTAAGTGCCCACGTTTCATTGAAATCCCAATTTTCATAAGTTTGTGGATTCATCATTTCTGTAGTGGTACGACCGTTTGCTTTCGTGGAAGAAGAAAAATCATTATTGAAATAGCTGTTAAGTTCAGTTCCGTCGAAGCTAAAGCCGTTTGAGTTATTCGTTACAGCATAGCATTTTTCAACCGTTGCGGTGCTGCTCATATTGCCAATGAATCCTGCGGAATTATCAACACTCGGTGTATTGCCAAGCGAATAGCAGTTTTTTATAACACCGCTGTAATTAACGCAACCGATAAAACCGCCGCATGAACCGGAATCCGCATTAACGCTGCCTGTTGCATAGGATTGCTCAATTAAGCCGTCGAACATTGAACCCGCAAAACCGCCGGCATGAGACCCTCCCTGCACATCAAGTGTCGAATATGATTCGATGACAGATGCATTATTATATCCTACAAAACCGCCGATGTAATTCGATGTTCCTTTAATAATGCCGACTCCATCTGCTAAACAATTTGATATGAAACCATTATTTTGCCCAATGAGCCCACCAACGAAACCCGTTCCGCTTGCGGTAACGTTTTTTACCGCAGAATTATTTATAACACCATAATTAGCGCCCACGAGCGTGGCTATATAACTTCTGCCTGTAATGCTCGTATTTTCAAGGCAAACGTTTTGAATAGTTCCGAAGTTAATACCGAACAGACCGGCATAATCCTGGGAGGGAAGATTTAACGAAAGATTTTTGATTATATAACCATTACCGTCAAAATTACCGCTGAAGCCTTGGATTGGTGTCCACGCAATACCGGAAAGGTCAATATCTGCGGTTAATCTGTAGTCACCGCCTACATTATCCCGAACAGCATTTAATTGCTGTGCCGTGCTTATTTCTTTTACACCGCCCTCGGCACTGCAAAAAATGAATAGTTTATCCAAGGGGGCGTGCAGCTTGGTTTCGTCGTTTTCTACGTGTTCATCATTAATAATGAAACGATAATACAGATATTCTTCATTATTATTGAGCTTACATTCAAAAATGGGAACTATATCCTCTTCGGTTTCCGTTCTTAAGCAATCATAATTCATCAAATCGACCCAATCGCAATCATCGTTTGAGCCTTGTAATATATATTCTTTAATATTTCCGTGCTGTTGTTCATTAGTCCATCTTATTTTTCTTGCTATAAGCGGCTCAGAGAGTTCAATTTTGAGCCAGACATCATCCTCAAGCAGATAATCATCTTTCGGGTCAGATTCTTCATATCCGGGCATAAGCCAGTGGTCGCCGTTGTCTGTGATAACCCTTATCGGAGCACAGCGAATACCGTTACGCGAAAAACTGCGTAGTATTTTTTCATGTTCGCAATCCGAGTCATCACAATCCGGCTCGCGGCAGAATCCCTCATCAAATTCTTCTTCGCGCCAAAGTTCAGAATTAAAAAACATATCCTTTAGATATACTGTGTATGGCAGATAAGTTGCATTTGTTGTTGCTTTTGGTTTTGTAATACTCATTTATATTTCCCCTTGACTTGTTATTTGTATGAGTATTATATCATAGTAAAACACCGTGTTTCAATAGATAAAAGTGCAGTGTAATGCAATCTTTTGGAAATGCATTTAAAAATACATTTCCGGTGTCAAAAATAATGTTTGCATCTTTGATGCAAATACTTGACATTTCAATCGAGTTTTGTTATAATGGTTACAAACTTTAACGGAGGTTGCTCGCATGATACAAAGACAGGAATATCTTAACTCTCTTATCAGTTTTCGAGATAAACAATTAATAAAAGTCGTTACGGGCATCAGAAGGTGTGGAAAATCCACACTTTTTGAGTTATTCCAAGATTATTTGCGTGCAGATGGCGTAACTGACGACCAAATTATTTCCATAAACCTTGAAGAAGGCGAATATGACGAAATCGAAACATATAAGCAGTTATACAGCTTTGTTACGGAAAAGTTTGTCAAAAACAAGAAAATGTATATTTTTATTGATGAAGTTCAACGTGTGACCGATTTTCAGAAAGCCGTTGACAGTTTATATGTGAAAAAAAACTGCGATGTTTATATTACCGGTTCAAATGCCTATCTTCTCAGCGGTGAATTGGCGACACTCCTTTCGGGGCGATATATTGAAATTAAAATGCTGCCGTTATCCTTTAAAGAGTATATTTCAAATTTCCCCGATGACAACAATCTCGAAAGATTATACGCTGATTACGTTCAAAATAGTGCGTTCCCGTATGCATTGGAAATTGCAAAACCTAAAGACAGGCGGCAGTATCTTCAAGGTATTTATGATACTATTGTTTTAAAGGACATTGTCGCTCGCAGAAAGTTTCCCGATACTGCGATGCTCAAAAGCGTCACGCGCTTTATGTTCGATAACATCGGAAATCTTTGCTCTACAAAGAAAATTGCCGACACAATGACATCGACAGGACGGAAAATCGCCGTTCATACGGTTGAAAGCTATTTGACTTCATTGACGGAGTGTTTTATCCTTTATCAAATTGGGCGATACGACGTAAAGGGCAAGCAATATTTGAAAACGGGAGATAAATACTACGTTGCAGATATTGGGTTGCGTTACGCCCTGCTCGGAACCAAGAAAGCAGATATGGGGCATATTCTTGAGAATGTTGTGTTTCTCGAACTTTATCGACGGGGATATGAAATTTATATTGGTAAGGTCGGTAATACAGAGGTGGATTTTATCGTTGTTGGAAATGAGGGCGAGGAATATTATCAAGTGGCGTATACCGTTATTGATACTGATGGCACTACCCTGCGGCGCGAGCTTGCACCACTTGAAGCTGTCAATGACCACAACCCGAAATACCTTTTAACTATGGACAACACGCCTGTAACTTCTCATAATGGCATAAAACAAATCAATGTGCTTGATTGGTTGTTGAAATAGGCAGGAAAAGCGGGGGAGGAGCAGGGGAACTCTCAAAAAAGGAAGCCCGCGCTATTATCGGGCAATATTTTTGTTAATCTACCCTTTACAAGTTGGGATGAAAAAATCCGAGCAGTTATACCGCTCGGATTTATATGTTTATGATTTAGAAATATAAAGCCAAACAAGAGCATATAAATAGGAGTAAATATCGCAATTAAGCATATTGCCCAAATTTCTTCTCGAAAGTTTGGGCAATATTTTTGTTAGTCTACCCTTTACAGATTGGGAAGTGCAGGCGACCGGTTACGGAATAGTCATGCCGAGCATAGATGAACTCAGCCTTGACGAACCGGAAATCGTTAAGCAGGGCGGGAAGTACGGGGTGAGGTTGAGAGCTGCGGCGCCGTCGATTCATATGATGGCTGCCAACATCACGACCGAAGTTTCCCCCATCGTCGGTTCCGAACGCCAAAGCGAAGAGTTAATCCTCTACCTCCTGAAAGAGTTCGAGGAGAACCCCTCAAAAATCTGGGAAAGCAACATCTTCGGGAATCACTGCACTCGCTCGTTAACGAGGGGCTTCACAACAAGCTTTACCGTATGCCGCAGGACGCGCGGATGAAGCTTCAGGAAACAGTTCAACGGATTATCAACGACGGCTGCAACGGGCTTATTTGCATAATATTATAAAAGAAAAACAACAGCTTACCCTTTAAAGGTAAGCTGTTGTTTTAAGTACTTTTAAAACTTTTATGCCATTCTTCGCGATGGGAAAGCCGAAATTATTTTCTTTGTATAGAATTCATCGTTGTCGTCTGACTTAACAAATTCATCAAAGAGGTTCTGCGGGACACTGTTATACGATAGCAGTTTTTCATTTTTTAGCTTTACGAACATAATTTTGCCGTAATAGCTAACCGAGTCTATTAAGCTCGATTTTATTTTGTATTCTTCCATTTTGACCCTCCACGAAAAACATTATACCATATGTTGTATTTGATTGCAAGTGTTTTTTGAAAAATTCACAAAAATTTCATTTTGACGTTTAATGCCGTATTGGGTTGCGATTTTCTCTTTACTTGGGAATTTCTTCAAGCGGCATTTTCCTGCTTATGCTCCAGTAAGCCAAAGACAACATGATTCCCCCTACGATGTTCCCCAAAGTCACTGCTCCGAGGTTGAGCCCCATTGCCGCGAGTGTTATGCTTTCTCCGAGTATTTGAGAGCCTGTTTGCGCTCCGAGAGTAAACAGCGTCATATTGGCAATCGAGTGCTCAAATCCGCAAATCACGAACAGATAAATCGCCCAAAAGATTATAATAAGCTTCCCGCTCTCGCTCTTCATGCGGTAAACCGACCACACCGCGGCGCATACTAACAGATTACAAAAAAGCCCCCTGATTAACAGCGAATCAAAGCCCGGCGAGGTTTTCCCGATAATTGTGTCTACTGTTGCCGAAAGCAAGTCCGCTCTCAAATACCCTGTTCCCTTAAAGAGCAGTGCGATTAAAGCAGAACCTGCAAAGTTGCCTATGTAACAAAGCGAACAAAGCCCGATTCCGTCTCGCAGCCTGACTCTTTTGCGTGCAATCCCCGCCGTCATAACGAATACGTTGCCGGTGAAAAGCTCTGCGCCGGCGAAAACAACAAGACTGAGTGCCGCCGCAAAACTTGCCCCCTGCAGTATTTTCAAGCCTACAAAATCCTGTAACATTCCCGCCATAATCAGTGTCGCGATGACGCATAAGCCCACATAGATTCCCGCCAGCATCGACGACACAAAATATGCCGCCTTGTCGGCTTTGAAAAAACCGACTTTCTTTTCGGCGGCGCTTACTACTAAATCATATCCGTTATAAATCATGTTTTATGTCCTTCCCGAATTTAAGATTTTGCTTTACGCTCTTTTTGTATATAATATCATACAATTAAAGAAAAATCAATAGGAAAAAGCCTTATTGATTTTGTCAATACATTAAAAGCCGCGTTTGCCTAAAAGTGCAAATGCGGCTTTTTTATTATCCTTATATCAGCAACCTTAGTTTAAACCAACCGTTTTTTACGTCATACTGTAAAATTGCATTATGCTTTTGTACAAAATATGCTATACTCTGACTTCCGAATCCTTGAGTTTCTTCGCCTTTTCTGACAGGGAGTTCTGTAACGGAATTAAACTCAACCTCGCCGGTATATGTATTTGCGATTTCTATAAAATATTGAACACCGCGCCGATTCCCGATTATTTTGATAACGCGGGGTTCATGTTCAGTGATTTTTATGCAGGCGTTAATTGCGTTTTCCAATGCGTTGAATAAAGCAACGGCAAGCTCGGTAATATTAACCGAAACATCGCTCATGCGTTCCATGTTTACGCTGATGTTAATGCGTGCTTCACTGCCGATTCTCATATGATATGACAGCACGGTATCAATCAATGTGTATCCGGTTATCTCCTGAACTGTATTTATATTTTCGTTTTTGCAGATATTTATATCAATTTCGCTCAGAATATTACGAATTTCGTCTGTTTTGCCGTTATCCAAATTAAGCAGAATCATACTTGTATAATGCCGCATATCATGTCTGAAAACTGCCGCCGATTTTCTCGTTTGTTCTGTAATATTGTTCTGATATTTCAACGATGAAGCGTGGAGCTTCATCAACTTCATATTCTCTTCTAAACGGGTTTGATTTAACAGCGATTTGAATGAGAAAAAAATTATTCCGTATATGGATATAGCAATTAAACAAAGCATTAAAGCTACGGGGATATTATTGTGCGCGTGTTCGAGCGGAACCGGAACAGAAATCTGCATAAAAAAGCAGACGATTAAAAACAGCGGCATAAGACATAAAGGATAAATACGCTTTTTCAGATAGTCGGTTATTGCCAAAAACGGCTTTCTGATTTTAACGGCGCTGTAAACCATAATTGAATATAACAGCAGATTCCAAAACAGCTCCAATGCGCTCCCGAGCCATATACGCAGGGATAAAGCAAAGGTGTCTGTCACCAAGACGAATGTAGTAGCAGTCAGAAATGCAAATAAGGTTTCTCTGAAGGGCTGTTTTATTACAACAAGAATAAATATTATAACCGCCGCCGTATTCCAGGCACGATAAATGAAGCTTGCCAGTGGAAGCTCGTTCGCGTTTAAAAAGCTCAATACCGCAATATTTGAGATAAGCAGAAGTGTAACCGCAACAGAAGCGGCAATCACGACTGTTCTTTTTGGGAAGCGCCATTTGGAGATTATAACAATTGCGGGAATTGCAAAGCTGCTTGCTATGAGTTGAACCGCAATATGCAAGAAATCAGCCATTTCCCCTCACTCTCCTCTGCTGTTTTGTGCGATATATTCTAAATATATATTCTTTACATCGGCGTATTTCGGCTTGGGAATGGGGATTGTCATGCCGTTTTTCATTGCGAAAGACTGCGGGCATAACTTTTGTACATGAGCCATGTTTATTACAAACGACTGATGAACATGCAAAAACCGCTTATCCCCAAGTAATTGGGCGGCGGCTTCATTGAAAGGAACCCGAATCATCTTGCTTTCCAATACTCCGCCGGAGGTTAAATGAAAACGCATAACACGCTTGGCTTGCTCTACGACAATAATTGAAGAATAGAGCATTTTAACAATACTGCCGTCCGAAGCGGACACAAGGATTAGATTATTGTCCTCTCTGATGTGGGAAGCGATAATTTTATCCAAAACAGGAAACAGCCGCTTTTTGTCAACCGGCTTTAATAAATACTGAACAGCGGAAACTCCGAACGCTTCCAATGCGTAATCAGTTGAATTCGTCAGAAATATCAGCGATGCGTTTTCATCGCGCTCCCGTATCTTTTGCGCAAGCTCTATGCCATTCATCTCCGGCATGAGTATATCGAGCAAGTATATATCAAATTTTCCCTTTGTTGCTATTCGCTCCAAAAGCGAAGACGGAGAATCAAATCCCTCCGTTTCCGTTTTAACATCAGAATGTTTGGATTGATACATGCCGAGCAGTTTTATAACCGAATCAAGACATTCGCAAAAATCGTCGCAAACCGCAATGCGAATCACAGCTTCACCCCCCGTTTTTCAATAGTCGTCATGTAACAGTATACTTGAAATCAGCGCGCCAGTCAATACCCTGATGCAATTTTGCGCAGAAATCGTCTTTTGTTGCGCGGAAATAGCTGTTGATGATTTGAGGGTTTTGTGCTATACTGATACTATATGTCGTATTAGATAATTCATAGTATACAGCGCTTTAAAACTACGGGAGGGGAGGACTACCATGAAAAAGAGTATTTCATCAATGTTAATAGCCATTTTCATGGTTTTTGCGGCTTTTTCTCCTTTTCCTCTTTTACAAAACTCGTTGCTCGTGCTTGAAGCAAGTGCGAACCCCGGCGGCGGCGGAAGCGGAACAGCCGCTGACCCGTGGCGCATTTCCACGGAAGCACAACTGCGCCAGTTCAGAACCAACGTACTCAATGGCACATCATATTCGGGTCAGCACGTAAAGCTGATGAACAACATCGCGCTCACAGCCGAAACAAACGGCTGGCTTCCCATAGGCACGCACCTACAGCGTTTTAGCGGGACTTTCTGCGGCGGCGGATATACAATCTCGAACATGCAGTTGACGAGAACTATCGACAACAAAGGCTTTTTCGGCGTTATGGACGGCACTGTCCGAAACCTCACAGTCACAGGCTCTATAACAGGAAGCGGAAACTGGGTAGGCGGTCTTACGGGCGTTGTCCGCGACGGCGGATTAGTCGAAAGATGCCGTGTTGATGTAAATATTAATCTCACTGCAGGAGGTAATGTTGGCGGTATTGCAGGAGCGAATTTCGGAACAATTCAAGATAACTATGTACACACCAATGTAGTCACCGCTGGAGACAGAGTCGGTGGAATTGTGGGAACTAATTATATAAACGCAAATACAACCACAAGCGCAATAATTCAACGCAATCTTTCGCGCGCCTCTACAGTTCAAGGCAGTAACTCTGTCGGAGGCATTGTAGGTATCATAGGAGCGGCAAATGCTAATAATGTCCGCAATAACGTTGCGTTATGTGCCGCAGTCAGAGCGGTAGGCGGCTCAAACAGAGGGCGTATAGTCGGAAACTGGAACAGTAATGCTACTGCTGTTCCGGCAGAAAATCGTGCGTTGGCTATGACGTTGCAAGCCAATGCCACAAGCGTCACTCAATCAACCGGAACTGCTACCGATTTCAATGGTGTAACTGTAACTGTCGGCACTGCAAATACAACTGTTTTTTCTTGGTTTTCCGATACTGTTTGGAACAGGACAGGAACTCTGGCGGCTACTACAAATCTTGGTCATCAACCTGTCCGCATACTTACATATAACATTAACGGCGGCACGGGGACGGTTCTGCCTGCTATGCGATATGGCAACGGGCTGAACGTTACGGTTGCAAGTGCATCAACATCAAACGGAGCTATTTCGAGAACAGGCTATACTTTCAACGGCTGGAACACTGCCGCGAATGGCACAGGGACGGTTCGTGCGGCGGGTGCGACGTTTGCGATGACCGATAACGTAACCTTGTTCGCTCAATGGCGCGCCACCACCGCCACCGTCACCTTCAACTTCCAAGGCGGCACGGGAGGCACGGCGAGCGCAACGGCTACGTACGACGCGGCAATGCCGGCGATGACCCGTCCAACCCGCACAGGCTACACGTTCCAAGGATATTTCGGCGGCGCAGGAGGCACAGGCACGCAGTACTATACAGCCGCAGGAGCTTCGGCGAGAGCATGGAACTTAACAGGGAATACATCGCTTCACGCCCACTGGACACCAAATGTCTACA
>Ga0123356_10005014_pt1 | contig 13572 bp, 12 predicted proteins | sample TergutEmb28metaG_2_FD_92546 | JGI IMG/M metagenome (GOLD analysis project Ga0123356, IMG submission 92546) | Embiratermes neotenicus P3 segment gut microbial communities from Petit-Saut dam, French Guiana - Emb289 P3 | ecosystem: Host-associated > Arthropoda: Insects > Digestive system > Gut ...
GCCAAGCGGGTAAATAAAGTTTTTATTACCAAGAGCACACTTAGTCTCAAGGTTGAATTACATGGGCAAAGGTTCAGGTTATGGAAAAGTCATCTTATTCGGTGAACACTTTGTAGTTCATAGCATCCCCGGCATTGTTTCAGCTATCGACTCATCCACCGATGCAGAAGTTAAAAAATCAACTAAACTAAACATCTGTGACGAACGCAAAACCTCCAAAGGCTACGGCGAAGAAAAACGACTCCAACAAATCGAATCCATTGAACGCATGCTCACAGCTATGCAAATAGAACCCAACCTACCCCTCGACATCTGGATCGGCGGATCCCTACCAGGATTTAGCGGCCTAGGCGCCTCAGCCGCCTCAAGCGTAGCCATCGCACGCGCCATCAACGAAGAATTAGAACTAAACCTCTCCAACGAACAAATTAACGCCATAGCCTACGAAGGCGAAAAAGCCTACGCCGGCAACCCCAGCGGCATCGACAACACCGCAGCCACCTACGGCGGCTTGATGTGGTTCAAAAAAAACCCCACCAAAGACCCCGACCTTGTCGAAAAAATCCGCATACCCCGCCCCACCGAAATCGTAATTGGAAGCACCGGCAAAACCGCCAACACCAAACTCATGGTAGAAGGCGTCGCCGAACGTAAAAAACAAGACCCCAAAAAATACGATCCCCTCTTTAAACAAGCCGAAAATTTAGCAACCGCAGGACGCAAAGCCCTAGAAACAGGCGACCTCAAAAAAGTAGGAGACCTAATGAACGAAAACCACCGCATACTCCAAGAAATAGGCGTCTCTTGCAAAGAACTAGATCTACTTGTCGATATGGCTCGCAAGCAAGGTGCCTTGGGCGCAAAACTTACCGGCGGAGGCGGAGGAGGCTGCATGGTTGCACTGACCCCGGGCAAAGAAGTTCAAGGCAAAGTCGCCTCAGCGTTTAAAACCGCAGGTTACGAGTTTTTAGCAACAAAAATCGGCATCTAACCAAACATCCCCCCTCACCTCAATTTTTCATTTAATGTTGTACAAGAAAAAGAGAGGAAAAATGCGATTGCTTTTTAAGATCTAACAGCTAAAGGGACTGAGGCGAAGTAAATGGGTCTAAGAAGCTTTATTGAGGAACTAAAAAAAACAGGCGAATTAACCACAATCACAAAACCCGTCTCAGTTGAATATGAACTAGCAGGCATCATCGAGGCGTTAGGCGAACGGCCAGTATTTTTTGAGAATATAGAAAACTCCACCGTACCAGTGGTTGCGGGATTGGGTTCCTCTAAAGAGCTAATTTGCCGCAACCTAAACATCACCAAAGAACAACTCTTACCCAAACTATTAGAGGCCATTGAACAGCCCATTGCACCTAATTTGGTTCAAAATGCCCCCTGCCAAGAAGTTATCGAAACAGAGGTGGACTTAACTAAACTCCCCATCATGCGCTACACCACCAAAGATGGCGGCAAATACCTCGCCTCGGCAGTATCAATCATAAAAGACCCCAAAACCGGCATTCAAAACACCTGTTTTCATCGACTCATGCTTAGAGATAAAAATCACCTGGTCGCCCGAATCGTTGAGAACCGAGGCACCGACACCGCACTAACAAACGCAGGAGGCGAACTTGACATCGCCATCTGCATCGGCAACTCCATGGCAGTGTTACTCTCAGCAGCAACCTCACTACCAATGAACACCGACGAATTAGGCATGGCAAACGCACTAGAAAAAACCGATCTAGTGAAATGTCGAACCGTTGATTTAGAAGTACCCGCAGATGCAGAATATGTACTAGAAGGAAAAATCACCAAAGAAAAAACCACCGAGGGACCCTTTTTAGATCTAACAGGTATTGTTGATCGCACCCGCCAACAACCCATCATCGAAATTAAATGCCTAACCCACCGCACAAACCCCATCTACCAAACCATCTTAGCCGGTAGAAATGAACACAAATTCCTCATGGGCATGCCCAAAGAACCCACCATCTACAAAGAAGTGGGAAAAGTCTGCCAAATAAAAGATGTCTACATCACCCCCGGAGGATGCAGTTGGCTCCATGCCATTGTACAAATTAAAAAACAAAACCCCACCGACGCTCAAAACGCCATAGAGGCCGCTTTTAGAGGCCATGGCTCATTAAAACACTGCATAGTTGTTGACGAAGACATAAACATCTATGACCCCCAAGATGTAGAATGGGCAATTGCCACCCGCTTCCAAGCCGATAAAAACACAATCATCCACACTAACCAACCCGGTTCATCACTTGACCCCTCAGGAGATCTCTCAGAGGGCAAAAAGGCAACAACCGCCAAAGCAGGACTAGATGCCACCGCACCACTGATTTCAACAGGCAAAGGCTTTAGTAAAGTAGATTACATCAAAGTAGATCTAAACAAGTACCTCTGAGGGATGGGATGGAACTAACTAAACAAGAACAAGCGATGCTAGACGGTAGAGAAGGATATGCAGTTCGCAAAAGTATGGAAATTTTGGTTGCCTTAGGTGAGATTTTTGATGCTCAAAGCCTCATTGATGTGGGCAGTGTACAAGTTGCGGGTGTATCCTATCACAACTTGGGTGATGCAGGCTTAGAGTTTCTTGATTCATTAGCAAGCGATGGTAGAGTCAAGGTTGTAACTACACTCAATCCTGCCGGTATGGATTTGGAGAACTGGCAACAGCTAGGCATTGATTCCGATTTTGCTGAGAAGCAAAACCGGGTCATTGATGCTTTTCAACGCATGGGCATTCTTGTAAGCTGTACCTGTACCCCCTATTTAATTGGCAATCTCCCCATCTATGGGGAGCATCTTGCATGGTCAGAGAGCAGCGCAGTTACGTTTGCTAACTCGGTTATAGGCGCTAAAACCAACCGTGAAGGCGGCCCATCGGCTTTAGCGGCCGCGTTTGTGGGTAAAACCCCCAACTATGGGTTGCATCTTGACAAAAATCGAGTTCCAGATATTCATGTTGTGGTAAACGCAGAGTTAGCTAAACTCTCAGACTGGGGTGCGTTGGGTTATGCCATCGGTAAAAAAGCGGAAAATAAAATTCCCTACCTTACAAACATCAAAACCGCACGACTTGATGAACTCAAAAGTTTCTGTGCCGCGGCGGTAACTTATGGAACTAAACCGCTTTTCTATATCAAAAATATTACTCCGGGAGCAGAACTCCAAGAGCAACCCGCTCAAAGAGTAACCATCGAGCAATCAGATCTCAAAGATGCCTATGACAACATCAATGATGTTGTTTCAGAGATTGATTTTGTTTGTGTGGGTTGTCCGCATTGTAGTATAGCAGAGATTCAAGAAATTGCCACCCTGCTTCAAAACAGAAAAATTAATGGGGGCACTGAACTCTGGGTTGCGACCTCGCGGGCGATAAAACAACTCTCCGATAAGCGCGGCTACACCGCCATTATCGAGGCGGCCGGGGCTAAATTTGCATGTGATACCTGCATGGCTGTAGCACCTCTTAAGGGCAGATTTAGAGCACTAGCAACAACCTCTGCGAAGGGGTGTTTCTATTCGAGGCAGAATTTAATGAAAACCAAGATGGGCAGTATAAGAGAATGTATTGATGCAGCGGTGAGTGGAAAATGGAATTAAGAGGTCGAATAATCTATAGAGGTAAAACTCAGGGTGAGGCCCTTGTCAGCTCGATGCCGATTAGTTTCTATGGGGGGGTGGATCCCAACACAGGTATTGTCCTTGAAAAAGGTCATGAACTCCAAGGACAAAGCATCAAAGGTAAAATTCTTGTGTTTCCACAGGGCAAGGGCAGTACTGTTGGCAGCTACACCCTCTATCGGATGAAGAAAAATGGCACCGCCCCCGCCGCCATGATAAACAAAGAAACTGAGACAATCATTGCCGTTGGAGCAATTATCAGCGAAATCCCCTGCATAGACAAAATAGATCTCTCAAACTTTAAAACAGGCACTACTGTAACCATAGAAAACGACACCGCAATCATTACCTAATCAATTTTTTTATAATTAACACAGCCGACGGCGACTTTGGCAAGATATGATACACGTTTAAGTGCTATGGTAACGTAAACACCCTGTAACAATATCGCCACATTGTCATAAATCCCGTGTAAGTTAAATACTCATAGCAGGGGCATAAATGTCAGCGCCCATCCAGTTTTAATGAGTCGTCGAAAAACTCGAGATTCACGGAAACGATGAATTTTTCATTGTACTGACTTCGCAAATACTGTGTAGAATATATATTCAAAAAATATATATGCGTAAAGCTCTGCAATATCAGTTTAATAAAGGAGATTTAACGAATGTTAACAATACAGAAATATAAAACAAAACTTGCGGCGCTTGTAATAAGCGTCATCATAATCGCGGCGCTTCTGCCGTTAACGGCTTTCGCGGAGGCGAAAAACTCGAACGCGGAAGTTCGGTTTATCCCAAACGTCAACGTGGGGAAGATTCCTTGGTCTATATATGCCGCCCACATAGGATTCGACGGCGCATTTACCCCGGAACGTGCACATGACCCCACTAATAGTTCCCACATTCAATTAGATGGCAATGAGGCATATTTCTACGGGTACTATACCGGTCCGCAATCTGACTATCTGTATTTCAAAGAAAGCGACTCAACCGAAAAAATTTTCAAATTCTCTATGCTGTTCTCAATCTATCCCCATTCCGGCGGTACTGAGCGTGTAGCTCAGCGGTGGCACTCTCTATACTCCGTAGGCTTTCTAATTAACTGTGTAGAAAATAACGACGGAACAATCAGCGGTTATTATGTTTCCTTCGAGCCAAGAAGCGGCAGGGACAGTATTGTCCTCAGAATGCTTGACCATGTGGATTTCACTGCATTGTATTCTTATTCGCGTGCCATCCTTTCAACGCCTGTTCTGAGTGAACGACTCCTTGAAGACTCGATGGAAACCTATCTTTACGAAATTAAATCTTCGCATGAGACATTTTCAGTGATGAAAAATGACGAGGAAATATTTTCTTTTGATATAATAACTGCTGATGCTTCACAAATTCCCTTAGATTACACCGGTGGCAACGACTTTGGTTTCTATGCCGGATATGTTGGAACTGAGGGCGGTCACACATGTAATGAATTGAGCTTTGCTGAATTTAAAAATATCACGCTCTCGACTAAATCGCTTGTACCTGACATAACTGATGTGAGTTGGAATAATGGCAACGGTAACGGTAATGGCGGGGGTATAAATCAGCTTACAGTTAACGGAACTACGTTGAAAAACAGCAAGAATTTTGTGGAGCCTAACAATTTTGATGCCGCAATTGCTAAAACTACCTTGGCCAAAAATGATCCGACTGAGATTTACACAGTTACGAATACAGGCGTAGACAACAGCGGGCAATACGAAAAAGTCTATGATATAAGAATCGCTTTGTTCAAAGACGGCGCTTGGAAGGTCTATGAGGGTCAATTAGTTGTAGACAATCCGGGCGGAAATGAGCCGGTTCAAATATCAAAATAGGCGTAATCCGCCTCTATTTTTCGAGATATTTCAAAAAAAGTCCGCTCAGCGCGAAAAATACGAGCGTAAAAGGGCGAGTTTAGCGCACATATCGCGCCGTTGGGCTATGTTAAAGACCCCAAAACCGTCATCGCCTGATTGTTGAGAAAGGGGGTGCGAAAATTGTCAAATATATCTTTGAGTTGGCGGTTAGCGGGCTGGGTACGATGCGAATAGCCAACAGGCTCAACGATGAGGGCATATCAACAATTCGGCGGCATTGGGCAAAAATTTATCCCGACATCACCTTTGATTACGCGCCGCATTTGCCGCCCGCGTGGCGTTCCGGCTCGGTTCGCGGAGTGCTCAAAAATCGTACCTATTTGGGAAGCGTGGTCAATTGCAAGTCAACGACAAAGTCCTTTAAAAACCGAAAAATCGTGCCAAATCCAAAAGATTTTTGGGTTGAGATTCCCAATATGCACAAGGCGATTATCGACGAGAGCACCTTTGACTTGGCGCAGAGGGTGATTTGTGTAAAACAGCGCGAAAACACCACGCATTATGAGAATATTTATGCGGGGCTTTTGCGGTGTTCGGATTGCGGGACGGGGCTTTCGTATAAGGTGACGGCGCATAAAAGCGGGGCTTCTGAGGCGTTTGTGTGTACGCGGTATCGCACGCGCAAAAATGCCGCGTTGGGGCGTAGTTGTTCGGGGCATTATGTTTCGTCACGGGTGCTTGGGGATGCGGTTTTGGGAAGTGTTCGCAGGTATGCGGCGCAGGCGCGGGCGCATGAAAATGATCTTACCGCTTTTGTCGAAAGCATCGTTAAGGGTAACGGCGATGCGACCATGCGTCAAGCGAAAAGTGAGTTTGACCGCCTTTTGCGGCGCAAATGCGAACTGGACACGATTGTTGAGCAGATGTATGAGAATTTGGCCTTAAAGACGATTTCGATTGAGCGTTATAAGTCCATGTCGGCAAAATATGCGCAGGAATCAGCGCAAATCAACAAACGGTTGGACGAATTAAAGCGCAAAATGACCGCAGAATCCGACCGCGCAGACAACGCCCTCCGCTTCCTTCTTGCTGCCGTGCAAAAATACACCGACACGCAACCACCCGCCCAATGTTAGTAGAATTAGTCGAGAAAATCGCAGTCCACAACGCCACAGGTCGAGGCAAAGACCATAAACAAAAAATCGACATCTACTTCGCTTCAACTGGCAGTGACTCAATGGAGCATTGATCAGAATAGTTTTAACGCTCAGCATTCTTCCTTCTAATTCTCTTCCATCTAAAATAACAACCATCACCCAACAACCAATATTTCTACCCACCTATTTTGCCGAATAACCAGAAAACATGGGACAGCGCCTGGTTATTTTTTGTCGTCGAAGCATTTTTCTAATCAATTTAACAGGATAGCATGATGACGGTTGTTTGTTTGATCGGTACTTGTGTTGATAGATGAGGGGTTGGAGTGTTTGGGGGTATTTGTTTGTTTATTTATTCCAAACTATGGGCGATGTTTTGTTTTATGTATAGCATGTTTTTATGTCGGTAAGCTTAGAATTTTGGGTGTTGTTATTCTTCAAAAGAAGAAAGGAACTGTAACGTTAAATTAGCAGAAGATAGATACAAATAATCAGGTACGATTTGCGATGAACGATGCAAACCCAATCATACTTAAACTCGGCGGTTCAGCCATCACTGACAAAACAGCTGAGGCAACCCCTAGAACAGAAATTATAAATCAGCTTGCAGAGGAAATTAAACGCGCCGACCTCGATAACCTTATTGTGGTTCACGGAGGCGGAAGCTTTGGTCATCCAACAGCGGCCAAGTACGCAATCAAAGAGGGCTACAAAGAAGACCCCTCACAGAGGTTTGGTTTTGCAGAAACCCATCACATGATGACTGTGCTCAATGGGTTAGTGATGGATTCTTTGATTTTGCATGAAATCCCCGCCTTAAGTATTGCACCATCATCGTGCTTCATCACAGAAAATGGCAAGGTTAAATCCTTTGATGATACCGTTCTTAGAGCCATGTCAAAGCTAATCTACACCCCCGTATTCTATGGAGATGTGGTTTTTGATGACAAGCTGGGCTTTACTGTTTTGAGTGGAGATCAGCTGGTGACGTATTTGGCACTCAAATACAAGGCTAAAAAGATTGTTGTGGGGGTAGATACTGATGGGTTGTTTGATAGTGATCCCAAAGTTAATCCTGAGGCTAAAGCCTACAAAACGCTTAATTTAGAAGAGTTAAAAGAGTTGCAACCTAAACTGGGCAAAGCGCAGGGAACCGATGTTACAGGCGGCATGGCGGGTAAAATTGCTGAACTTGTTCCTGCAATTGAGGCGGGGGTTCATGTGACTGTTACGGGGGCAACAAAAAGATTATCTATCTATAGAGCCCTAACAGATCAGAGTGTTTTGGGCACTGAGATAAAGAAGGCATAAAATGGCAGAAGAAACAGGCAAGCGCAAAGTAGACCACATCCGTATCTGTCTTGATGAGAGAGCTCAAGCTAAGAAAGCAACCGCGGGCTTTGAGGATCTTGATCTTGTCCATCGCGCTTTGCCTGAAATTAACAAGGCACAAATCAGTCTACAAAGCACTTTTTTAGGTAAAAAATTTAATGCCCCCATACTTGTTGGCGCCATGACAGGAGGCGCGGAGGAAGCTACAAAAATTAATGCCGCCATTGCGGAGGCGGTGGAAAAGTTGGGGTTGGGGATGGGGTTGGGTAGTCAGCGTGCGGCGGTTGAAAATAGAGGTCTTGAAAAAACTTATCGCATTGCTCGGGAGAAAGCCCCCCATGCCTTTCTAGTTGCCAATGTTGGCGGGGTTCAGCTTGTTCAGGGGTATGGTGTAGGGGAGGTTAGGCGTATTATTGAGATGATTGATGCTGATGCGCTTGCCATTCATCTAAATGCGTTGCAAGAAATTATTCAACCCGAGGGACAAACAAACTTTAAGGGCCTGACTGCAAAAATTGCCCAGATTGCCGGGGCAATTGATCAGCCAGTCATAGTTAAAGAGACCGGTGCAGGCATTTGTGGCGAAGACGCCCAAGTTCTCAAAGATGCCGGTGTCAAAGCTATTGATGTGGGCGGGGTGGGGGGGACTAGTTTTGCGGCGGTGGAATATTACCGCTCAGACCCCAATAGCTGCACCCAACATTTGGGCAATACCCTTTGGGATTGGGGCATACCCACTGCAGTAAGTCTAATCGAGACCGCGCAAAGCGTCAAGTTACCCCTGATTGCAACAGGGGGCATTCGAAGCGGTATTGACATAGCTAAAACCCTAGCCCTGGGGGCTAGTTTGGGTAGTGTGGTTCAACCAATTCTACAAACAGCTGTGAGGGGCACCAGTGAAACTGAGCAAAAACTTCAGGGTCTAATTGAAGAGTTGCGCAATGTCATGTTTCTAACAGGGGCCCAAACAGTTTCTGATTTAGCCAAAACCCCCATAGTAATTAGGGGAAAAACCGCCCAGTGGCTCACCGCACGGGGGTTTAACCTCCAAAAATACGCTAACCAAGGAGCAAACCAAGTTGGATATCGAGAAATTTCTTAAACAAACCGCCCCCCAAATCGATCAAGCAATCGAAAAATACATCCCAAAAAAATTCAGCAAAGACGCCCTGCTCTTTGAGATTAACCCCCCACACTACAGCCACAACCTCAAACCTCTAAACAAAGCCATAGCCGATCCAATCTGGGACATCCTTGATCGCGGAGGAAAACGCTGGCGCCCCGCGTTATTTCTACTTATCTGTGAAGCCCTGGGCAATACCAAAGATTATCTAGATTTCGCAATCATCCCCGAGGTTATCCACAATGGCACCCTAGTTATCGATGACATTGAGGATAGCTCAGATATTCGAAGAGGCAAACCCTGCTTGCACAAAACCTTTGGAGTCGATATAGCAGTTAACGCGGGAAACGCTATGTACTATTTACCCCTCCTCACACTTATGAAACATCGAGAAGACCTCTCAGTTGAGTTGCAACGCGATGTGTATGAGATATATGTTCAAGAGATGATTAACCTCAGCATGGGCCAAGCTATAGATATTGCATGGCACAAAGGCACAGCAAACGCCGAGGAGCTAAATGAACAAGACTATCTACAAATGTGTGCATACAAAACAGGCACCCTAGCACGCATGGCCGCCAAGATGGCCGCAACGCTCTCAGGCGCAAACAACGAACTGGCAGAAAAATTAGGCCAATTAGCCGAATGCGTTGGAGTGGCCTTTCAGATGCAAGATGACATCTTGGATTTAACAGGAGAAGAATTCGCCAAAAACAAAGGCGGCATCGGCGGAGACATAACCGAGGGCAAACGCTCTTTGCTAGTTATCCACACCCTTCAAAAAGCAAACCCAACCGACAAAGACCGCCTCCTCAAAATTTTAGCCCTCCACACAACCGATCAAACTCTGCGCAACGAAGCCATCAACCTCATCAAAAAATATGGCGCCTTTGAACATGTCAAAGCCCTAGCAGAACACATGCTAAAAGAGAGCTGGAGTGAGGTAGACAAATTACTCCCCACCCCCCAAGCTAAGGAAAAAATAAAAGCATTCACGGAATTTTTGATAAAACGCAACACCTAAAGGAGCAGACTGAATTGACACTTGAAAACGATACTGAACTAAGAGAATTTATCCGCAAAGCCGCCTTACTAAATGCAGTTGGACATGAAGGAAAAGCCCAAGCAAACGCATTGGTAGGCAAAGTCTTGGGTGAAAAAGCCCAATACCGCAACCAAATCCAAGAACTCACAAAAACCATTAACGACATTGTAACAGAGATTAACAATTTAGCGCTCACTGAGCAGCGAGCAATTGTTGAGAAGAACTGGCCCCAAACACAAAAAAAACCCGAAGCCGAAGAGAAAAAACTGCCCCCCCTGCCAAACGCAAACAAATATAAAACCATAACCACCCGCTTCTCCCCCAACCCCGACTGCGTACTCCACCTAGGCTCAGCCCGCGCGATTGTGCTAAGCCATGAATACGCCCGCCTATATGGCGGCAAATTTATCCTGCGCTTTGAAGACACCGATCCTAAAACAAAAAAACCCCAACTTGAATTCTACCAAAGCATCCGCCAAGACCTCAAATGGCTAGGATGCAGCTGGGATGAGGAATACATCCAAAGCGACCGCCTCACAATCTACTACGACATAGTTGAAAAACTAGTTGGAGAGGGCAATGCATATGTTTGCGAATGCCCCCCCGAGGTATTTCGAGAAAAAACAACCGCCAAAAAAGCCTGCCCCTGTCGAAACATACCCCCCAACGATCAACTACAACGATGGCAAAAAATGCTCAACGCCAACTATCAAGAAGGCCAAGCCATAGTTCGCATCAAAACCGAACTAGAGCACCCCAATCCAGCAATCCGCGACTGGCCCGCCCTGCGCATAATCGACACCAAAAAATATCCCCACCCCCGAGTGGGAAGCAAATATCATCTCTGGCCCCTCTACAACCTAGCCGCCGCCATAGATGACCACCTCATGGGCATGACCCACATCATACGCGGCAAAGAACACTACACCAATATGGTACGCCAAAAATACCTATACCAACACCTAGGCTGGGAATATCCCCAAGCAATCCACTATGGCCGACTAAAAATTACCGGCGCCGCCTTATCAAAATCCAAAATTGTCGCAGGCATAACCGAGGGCGACTATGCAGATTTTGATGACCCCCGATTAGGCACCTTTGCAGCCCTTAAAAAACGAGGCATCCAACCCCAAGCTATCAAAAAAATGATCACCGAAGTCGGCACCAAACCCAACGACATCACCCTGAGCTGGGAAACCCTCTACGCACATAACCGAAAAATCCTTGATGCCACAAGCAACCGCTACTTCTTTGCCGCAGACCCCATTGAACTCAAAGTGGATGGACTGCCCCAAACATTTCAGGCAAAACTACCCCTACACCCAGACCACCCCAACCGCGGCACGCGACAATACCCCATAACCCCCCAAGGCGACAAATCAGAAGCAACATTTTGGATAAGCAAAAAAGACACCGAAACAATACAACCCAAACAAACCATACGCCTCATGGAACTCTTTAACATCAAAATCAACACAAAAACAACCAACAACCTAACCGCCACCTACCTAAGCGAAGCCTATGAAGAAATACGCAAACTCAAAGCCCCCCTTATCCAATGGATACCCAAAAACACCGAATACCCCACACAAATCATCCAACAAGACGCCACCATAACTAAGGGATTTGCCGAGTTGGCATGCAAAACGTTAAAGCCAGACGACATCATACAATTTGAGCGCTATGGCTTTGTGAGAATCCACGAAGTCAGCGAAAAACTAATCGCGTACTACGCCCAAAAATAGGTAAGAGAAATGCGCAAACTCAACAATAAAGTCATCATCTGGCCAGTGTACTTTGATCAAAATCGAAGCCGCAACGAGGGCCGCCGGATTGCCAAAAATCAAGCAGTGTTTTTGCCCAAGATCGGAGAAGTTAAAGAAGCCGCCGACAGATTGGGACTCAAAAACGAGATCAACCCAGAAGCACACTACCCCAAGATGCCGTGGACAAAAACCGGTATGCTAATTGTAGAAAAGCAAGAAACCAAAGAAGCGCTAATTAAAAAGCTCTCCAAACACTTGATAAAAATCAAAAATCAACAGGCCTCAGAACAACCTGCTAAAAGAAAAAGTTAATTAGGCTTTTTCTTTGCCTATAAGCACCGCGTTTATAACGCCATCGTTTCCGGGTCGACTGGTAACTTTGGCCAATCCAAGCGAGGTTTCAATTTCGGCACCCTTTGTGATGACACCACGGCGATTATAGTCGACGTTTGCGCCGTTACGAACTACGCGAACGATCTCAGTTTTCTCAGTGGTTGCCGATTTAGGATCAGTCACAGAAGCATATTTGTCGGTTAAAACCTTTATTTTTGTGTTTCCACCCAAAGTTCGGGTAGATTTGCGTTTTGGTGCACCAAGCACAGTTTCCGCTGGATATCCGCCGGCTTCATATTTTTTCTTAGTGCGGTGAACACGTTTCTTACCGCCTGAGAGCTTTCTTTTACGTAAACTACTATGAGTAGACATATTCTACCATCTTCACTAAATTCGTAGTCACTAAACTCGAAGATTCAATATAAACATAGCGTTCCAAAACCACCCAACCACAAACACCACAACCACAAACAGTTGCCATCAACCCACCACAGAACCAGGGGTTGATGAAAATGTTTTTAAAGTTTTAGCCCAAGTTATTGATTAAGATGAAGAAAGCAACGCCTTTAGCCTTAGTGAGTCTAATGCCATGTCTTTCAGTTTTTGTCTTGTTTGCATCAGCCCACACAGAACAAACAGTAGGGGTTAGAGAAGGTGACTATATGGAATACACCATCACCACAACCGGCACAGGCAACATACCACCAACCCATGATGTACAATGGACACGCATGGAAGTTCTATCAGTTAATGGCGCCGCATTTTCGGTAAACGTTAGCGTCATATACACCAACCAAACAAAAGGCAGCGCCATTTGGGAATACAACTTTACCGCCGGAAACACCGGCGGATGGACCATCATACCCGCCAACCTCAACCCCGGCGACACCTTTTTTGACTACTCCCAACCCAAAAACATAACCATCCAACGAGAAGAACAAAAAACCGTGCTAGGCGCAACCCGAACCATAACATATGGCAATGATTCAATAAGACAAATCAAAGAATGGGACAAAAACACAGGTTTTTTTATCGGCGCCATAGAAGTTGCCCAAAACTATACAAACACCGAAGGCTGGTACTTTGAAAACCTAACAACAACCATCAAAGCCACCGCCACCAACCTATGGAACAAACAAATGTTTGGCTTAGAGCAATCAGTTTTTGCCTTAGCCATCTCGATTAATACTTGGGGTTGTGACCTCAATTGCAACAGTGATTATTTGGCAAAGAAAAAAAATAACAACCCTCAGCACACACCACACCTCAAAGACAAAAAAAATAATCAGCGCAAGCATAATTGGGCGTTGTGGTATTCTGCGCCACCATCACAC
>Ga0123356_10005015_pt1 | contig 13571 bp, 9 predicted proteins | sample TergutEmb28metaG_2_FD_92546 | JGI IMG/M metagenome (GOLD analysis project Ga0123356, IMG submission 92546) | Embiratermes neotenicus P3 segment gut microbial communities from Petit-Saut dam, French Guiana - Emb289 P3 | ecosystem: Host-associated > Arthropoda: Insects > Digestive system > Gut ...
GCCACGCTGCAGGCCCTGGTACCGCTCGCCGAGGTGTCGGAGTACCAGTCGCGGCTCAAGGCGCTCACCGGGGGGCAGGGCGCCTACACCATGGAGCTGAGCCACTACGACCCGGTGCCGCCGCGCCGGCAGCAGGAACTCGTGCAGGCCTGGCGGCCGCGCTCGGAAGAGGAGTAACTCGGTCGCGGCAACGACTAGGATGCCGGCTTCTTCCACTGCACCGTGTCCCCCGTGCGCAGGCCGAGTTTTGCGGCCTCGCCGCCTTTCAGCTCGAGCACCGCGGCTACCGGGACGTCGGAGCTCAGGACCTGCAGCGACATGGGGGTGGCGCGCTCGATGATCTTGGTCACCCGCCCGTCCTTGTCGATGAACAGCATGTCGAGCTCGATGTAGGTGTTCTTCATCCACATGTTCTCGACGCGTGGCGGCTGCAGCGGAAACACCATCCCGAAGCCCGCGGGCAGGTCGCTGACGAACATCAGGCCCTGCTGGGCGCGCTCGTCGGTGTCGGCGACCCACACCTGGAAGGGGTACCTGCGGACCTGGTGATCGTTGCCGTGATGGATGATCTCCAGCGAGGTGCGGGGAAAGGTCGCGAGGTCCAGCGGGCGGCTGGCTTCCTGCGCCGCCGCGCCAGCCGCCAGCAACAAGAGCGCCGCGAACGGCAGCGCCAGACGCCGTTGTGCCATACGATCCTTCCTTAAGCCTGCGGGATGGCCCGCAGTTTAGCGCGGCGCGCGCCGAACGTACGCGGCGGGCTCGGACGCTCGCTGGCGCCGCAACCGGTCGCCCCGTGGTGGATGCGGCCGCAACTCACGCGCCAGCTTCGACCAGCAGTGCTTTGGCGAGGCGCGCGTGCCCGCGGGCGGTCCAGCGCGCGGCGTGCATCAGTGCGGTGAGCAGGAGCACGCCGAGCACCATGCAGAGGAGCGCGCCGATCAAGCTGTGGGGCGCATAGGTCCGATTGTCGATCTCGATCAAGCCCGATGGAAACCACGGCGGGAACCAGCCGAGATCGTGGCCCAACACATCCAGTGGCGCGAACGCCAGGCCCAGGCCGAGCACCAGCCAGGTGATCGCGACCGTGAAGTAGAGAATGCCGAGCGGCAACATGACCAGCAGATACAGCAGAGTCGTCCAGGTGTGCACGTCCTTCAGCATCTCCCCGATGCGCGTCAGCCAACCCACCGGCGGTCCGGGATGCACCGGGCGTCGCGGCATGCGCTCGCCGGTCACCGCCTCGAGCAGTCGACCCTCGCCGAGCGCAATCACACGCGCCATACCGATGAACGCCAGGAAGAACGGCACGCCGATGATCAGGATCGCGAATCCCGCCGACAGCGACAGGCCGACCACCACGAAAACGAAATAAGCGATACCGGTCACCAGCGTGAGGAGCATATAAAAGAGGGACGTATAGGCGCGCCAGTCCATGAACACGCCAAAGAACCGCCTGAGTCCGGTGGCGTGGGCGACCGCGGCCGGCGCCGGGGTCTTCAAGGCGGCTTTGACCTTCGCTTCGGTGTCACGGTACGCACTCGCCACTTCCTCCGGAGCGCCGTAGGTGCTGGCGATGAGCTCGAGCACGTCCGCTTCGGATTTGCCCGGATGCGCGGCAACTTCCGCGCGCAGGTATTCCTCGGCGTCGTACAAGGCATCCTGGATGAGCGCGGGGTCCTGGCCGGCGAGCGCGGCGCGCAGCTGCTTCAGGTACTCGTCGATCGAGCGCGGGGCGTTGGTACTCATGGGTCGGATCCTTCGATGAAGCGATCGACGAAGGCGCGGGTCTGCCGCCAGATCCGGCTCCACTGGCGCAGCTGGAGGCGGCCCTCGTCGGTGATGCGGTAATAGCGCCGGGGTGGCCCGGAGTAGGAAGGGACGACGCGGCTGGTGAGAAGACCGCCGGCGGCCAGGGTGCGGAGCACCGGATAAATCGTGCCCTCTTTGAAGAGGGCCTCGCCTTCGTTGGCCTTCTGCAGCCGCTTGGCGATCTCGTACCCGTACAGGTCTTCCGCGTTGCGCTCGAGGACTGCGAGCAGCACGAGCGCCACGAGGCCTGCGTTCAGGTCTTTCTGGAATTTGCGCTCCAGGCTATCGTCCATTTGCTAGTATTATTTAGTCCATGGTACTAGCAGTCAACCAGTATTAAGGGTTTCAAGGACTGCTCCAGGTCAGCCCGGGCAGAGACGGCGCGGCAGGCTGCTAGACTCCTCCGTCCCTTTTCCGAAAGCCGTGAATGAGAAACTCGCTCCTCGAAGTCACCCCCGTGATACCGGGGAGCCTGGCCCGACTGCCCGAGCTCGCCGCCAACCTGTTCTTCAGCTGGCACCGCCCCACACGGGCCCTGTTCGAGGACCTCGACCCCGAGCTGTGGAAGCAGACCAACGGCAATCCGCGGCTGATGCTCCGCTGCCTGAATCAGACGACGCTCGAGCGCTGCGCGCGCGACGAGCAATACCTCGCGCGCTACCACGTCGCCCTCGAGACGCTCGATGCCTACCTCAAGGTCGCGCCTGCCGCCGACGGTCCGCTGGTGGCGTACTTCTGCGCGGAGTACGGCTTTCACGAGAGCTTCCCCATCTACTCCGGCGGCCTCGGCGTGCTGGCCGGCGACTACTGCAAAGCCGCCAGCGACGAGCGCGCCAATTTCGTCGCCGTCGGCCTGCTGTACGAGCAGGGCTATTTCACGCAGACGGTCGACAACGACGGCGCGCAGCACGCCGAGTACGTCGAGCGCGACCCGCGTGACCTGCCCGTCGAGCCGGTGCGCACGGGCTCCGGTGACTGGCTCAAGGTGAGCGTGCCGGTCGCCGCCCGTAGCGTGACCGCGCGGCTGTGGAAAGCGCAGGTGGGCCGCGTACCGGTGTATCTGCTCGACACCAACTGCGCGGAAAACGCCCCTTCCGATCGCGACATCACCCATCGCCTCTACGGCGGCGACGAGTCGACCCGCGTGCGCCAGGAAATGATTCTCGGCATCGGCGGTGTCCGCGCACTGCGGGCGCTCGGCGTGCAGCCGGAGGTGTGGCATCTCAACGAGGGACACGCGGCATTCCTGATCCTCGAGCTGCTGCGCGAGCATCTGCGGCGCGGGCTGCCGTTCAACGCGGCGCTCGAAGCGGTGGCGGTGGACTGCATCTTCACCACCCACACGCCCGTGGCCGCCGGTCACGACGCCTTCGGTATCGAGCACATCGTGCACCATTTCGAGGGTTTCCTGCGCGATCTGGCTGCGCCGCTGGAGAGCTTTCTGGAGCTCGCCCGCTCCCCCTCCGCGCCGGGTCTGTTCAACATGACACGCCTTGCGCTGAACGGCACCCGCCACGTGAACGGCGTGAGCCGCATCCATGGCGCGGTATCGGCGCGGCTGTGCGCGGACCAGTGGCCGGAGGTTCGCCCCGAAGACAACCCGGTGGGCTTCGTGACCAACGGCGTACACGTGCCCACTTTCCTGCATCAGCGCTGGATGGAGTTCTTCGATCGCGAGCTCGGGCGGGAGTGGCGCGAGCGGCTGCGTGATCCGGAATTCTGGACCAGGCTCGAGCGGGTGCCCGATGAGCGCTACTGGGCCACGGCGCAGGACGTCAAGGCGCGCATGCTCGCCAACGTGCGGGAGCGGCTGCAGCGCGAGTACGCCAGAAAGGGCCTGAGTCCAGCGCAGTTGCGGCACGTGACGCGCTTCCTCGACCCCCTGCGGGCAGGCATCTTCACGCTGGGGTTTGCGCGGCGCTTCGCCACCTACAAGCGCGCCACGCTGCTGCTGCGCGATCGGCCGCGCCTGGCGCGCCTGGTCAACAACCCCGAGCGCCCGGTGGTGCTGCTGTTCGCCGGCAAGGCACACCCGGCGGACGAACCCGGCAAGTTCCCGCTGCGCGAGCTGCGTCAGCTCATGATGAGCGAGGAGTTTGCCGGCCGGATCATCTTCCTCGAGGACTACGATCTGCAGCTGGCGCGCAGCCTCACCTCCGGCGTCGACGTCTGGCTGAACAACCCGATCGCGCCGCTCGAGGCGAGCGGCACCTCTGGCATCAAGGCGGCCATCAACGGCCGCCTCAACCTGAGCATCCTCGATGGCTGGTGGGCTGAGGGGTGGGAGCAGGACAACGGCTGGGGCATTCACCCGGCGAGCGTGCAGGACCCGGACCGCCGCGATGCGCTCGAGGCGGAGCTGATCCTCGGCACACTGGAGGAAGAGGTGCTGCCGCTCTACTACGGCAGGGAACGGGATGCCGACATCCCGGTGAACTGGGTGAAGCGCAGCAAGCGCGCCATGATGAGTGTGATCCCGCGCTTCAACATGCGCCGCGTGCTGTATGACTACACGCAGGGCCTGTATCTGCCGGCGGCGAGCCAGTATCGGCGCCTGACGGGCGATGACTTCAGCGGCGCGCGCACGCTCGCCGAGTGGAAGGAGCGCGTGCGTCAGGCCTGGCCCAAGGTGAGCCTTAAGCTCCTCAACGACGCGGCGCGCGATCTGCCGCGCGGCGAGCACCTGCGGCTGCGCGTCGCGGCCGCCCTCAACGGCCTTGCGCCCGCGGACGTGCGGATGGAGTTCGTCGCGCGCCGCCTGCTGCCCGAGGCGGATCTGTCGCCGCCACCGCTCTCCTCGTACGGCCTGCAGGCCCGTGACGGCGTGTGGCACGCCGCGTTCACGGCCACGGATGAGCACGACCCCGACGGTGCGGTGGTCTTCGCGCTGGATGCCGAGCCGCCCGAGTGCGGTCAGTTCCGCACCGCGGTGCGTCTGTATCCCTGGCACGAGCTGTTGTCGCACAGTTACGAGCTTGGCCTCATGAAGTGGGCCTGATATCGGGCGCGGCGAAGGTTGCGTCGGGTGCCGCGGTTGGGTTGTAGTACTGCTCATGGCCCGCCAGCCCGCACGCGCCTCTTCCGGACGGTACGTGAGCCGCCTGACGGGCGGCACACTGGCGATCATCATGGCGGGCGGGCGCGGCGAGCGGCTGCGCGACCTCACCGCCCACCGCTGCAAGCCGGCGACGCCGTTCGGCGGCAAGTTCCGCATCGTCGACTTCGTGTTGTCGAACTGCGTGAATTCGGGTATCCGCCAGATTTCCATACTCACGCAGTACAAGGCGCAGTCTCTCATCCAGCACGTGCAGCACGGCTGGAGTTACCTGCGCGGCGAGTTCGGCGAGTTCGTCGAGGTGGTACCGGCGCAGCAGCAGCTGGGCGCCACCTGGTACCGCGGCACCGCGGACGCGGTGCACCAGAACATCGAGCTGATCCTCGCCCACCGCCCCAAGCACGTGCTGGTGCTGGCCGGCGACCACATCTACAAGATGGATTACGGCCCGATGATCGCCTACCACGTCGAGAAGGGCGCCGACATCACCGTCGGCGTAGTGGAGGTGCCGGCAGGCGAGTCGCGCCACTACGGCGTACTGACCGCCACCGAGTGGAATCGGGTCACCCGGTTCTCCGAGAAGCCGGCGCTGCCGGACACACTGCCGGGGCGTCCCGACACCATCCTCGCTTCGATGGGCATTTACGTCTTCAACACGCGTCTCCTCGAGACCCTGCTGGCCGCCGATGCCGCCAACGAGTCCTCCGGTCACGACTTCGGCAAGAACATCCTGCCGGAGGCCATCGACGGCAACCGCCAGGTGTTCGCCTATCCCTTCCAGGACGTGCAGACGCGCGCCCAGAGCTATTGGCGCGACGTCGGCACCATCGACGCCTATTACGACGCCAATCTCGAGCTGGTGCACGTGCGCCCCGAACTCAACATCTACGACGAGGACTGGCCCATCTGGACCTATCAGGTGCAGCAGCCGCCGGCGAAATTCATCCTCGACGAGGACGGGCGCCGCGGCACCGCCATCAACTCCATGGTGTCCGGCGGCTGCATCATTTCCGGTGCCGTGGTGCGCGAGTCACTGTTGTTTTCCGATGTGCGCGTCGAGGAGCGCAGCACCATCCATCGCTCGGTGATCCTGCCGCACGCGGAGATCGGGCGCGGCTGCACCATCAGCGGTGCCATCATCGACGAGGGCTGCGAGATTCCCGATGGCACCAGGATCGGCGTGGACCGCGAGGCCGACGCACGGCGCTTCCACGTTACCGAGAAGGGCGTAGTGCTGGTCACTGCCGACATGCTGCGCAGCCCGCGGACAGGTGAGCGGTGAGCGCCGCGCAGCGACTGCCGGTGATCCTGCTGTGGCACATGCACCAGCCGCAGTACCGGGACGCGCTCACGGGACAGTACGCGCTGCCCTGGACCTACCTGCACGCCATCAAGGACTACACCGACATGGCGGCGCACCTCGAGGCGAACCGGGAAGCGCGCGCGGTGATCAACTTCACGCCGCTGCTCATCGAGCAGATCGAAGAGATCGCCCGTCGCATCGCCGAGCACCTGAAGCACGGCGCGGCGCTGCCGGATCCGGTCCTCGCGCTGTTGGGACCCTCGGCCGTGCCCGCCGCGGCGGCGGTGCGGCTCGAGCTGCTGCGCGCCTGCCTCAAGGCGCAGCGCCAGCAGATGATCGAGCGCTTCGGCCCGTACCTGGAGCTCGCGACCATCGCCGAGACACTCGGCACTCCCGAGCGCATCGCGTATGCCTCCGACCAGTTCATCCACGATCTGGCAGTCTGGTATCACCTCGCCTGGCTCGGGGAGACCGTGCGGCGCACTGACCCGCTGGTGGCGCGCCTCACCGAGCGCGGCCGCGATTTCAGCGCCGCCCAGCGGCGCGACCTGCTCATCCTGATCGGCGAGCTGGTCGCGCAGGTGGTGCCGCGCTACCGCCAGCTCGCCGAGCGTGGGCAGATCGAGCTGTCGGTCACTCCGTACGCCCATCCGATCATCCCGCTGCTGCTGGATTTGCAGTGCGCGCGCGCTGCCGTACCGGAGATGGCACTGCCTGAGCACGCGGCCTACCCCGGCGGCGCGGTACGCGCCACCTGGCACGTCGAGGAAGCGCTGCACGTCTTCACGCGCGCCTTCGGCCTGCGCCCGGCCGGCTGCTGGCCGGCGGAAGGGGCGATCAGCGCCGGCACGCTCGAGCTGCTCGCTGCGGCCGGTGGCTTTCGCTGGGCCGCCAGCAGCGCCGGCGTGCTGCGCCTCTCCCTCGCGCTCGCCGGCGCGGAGGCGCCGAGCGATCGGCTCGCCTACCACCGTCCCTACCGCCTCGGCGGTACGGGGATCAGCTGCTTCTTCCGCGACGACGGGCTGTCCGATCTCATCGGTTTCACCTACGCAACCTGGCATGGCGACGATGCCGCGGCGAACCTGGTGAGCCAGCTGACGCAGCTCGCGCGCGAGTACGAAGGCGCCGGCAACCACGCGGTGCTGATCGCGCTCGACGGCGAGAACGCGTGGGAGCATTACCCTTTCAACGGCTACTATTTCCTGCGCGCGCTGTACGCGCAGCTGGCCGGCCATCCGCGGCTGGAGCTCACCACGCTCTCCGCGTGCCTCGAGCGCGGCATTCAGCCGGCGCCGTTGCCGCGGGTGTGCGCCGGCAGCTGGGTGCACGGAACGCTTGCGACCTGGATCGGGGATCCGGCGAAGAACCGCGCCTGGGATCTGCTCTGTGACGCCAAGGAGGCCTACGATCGCGTGATAGCGGGACTCGCTCCGGCGCAGCGCGCAGCCGCCGCACGGCAGCTCGCCCTGTGCGAGGGTTCCGATTGGTTCTGGTGGTTCGGCGACTATAACCCCGCCGACGCCGTCAACCAGTTCGACCGTCTTTATCGTCGACAGCTCGTGACGCTCTACCGACGGCTGAACCTCGCCCCGCCGGGGAAGCTGGCGCTGCCAATCGCGGTGGGGAGCGGCGCGCCCGAGCTCGGCGGCGTCATGCGACGCGCCAGCGCCTGAGGCGCGGAACCGGTGTACCGCCATGGCTAGCCTCCGACTGCCCGTCTTCGACCGCCGCCGCGCGGGGGTGCTGCTGCCCATGTCTGCGCTCGATGCGGCGCTCGGGCGCGGCGGCCGCGCCTTCATCGACTGGCTCGCCGCCGCCGGATTCACCGTGTGGCAGATCCTCCCCGTCGGGCCGGTAGGCGCCGATCTTTCACCCTACTGGGTGCGCTCGGACTTCGCGGGCAACCCGATGTTCCTCGATCCGGCGGAGCTGCCCGACCCGGAGGCACCGCTGGGCGCGGAGTTCCACGCCGTCGCCGGGCCGTGGCTGGATGACTATGCGCTGTTCGAGGCGCTGACGAGCACCCGCGGCGGCACGCCGTTCTGGCAGTGGCCGCAGCCGTTGCGCGACCGTGATCCCGGCGCGCTCGCGCAGGCGCGGCAGGAGCTCGGCGCCGAGGTCGACCGCATCGAGCGGGAGCAGTACGCGTTCTACGTGCAATGGAAGCGCCTGCGCGAGCATGCCCGCGCCCGTGGTGTGCGGCTGTTCGGCGATCTGCCCTTCTACGTCGGGCCATCCTCGGTCGAGACCTGGGCGCACCGTGAGCTGTTCCATCTGACCCCCACGGGTGAGCCCGCTGCGGTGGGCGGCGTGCCGCCCGACTATTTCTCCGAGCTCGGGCAGCTGTGGGGTAACCCGGTGTACGACTGGCAGGTGCTGCAGCGCACGGACTTCGCCTGGTGGGTGTCGCGCGTGCGGGCGCAGCTCGCGCGGCTCGATCTGCTGCGCGTCGATCACTTCCGCGCGCTCGCCGCGCACTGGGCCGTGCCCGCGGGCGCGCCCGACGCACGCAGTGGCGCGTGGCTCAGCACACCCGGCGAGCATTTATTGCAGCGCCTGCGGGAGGAGTTCAGCGATCTGCCGCTCGTGGCCGAGGATCTCGGCGTCATCACCGACGACGTGCTGGCGCTTAAGAACGGCTTCGGGCTCCCCGGGATGCGCGTGCTGCAGTTTGGTTTCGACGGCGAGCCGGGCAACGTGCACGTGCCGTACCGGCACGTCCCGGACTGCGTGGTGTACACCGGCACGCACGACAACGACACGACGCTCGGCTGGTACTCGAGCCTCGATCACGATACCCGGCAGCGCGTGGACTTCTACCTGCGGCTGACACCCGGCGCGATGCCCGAGGCTCTGATCCGGGCAGCGCTCAGCTCGGTGGGACAGCTGGCCGTCATCCCGGCGCAGGACCTGCTGGGCCTTCCCGCCGAGGCGCGCATGAATACCCCGGGCACGAGCAGCGGCAACTGGACCTGGCGGCTGCCGGCGCACGCGCTGACGGCGGTTCTCGCGCGCAACTACGCGCACCTCAACGGCACTTTCGGCCGCACCTGACGGGCGCCGCGAGCGCGTTTGCCGACAGGGCGGCGCAGCCGTGAGCGCCGACCAGGGCACCGGTGTCTGCAGGGTGCCGGTGTTTGCCATGTGCCGGGGTCGCAGGGTGCCGGTGTTTGCAGGTTCTTTTGCCAATGGTTCGCCGACCAGCTAAGTGTCCCTCGGGAAAGTCAGCCGATCAGCAAAGTATCGACCCCTCGATCCGGCCCCCGCAACACGGTACGTTCAGGCTGCAGTGAGCCGCCGGTAGAGCTGCACGTACTGCTCTCCCTGGTGCTGCCAGGAGAAGTCGCACGCCATGCCGTTCGTCATCATGCGCCTCCAGTGCTCGGGCTGGGCGTAAAGGTCGAGCGCCGTGTTGAGCGCCCATTCGAGCGCGGGTGCGTCGAAATCGTTGAACACCACTCCGGTCCCGCGGCCGCTCTTCGGGTCGTAGTGCTCGACCGAGTCGGCCAGTCCCCCGGTGCGCCGCACCACCGGCACGGTGCCGTAGCGCAGGCTGTACATTTGATTGAGCCCGCAGGGCTCGTAGCGCGAGGGCATGAGAAACAGATCACTCGCCGCCTCGATCCAGTGAGCGAGCTGCTCGTCGTAGCCGGATCGAAACATCACCCGCGCCGGAAAGCGCTGCACGAGTCGGGCGAAGAACTCCTCGTACTGCGGCTCGCCGCTACCGAGCACCGCGAACGTGAGCGGCCGCGCCGTGAGCACCCTGGGCAACGCCGTGAACATCAGCTCGATGCCCTTCTGTGCCGCCAGGCGGCTGACCACGCCGGCGAGTGGCACGCCCGGTGCGGCCGCGAGCTTGTGGCGCGCGAGGAACGCGCGCTTGAGCTGCGCCTTCGTGGCGAGATGGTCGGGATCGTAGTGCGCCGGCAGGTAGCGGTCGCGCCGCGGGTCCCACTCGTCGTAGTCGACCCCGTTGAGAATGCCCGATACCGCACCGGTCGCCGCGCGCGCGCGCAGACTGTCCTGCAAGCCCATGCCGTACGCGTCCGAGCAGATCTCGCGGGCATGTGTCGGGCTCACCGTGGTGATCGCATCCGCGTACAGGATGCCCTGACGCAGGGCGTTGATGCGCCCGGCGGTGAAGTCCGCCGCATGCAGCAGGCGGAGCGCGCCCGGCGGCAGTCCCAGGTCTGCCACCTGTGCCGCCGGGAAGATGCCCTGATAGCCGATGTTGTGGATGGTCAGCACGGTACGGCTGGCCCGGAACAGCGGCTCGCGCTCCCAGAGGGTGCGCAGGAACAGCGGTGCGAAGGCCGTGTGCCAGTCATTGCAGTGAATGAGCTGCGGCGACCAGCGCAGACGCTGGCAGGCAATGAGCGCGGCGCGGGTCAAGGCGAGGAAGCGCACGTGCTCGTCGGGGTCGGTGGTGTAAATGGCGGTGCGCGCGTACAGCGCGGGGCAATCGATCAGGTAAGCGGGCGCGCCGCCCGGCAGCGCCGCACGCAGCACCGAGAAGACATAGCTGTGGGGACCGACCGCGAGCGGGATCTGAGTGAGGCCAGCGACCGGCTCGGCACCGAAGGCAGCACGGTCGATCGAGCCATAGCACGGCGTGAAAAGGCGCACGTCGTGGCCGGCTCCGTGCAGGTACTTGCCGAGTGCCCCGGCGACGTCCGCCAGGCCGCCGGTCTTGGAGAGCGGCTCGACTTCGGCGGCGAGCAGGCAGATCGCGAGTCTTTCAGGCACGGCGTGGCGGTGATCTTGCGCGAGCAGTTGTCAGGTTATGATGAAGCAATGCGGCGCCTGCTGATCGGGCTCACGGTCACGTTGCTGGTGGTTGTTTCGATTGGCGTGGGCGTGGCCATTGCTCGCTGGCCACACCCGCATCTGTGGCCGTGAGTCACAGCCACCCTCGCCCCGGTGCAGTGTAACCGAAGGGCGCCGGGCGGATTCCCGTAGCCGCGCATCGAGAGCCGCGCGTGTGACTCGTCCAGCTGAGCTCCTGCTGACTGCGGCAGCAACGGGGCGATGGGTCCAGAGCCCCTGACCCGGCCCCCTTTCCTTCGGCGGCGTCAAGATCCGCCAAGTGTCAAATTGCCGTCATATTGAATAACATATTGATTAATAAGGATTATTATATATAGTGGCGGGGCGGAGAGCCGCGGGAACTGGTAGACTACCTCCCATCCTCTGTTGCCGAAAAGATCCATGTCTGCCTCCCCGTACAAGCAGCTCGAGCAGGAGTTCAGGCGCCTCCATGCCTTCAGGGGCGCGCTGGCGCTGCTGCGCTGGGATGCCGCGGTGATGATGCCGCGCGGCAGTGCTGACGTTCGCGGCGAGCAACTCGCTGCGCTCGAGACCGAGCACCACGCGCTGCTCACGGCCCCGCGCATCACTCGCCTTCTGGATCGGGCTCAGGCCAATACGCAGGGCCTCGCGGACTGGCAGATCGCCAATCTGCGCGAGATGCGCCGTCAGCGTGACCATGCAATCGCCACTCCGGTGACGCTCGTTTCGCGCCTTACCAAGGCCGCCTCGCGCGCGGAAGCCCGCTGGCTCGAGGCCCGCGCCCAGGGCAAGTTCGAAGCCTTCGCCCCGTACCTCGAGGAAGTGGTTCACCTGGTGCGCGACAAGGCCGCCCTTCTGGGCCAGGCGCTCAATCTCGCCCCCTACGATGCACTGGTCGACGAGTTCAGCCCGGGCCTCACCACGGCCGACATCGACGCCATGTTCAAGGCACTGTCGCGCCGTCTTCCCTCGCTGATCCGCGAGGCGATCGCGACGCAGGAGGGGCACGCCCTGCTGCCACTTACGGGGAAATTCCCGCCGGCCAAGCAGCGTGCCCTGGCTGTCGAGGTCATGAGAGCCGTCGGGTTCCCCTTCGACCGCGGCCGGCTGGACGAGAGTGAGCATCCGTTCACCGAGGGCAGCCCTGGTGATATCCGCGTCACCACCCGATTCGACCCGGACGACGTGTTCTCGGGCCTGCTCGGGGCGCTGCACGAGACCGGACATGCGATGTACGACCTCGGGCTCCCGCAGGACTGGCGCGACCAGCCCGTGGGGCGGGATCGGGGCATGGCGCTCGAGGAAAGTCAGTCGCTGCTGATCGAAATGATGGTGTGCCGCACCCGCCCGTTCGTGCGCTATGTACAGCCGCTGCTTGCGAAGCACTTCGGCGCCACGGGCCCGGAGTGGGACGTGGAGAACGTCTACGGCCACCTGACCCGAGTGCAGCGCGGGCTGATCCGTGTCGATGCCGACGAACTCACCTACCCGCTGCATATCATGTTGCGCTACGAGCTGGAGAAGCAGCTGCTGTCGGGGGAGCTCGCGGTGCGCGATCTGGCGGAGGCTTGGAACGCCGGCATGGAGCAGCGACTGGGTATCCGGCCAACCAACGACGTCGAGGGTTGCCTGCAGGATATTCACTGGGCGGTAGGCTCCTTCGGGTACTTCCCGTCCTATGCGCTGGGCGCGGTCATCGCCGCCCAGCTGTACGAGAGCCTGCGCGCGGAGGTTCCGGGGCTCGATGAGCAACTGGCTCGGGGGGAGTTTTCCGGGCTCTTCGGCTGGTTGCGCACCCACGTGCACGGGCTCGGCGCCAAGGTGCCGGTCCAGGAGCTGCTCAAGAGCGCCACCGGCAGGCCGCTGTCGGCTACTTCCTTCGTACGCTACGTCGAGGCAAAGTATCTCGAGAGCAAAGCCGAGAGCAGCGCCGCAGCCTGAAGCGCCTTTGAGCCAGCCTTCCCGCACCCTCACGCGCCTTGCCGCGCAGCTGCGCAGCTCGGTCGGAAAGTGCATCGCCGAGTACGGCATGATCGCCGACGGCGACAGGGTGATGGTGTGTCTGTCCGGAGGCAAGGACTCCTACACCCTGCTCGATATGCTGCTCTCGCTGCGGCGCAGCGCGCCGGTCAGCTTCGAGCTCCTCGCCGTGAATCTCGACCAGAAGCAGCCGGGCTTCCCGGAACACGTGCTGCCGCAGTACCTCGAAGGCCTCGGCGTGCCCTTCCGTGTCATCGAGCAGGATACCTACAGCGTGGTGAAGCGCGTCGTCCCGGAAGGACGAACCCTGTGCGGGTTGTGCTCGCGGCTGCGGCGCGGGGCGCTCTACCGCTTCGCTGCGGAACACGGTATGACCAAGATCGCGCTCGGCCATCATCGCGACGACATCGTCGAAACGCTGTTTCTCAACCTGTTCTTCGCCGGGCGGCTCAAGGCGATGGCACCTAAGCTACTCTCCGACGATGGACGCCACATCGTGATCCGGCCGCTCGCATACGTCGCCGAACGCGACATCGCGCGCTACGCGCGCGGCCGGCGCTTCCCGCTCATCCCCTGCAGGCTGTGCGGCTCGCAGCCGGACATGCAGCGTACGGCGGTGAAGAACATGCTCGC
>Ga0123356_10005016_pt1 | contig 13571 bp, 9 predicted proteins | sample TergutEmb28metaG_2_FD_92546 | JGI IMG/M metagenome (GOLD analysis project Ga0123356, IMG submission 92546) | Embiratermes neotenicus P3 segment gut microbial communities from Petit-Saut dam, French Guiana - Emb289 P3 | ecosystem: Host-associated > Arthropoda: Insects > Digestive system > Gut ...
CCCGCGATTCCCTCCGCCACGCCATGGCGCAAGAAGGGCCGCATGGCGGTCACAGTGAAGACCGCCACGCCCGCGGTCACGCCCAGCCACAGCGCGATCTCACCCAGCGCGCCCTGCACACCGCCCTGCTGCCCACCGGTGAGCGAGAGCGCGAGCAACACGAGCCCGCTCACCGAGATCGCCGCCCCCACGCGCTCGCGCCGCGTGAGCCGGCGATGACCAAAGCGCGCCGACGCGACCGCCAGGATCCCGATGCCGCCGGCCGCCACGCTCTGCACGAGCGCCAGCTCGGTCAGCGCCAGCGCGAGCACGTACAGGGCGAACCCGGCGATCTCCATGGCAAAGCCCACGAGCCACGCGCGGCTGTTGAGCAACAGTTTGGCCGAGTGCAACGGGCGCCTGAGCGACAGCGCCGGCAACGCCGCCGCCGCTCCGTGCTGGCGCAGATAGGCGAGGCTGACGAGCGTGGTCGACGCCAGCGCAACGATCAGGCCAACGACAGTGGATACAGGCAACGACTACGCGCGCGCGTGGGGCTCCGGCAGCGGCACCTCCGGAGCCTGTTCCAGCCCCCGCCGGGTCATCGCGCCCCAGTCGTGCCGTCGCCGCAGCAGGTCGACAAAGCCCATGCACCGGAAGTAGGCGGTCATCTGGGTGTAACCGACGCTCTCCGCCACCGCGTACACCACGAGGCGCGCCATGTCGGGGCCGCGCTCGTAGCGGCGATCCGCGTACTCCTCCAGCAGCAGCGCGGAGATCGAGATGACCACCGCCAGCAGCACCGACACCGCCAGAAAGAGCACGAAGAAGGTCACCGACAGCGCCCCGATCAGCCACGCGACCAGCACCACGGGGATCCCGAGCGCCTCGATCACCGCTCCCAGCAGCTCGAAGAAGAGGAAGTACGGCAGTGTGAAGAGGCCGAACGCGCCCGCGCGGGGGTTGAAGATCTGTGAGCGGTGTCGCCAGAGGGTCTCGCCGAGGCCGCGCTGCCAGCGCCGGCGCTGTCGTGACAGCGTCTTCACGTCCGACGGCGCCTCGGTCCAGCAGACGGGGTTGGGAATGAACCGGATCCGAAAGCGCTCGCCACCGTGGCGCAGGTAGCGCTGGAGCCGCGCCACCAGCTCCGCGTCCTCGCCCACGGTGCCGTGCTCGTAGCCCCCCACCGCCTCGACCAGCTCGCGCTTGAACAGGCCGAACGCTCCCGAGATGATCAACACCGCGTTGATACTGTCAAAGCCCAGCCGCCCGATCAGGAACGCGCGGAAGTACTCGAGAATCTGAAAGCGCGCGATGTGGCCGCGCGGCAGGCGGAAGTCCACCATCCTGCCGCTCTCGATCACCGCGCCGTTCACCACTCTGACGATGCCCCCCGCCGCCACGACCAGCTCGGGGTCGTCCACGAAGGGGACGATGATCCGCAGCAGCGAGTCCTGCTCGAGCACCGCGTCCGCGTCGATCGCGCAGAAGTGCGCGTGTGCCGAGGCGTTGATGCCCGCGTTCAGCGCGTCCGCCTTGCCGCCGTTCTCCTTGTCCAGCACCCAGAGATTCGGGTGCGTTCGCGACACGAACGCGCCGCGCACGGGGGCCGTGGGAATGCGGGTGCGCAACGCCTCGCGCACCGGCACGAGCTCGAACGCCTCGCGCAGCACTTCGATCGTGCGATCGGTCGAACCGTCGTTCACCACGATCACCTCGTGGCGCGGATAGCGGAGGTCCAGCAGCGAGTGCACCGACCCCACCACGCCCGCCTCCTCGTTGTACGCCGGCAGGAGGATCGACACCGGCGGAGTGAACGGTGAGGAGTAGATCTCATCCAGTGGCGAGAACGTCCGCGCGTGACGACCCGCGGCGAGCCTCTTCCAGGCGACCAGTGTGAGCGCGATCTGACAGAGGCCGTACACCGCGAAGTAGGCGAACGCCAGCCACGAGAAAACCCACAGGATCGCTTCGACCACGCTCACAGCGCGCTCAGATCCGCCGCCTCGTGCAGGTGCGGTCCCGCGTCCTCCTCCTCCGCCGCCTCCGCCAGCGCCTTCGGCGAGATCCGCGCCACCGCCTGTGCCGCCGCGCGCGCCGGGCGGAACGCGTCGGTGCGCGCCATCTGGAGCAGCCGCGGCAGCGCCTCACGTGAGCCGATCACCCCCAGCGCGGTCGCCGCGCCCGCGCGCACGAAGTGAATGCGGTCCTCCAGCGCCGATCGCAGCGCTCCCTCCGCCGGCGGCCCGCCGATTCGTGTGAGCGTCTCCGCGGCGGTGGCGCGCACTTCCGCCGACGGATCCCCCAGGCAATCGACGGCCAACGACGAGCCCCCCGAGTCGCCCACCAGCCCCAGCAGCGCGATCGCGGTGGCGCGCAGTCGGTGGCTGGGGTGTCCGGCGATCACGCGCAGTTCCCCCACCGCCGACGGTCCCAGCTCCACGAGCGCCTCGCCCGCGACGCCGTTGGGAACCCGCTCCGACACCAGCGCCTCCACGAGCGGCTTCGCCGCCTCCACAACCTCGAGCCGCCCGAGACTGCGCGCCGCCGCGCCCCGCACCACGCGCCTGCGGTCCTCGAGCGCCGCCAGCAGCGCCGGCGCCGCCTCCTCGCAGCCCATGTCCCCCAGCCGATACGCCGCCGCCGCTCGCCGCCACGTGCGCCACGAACCCAGCTCGTGCAGCGAGCGCGCCAGCGCGTCACTGCCCCGGAAGTACTCCGCCACGCGGCCGCTCGCCTCGCCGGTGAGCTGGCGCGAGTACCGCCCCAGCACCTCCGCCAGCACCGCCTGGTCGCCGGTTGGCAGCGCCGGCCGCTCGCGCCCCTCCCCCTCGAGCAGCTCAATTGCGATCGGGCGCACACGGCGCACCGCCGCCGCGTATCGGCGCGCGCGCCGCTCCAGCACCACGCGGCGAATCGCGAGCTCGATCAACAGGACGAGCGCAACAGCGACGAACGCAAGCGCGGTGATCGCCAGCGCCGAGGTCATCGCTCACCGGGGCCGGCGCTCATCGGGGACCGCCGCTCATCGGGACCGCTCATCGGGACCGCCGCTCATCGGGGGCCACCGCTCATCGGGGGCCGCGCATCGGGGGGCGCCGCTCATCGGGGGCCGGCGCTCATCGGCCCGACCCATCACCGGCGGCCGAGTATGGCCTGCACCCGCGCGCGCAGCTCCTGCGGGCTGAAGGGCTTGCGGATGTAGTCGTCCGCCCCGGCGTCGAAGCCGCGCTGGATGTCGGCCTCCTGGGTGCGCGCGGTGAGCAGGATGATGGGCATCCTGCTCGTCGTGTCCTCCGCGCGCAGCCGTCGGGTCAGCTCGAAACCGTCCATCTTCGGCATCATCACGTCGAGCACCGCGAGATCCGGTTGCGAGCTGCGCGCGACCTCGAGCGCCTGCTCGCCGTCGTGCGCCTGCAACACCGTGTACCCCGAGTGCTCGAGGCGGAACACGATCAGCTCGAGGATGTCCTCCTCGTCGTCCGCGGCGAGCACCACCGGCTGCTCCCTCTCGGCGCGGCTGTTCATCAACCGCTCACCTCCTCGGTGGAATTGTCGGCAGGCGCCGGCTCGCTCGCCAAGGGCAGCTCGACGGTGAGGGTCGTTCCCACGCCCACCGCGCTGCCCACCGCAATCGTGCCGCCGTGCGCCTCGACGATCGACTTCGTTATCGACAGGCCGAGGCCCGTGCCCTGAATGTTCTGGGCGGTGGACGCGCGGAAGAAGCGCTCGAACAGCCGCCCGGCCTCGTCCTCGGGAATGCCCACACCGGTGTCCCTCACCTCCAGGCGCGTCGCCTCCTCCGAGGTGGCGATGGTGACGAACACATCCCCTCCCTCCGGCGTGAACTTGACCGCGTTCGACAGCAGGTTGTCCACCACCTGCGCGAGCCTCGACGGATCGGCCCACAGCTGCGATGCGGCGCCCGACACCTCGAGTCGGAGCTCGACGCGCTTCTTCTCCGCCGCCGGGCGGATCGACTCCACGCGTTCGGCCACCAGCTCGCCGAGATCGACCGACGCGCGCTGCAGGTGAAAGCGATCGCCGTCGAGACGCGACAGGAAGAGGATGTCTTCGATGAGATCCGCCAGCCGGTGGCAGTTGCGATCGACGATCCCCAGAAAATGCTGCTGCTCGTCGCTGAGCTCGCCCGCCTCCCCGCCCTGCAGGATCTCGAGGTACCCCAGCATCGACGTCAACGGGGTGCGCAGCTCGTGGGACACGCCACTGACAAAGCCGTCCTTCATCTGATCGAGCTTGCGCAACTCCTCGTTGGTGTGCGCCAGCGCCTCCGCGGTCTCCCGTTGAGCCTGGAAGAGCCGGGCGTGCACGATCGCCATCGCCGCTCGATCCGCCGCCATGCGCAGGAGCTCGACGTCGTCCTCCGTGAACACGCACGGCGACAGCGTGCCCACGTGGAGCACCCCCACGATGTTGCCCGGCATGAGCAGCGGCACATAACAGAGCGACTCGACCCCCAGCTCGTGCACGATCGGGTTGACCTCGGTGTTGTGCTCCACGTCCGCCAGCACAACCGGCTTGCCCTCGGTTGCCACCCGGCCGACCAGGCCCTCGCCGACGGGATAGCGAACGCGGCCCACCAGCCTCTCGGTCCCGAGACCGTCGCCGGCGCGCACCACGAGCTCTCGCGACTGCTCGTCCACCAGGAACAGGATGCACGTGTCCGCCGCCAGCAGCTTGCGGATCAGCGGCAGCATGACCCCCAGCAGGTCATCCAACCCCGTGTGCGCCAGCGCGATGTCGGCCACCATCTGCACGCGTTCCTGGCGGCTGCGAGTCGCCCGCTCGGCCTCGTACAGGCGAGCGTTCTCGATCGCCACCGCCGCCTGCCCGGCGAGCAGCTTGACCAGCCCCTCGTCCTCCTCGTCGAAGTCCCCGCCGCCCACCTTCTCTGTGAGATAGAGGTTGCCGTACGCCACGCCGTGCAAGCGGATCGGCATCCCGAGGAATGTGCGCATCGGCGGGTGGTGGGCCGGAAAACCCACCGCGCGGGGATCCTCGCCGAGATCGTGCAACCGCAGGCTGCGCGAGTCGGTGATCAACACCCCGAGGATGCCACGGCCGCGCGGGAGGTTGCCGATCGCGGCGCGTGTCTGCTCGTCGATGCCCGTCGTCACGAAGCGCTCGAGGCCCGTGCCGGTGCGATCGATCACGCCCAGCGCCGCATACCTTGCCTCGGTGAGCCGCGCCGCGGCCTCCACGATCCGTTGCAACACCGCGTCCAGCGACAGCTCGGAGGTGATCGCGATGCCGGTCTCCAGCAGTGTCCGCAGACGGTCCGGCTTCTGCGTGGTGATGGACACAGGTGGATGGTTGCAGATCCACCGTGCGCCCCCCGCGCGGGGAGAACGCTCGACACGATCGCTCCTCCCCGGACCCTCGATCACCGGCCGCGAGGCGCTGGGGCGTCGGCACGCGCAGCGCGATCGAACTTCCCTATTTTGGGTCGCCCACGTCGGCCATTCAATCCAGGAGGCGACCGCAGATGCCCCACGAGCACGCAACCGTCCGCTACTTCGTCGACGACATGGACCCCGCGATCGAGTTCTACTGCCAGCGACTGGGCTTCGAGGAGATCATGCACCCCGCGCCGACGTTCGCGATGCTGTCGAGAGGCCCACTGCGGCTCGTGCTCAGCGTGCCCGGCGGCGGTCCCGGCGGCGGTGCGCCCATGCCCGACGGCACGCTGCCCGAGCCGGGAGGGTGGAATCGGTTCCAGCTGGAGGTCGAGAACCTCGAGTCGAGTGTGGCCGACCTCCGCGAGCATGGTGCCCATTTTCGGAACCAGATCGTGACGGGGGTCGGGGGCAGGCAGATCCTCGTCGAGGACCCCGCCGGAAATCTCGTCGAGCTCTTCGAGTCCACCGCCGGTTGATCAATGTGATCAAAGTCCCCGCGCCCGCTCGGGCCACACGGGGCGCAATGAAAAAAATGAAAATGCGCATTTTGCGGGAATCTGGCCGCACGCTGGCCTCGAACACACCTGTCGGCGGCGCCGTTGGGGGATTCAAAAAGAGGATTCGTTCCGCGCGGAATCAATCCCAAAAACAAAACACCAAACGGCCGTGCCTGCAACGTTCGTTGCACCGGTGGCTCGACTTTCTGCCGCGATTGTCGTTATCTTGCACGGGAAATTTTCAACGCCGAGTTCTCGCTCCTCGGTAGAGCGAGAACCGGGGGACCCGTTGCGGCCCAGTGTCGCTGGGGCGAATCGCCGCCAGAGCGCGGCGTAGCGTGATTCGGTCACGCGAGCCCGTCAGCTAACCCCGGAGGCGACAACCGAAAGGAGCAGACCCTTGTCCACGCTGCGCCCCAACGCGCTTCGCGATACCACTCATGTCCGCGATCTCGCCTCCCATGTCCGGGATCTCGGCTCGTCCGAGATCTGGGAGCGCTCATTGGCCCGCTCGCGGCAGCGCCGGAGGCTGGCCGAGATCGGGCGACATGCGCAGCGCAAGCGCAAGAGCGCCTCGCTGGCGGTCAGCGCGGCGATCGCCGCGGTCCCCGCGATCGCGCGTGGCGTGGCCATGGCCGACTCCGGTTCCGGGTCCACCGGGGCGGGCAGCACCGGGACCGCCGCCAACGGGCTGCTCGCCTCGAGTGGCCGCCGGGTCGTGCTCCGCACGGGCAGCCAGGGCGAATTGGTGGCCGCCGCGCAGCGGCGGCTGAACGAAGTGCTTCCCTCCAGCCACCTCGCGGTGGACGGGATCTTCGGGCCGCTCACGCGCGGCGCGGTGCTGGAGTTCCAGCGCAACCACGCGCTGGCGCTGACCGGCGCGATCAACACCGGCACGTGGGCCGCCATGTTCAACGCCCCCGTGCTGGTGATGGGCGGGGCGCCCGAAACCGGCTCTCCGGTGGCCCACAGCGCCGCCGCCGCCGCCGGCTCACAACACGCTCCGCTCGTCAACACCACCGAAGGCACCACCGCGCCCGCCGTCGCCACGAGCGCGCAGGCCAGCGCGACAGCGGCGAACGCGTCCGCGCCCACCACCACACAGCCGGCCGGCGCCGAAGCCGCCCTCGGTAACGCCGCCAGCGGCGGCCCGGTGGCCTCGGCGGCCTCGATTGGCTCGAGCGCCGCCGACACCGGCGAAGCGGGCGGCTCCACCGCGACCGCCGGCACGGGCTCCACCACTCCCGGCAGCGGGGGGTCCAGCGCGGCCGAAGCCCCCAGCGGGGCCGGAGCCCCCAGCGGGACCGCCGCGCCCAGCGGGACCGTCGAAACCCAGGGCCCCGGCGCGGCCGAAGCCCCCAGGACAACCAAGGCGCCCAGCTCGACCGGGGCTCCCAGGACGACCGGCAGCAAAGCCCCACGGCCGGTTGGGGTCGTCGCGCCGGTACACCCCAGCTCGCAGCCGGCGACCTACGTTCTGACCAACGGGGTCGCCCTCCCGCTTCCCCGTCAGTACATCGCCAACCCGTATGTCGATCAGGGCGTCGACTACTCCGCGCCGGGCGGCACACCGCTCTACGCGATGGGCGAAGGCGTGATCATCGGCGAGGGGATCAGCGGTTTCGGCCCCAACGCGCCGATCCTCCGAATCACCTCCGGCCCGATGAAGGGCATGGAGGTCTACTACGGTCACGCCGGCGCGGACATGGTTCGCGTCGGGCAGCACGTGACTGCGGGGCAACAGATCAGCGAGGTCGGCTCCGGCATCGTCGGCATCTCGACCGGTCCCCACCTGGAGATCGGGTTCTACCCCCCCGGTCCGATGGGCGGCGGGTCGCGCATGCTGTCACTCATCAACAGCCTCGCCAGTCAGCACGCGGGCACCCGCGCGCGGGCAGCGCGCACGATCGCGCTCCGCTCGCGCAACTCGCATGCGTCGGGTCGCTTCCGCGCGCGCATAGCGACGGTCCACCTGGCAAGCGCCGTCTACGCTCAGGGAGGCGCCTCGAGCTCCAACACCTCCTCCGCCGGCGTGACCGGCGGGACCGCCGCGCCCGCCCCGGCGTCGTCGCCCCAGAGCTCGGCCCCGGCGAGCCCCAACGCGGTGGTTGCAGGCCCGACGACCAGCGGATCACCGAACGACCAGGCCGGCTCTGCCGCCGCGTCCAGCACCACCACGACGACGAGCGGCGGCACCGAAGCGCCGGCCGGCCAGCCCAGCGCCGCGGCACCGCCCAGCCCGAGCGACGTGACCAGTCAGCCGGAACCGACGGGTCAGACCACCGCCACAACACCAGCCACCACATCGGAAACCGGCGGCACGCCCGCGCCCACCGAGTCGCCCGAACCGGCCGCCGCTCCCACGGCCGCAGCCGCTCCGGAAGCCCCCGCCGCGCCGGCCCCGGAAGCCGCGCCCGCTCCGGCCCCGGCCACCGCTCCGGCCCCGGCCACCGCTCCCGCCCCGGAAGCGGCTCCGGCTCCAACCGCCGCTTCGGAACCCGCTCCCGCCCCGGCCACCGCTCCGGCCCCGGCCACCGCTCCGGCCTCGGCGGCTGCGCCAGCTCCGGCGGCGGCTCCTGCCCCTGCGGCCGCGCCGGCGCCGGCTCCGGTCCCCGCCCCGGCCCCGGCTCCAGCGACCGCTGCGACACCAGCCGCTGCGCCCGCTCCGGCGGCGGCGGCTCCCGCCCCTGCGGCCGCGCCGGAACCCGCCGCCGGCCCGGGCTCGCAAGCGGGCGCGGGCGGCTCCGCAGCTCCGCCATCGACGGGTGCCTCCAGCGGTTCGTCGGGCGCAGGCAACTCGTAACCCAGAGGGCCCCGAGCAGTCCACCGCCCGAGGCCTTCGCGGGCCGCGCGCAGGGCGCCCGCTCCCCTCCAGCGCGGCGCGGGCGCGCGCGGGCGCGCGGCCTCGAACACACCTGTCTGAGGCGCCGTTGGGGGATTTGTTTTGGGGATTCGTTCCGCGCGGAACCAATCCTCAAAACAAAACACGAAACGGACGCTGCTTGGCCGGCACCGCCGGCGCGAGCGCCCGCCCGGAGCTCGAGCCGCGGACCGCCCCCGCAGCCCGCGGCGCGAGTGGTCGTCGTGCGATACTGCGCCGCTGGAGCGCATGACCACTGGCGTCTTGCAGAGGCTCGATCGCGCGCAGAGGGACCGCGCCTCGCTGGCGGTTGCGGTGGCGACGGTCAAGAAGTTCTCCGACGACCAGTCCTCGAACCTCGCCGCGATGATCGCCTTCTGGGCGTTCTTCTCCGTGTTCCCGCTGTTCCTGGTGCTCGTCACGCTCCTCGCGATCTTCCTTCCCACCGGCGAGAAGAACTCGGTGCTCGGCCACATCGCTCAGATGTTTCCCCTGCTCGATCCGAAGACCGTCAGCGGATTGAGTGGCGCGTGGTGGACCATCGTGCTGGGGCTCGCCACCGCGCTGTGGAGCGGCTCCGGCGTGGTGCGCACCGCGCAGTTTGCCTTCAACACCGTGTGGGGCAGCGCGCCCGACCAACAGCCGGGTCTGGTCCAGCAGGTGAAGCGCAGCATTCTGGTACTGGCCACGGTCGGCTCGGGCCTCGTACTCACCACGTTCGTGTCCGGGCTGCTCGCCAGCTCGACCAGCGGTGTGAATCTCGGCGCGCTCGGACGGGTGGGCGGCTACGTGCTGTCGGCCGCGCTCAACGTCGGCATCTTCGTGGCCGCCTTCCGGATTCTCACCGATCGCCACGTCACCACCCACGATGTGCTGCCGGGGGCTCTCCTGTCGGGGATCGCGTTCTTCGTCCTCCAGGTCCTGTCCACCCTGATCATCTCCCGGTACCTGAAGAACGCTCAGTCGAGCTACGGACACTTCGCCACCGTGATCACGATCCTGTGGTGGTTCTATCTCCAGGCGCTGATCACCATGCTCGGCGCGCAGCTCAACGTGGTGCTCAAACAGCACGACTATCCACGCTCGCTCACGTGATCCCGCGCTCGCTGCCGAAGCGGCGCCGGCGGGCCTTTCGGTCGCGCAGGCCGCTAGCTCGCGCGCGGGGTTCCAGTTCTCGACGGATGCCACCTCTGCAGCTCCAGGTCGAGCCTGGTGGCGGCGCTGATCAACGCGAGGTGTGTGAATGCCTGGGGGAAATTGCCCAGCAGCTCGCCACTGGAGCCGATCTGCTCGGAGTACAGCCCGAGGTGGTTGGCGTAGGTGAGCATCTTCTCGAACGCCAGCTGCGCCTCCTCCAGGTGCCCCGCCCGCGCCAGGCACTCCACGTACCAGAAGCTGCACATCGAGAACGTGCCCTCCTCGCCCTCCAGCCCGTCCGGCGCCGAGGCGGGGTCGTAGCGGTACACGAGGCTGTCCGACACCAGCTCGCTGCCGATCGCGCGCAGCGTCGAGAGCCAGCGCGGGTCGGTGGGGGCGATGAAATGCACGAGCGGCATCAGCAGCAGCGACGCGTCCAGCACATCCGAGCCCTCCGCCTGCACGAATGCTCGCCGGCGCTCGCTCCATCCGTGCGCCATCACCCACGCGAAGATCTCATCGCGCGTGCGCGTCCAGCGGGAGAGGTCCGCGGGCAGGCCGCGGTTGGTCGCGATGCGTATCGCACGGTCCAGCGCGACCCAGCACATCAGGTGCGAATGGGTGAACCGCTTGCGACCGCCCCGGGTCTCCCAGATGCCGTTGTCCGGCTCCTGCCAGTGATCGCACACCCATTCGATCAGCGGCACCAGGCTGATCCAGTCGTCGTACGCGATCAGCTCGCCGTGCCCTCCGAGCGCCTGGCGCTCGGCGATGTAGATCGAGTCGAACAGATCTCCGTACACGTCGAGCTGCAGCTGGGTGGCCGCGCCGTTGCCGATCCTCACCGGGCGCGAGCCGCGGTAGCCCTCCAGGTGCGTCAGCTCGTGCTCCGTCAGACAACTGCCACCGTCGATCCGGTACATCACGTTCAGCGGGCTGCCGCCGTCGTGGACCGCCGCCGCCGTGGAGACCTTGCGGCGGAAGCCGTTGAACGCGACCGCCTCCGCGGCGAATCCCAGGCGCGACAGCGCGTATATGGAGAACGCGAAATCGCGCACCCACGCGTAGCGGTAGTCCCAGTTGCGCGTTCCCCCGATCCGCTCCGGCAGGCCCGTCGTGGGGGCCGCCACGATCGCGCCGCTCGGCTCATACGACAGCAGCTTGAGCGTGAGCGCCGAGCGATCCACCATCTCTCGCCAGCGCCCGCGGTATGACGACTGGCGCAGCCACGAGCGCCAGAACCTCACCGTCTCATCGCCCAGCCGCTCCGCCTCGCGCGCGTCCAGCCGCGGCGCCTCTTCGCCGGACTGCAGCACGAACGTCAGCCTCTCCCCGGCCGCGAGCCTGAACTCGGCCGCCACTCCCGCGGCGGTCCGCTCGAGCGCGACCGGCGAACCGAGCGCGAGCGCGTGGCCCCGCGCGCGAAACACCGCGCCCGCCGGCTCGAGCGCGACCTGCGGCTCGTACAGGCCATAGCCGAAGCGCGGCTCCACCTCGACACGGAAGCGCAGCGCGCCGCGGATCCCCACCACGCTTCGGATCAGCCGCTGTGGGCCACCGCCCACCGGCATGAAGTCCTGGATCTCGCTCACCCCTTCCGGCGAGAGAAAGCGGGTGATCAGCACATTGGTCTCCGGCAGATACAGCTGCTTGGTCCCCTCCAGCCGATCCTCCGGCGCGATCCGGTAGTGGCCCCCGCGGTTGCGGTCCAGCAACGCGCCGAACACGCTCGGACCGTCGAACCGATCCGGGCAGAACCAGTCGATCGTGCCGTCGCTGCCCACCAGCGCCGCGGTGTGCAGGTCGCCGATGATCCCGTGCTCGCCGATCGGCAGGTAGCCGGCCGGCCCACCCGGCCCCGCGGCCGGCGCCGCGGCCAGCCCCGCGGCCGGCGCCGCGGCCAGCCCCGCGGCCGGCGCCGCGGAGGTTGCGGAGGTCGGAGGTGTCGCGGAGATCGGGGGCGGCGTCCGGAGGCTATCGGTCACGAGCCCATCCTTCCAGGCCGGCAGCGCGTCGGTCGTCGAGGTCGCGTTGCGCTCCGGGGACGGTTCGAGGGACAAACGACATCATCAGCTCGCGGCGCGCCCTTACGCCTTCAGGCGTCCGTTCGATGAGACCAGCTTTGGATAGCGCATTGAGGTCCCTGGTAACGGTCTTCGGCCCCTTGTTTGCGTACGCCTGTGCCAGGTGCGGCGTCAGCGTCGAGACCTCGGCCCGCGGTGTGTAGTCGTCGCTGGGGAGAGCGAGCACGAGGTCACGTTGGCGGCGGGGAGTGACGGTGTGCGCGTCCCCAAAGTACTCATAGACGTAGTTGGTCCACGCTGCCTGGACAACCCATCCGTGGAGCTCGTCGAGCTGTTGCTGAAGTTCGCCAACGAACCCTTCGGCCGCATAGTCGAGGAAGCGAGTCAGCTCTCCACCGGACTTCGACGCGTGGTCGAGCTCTCTGTAGTAGCGCGAGCGGGTCGCGTTGTAGTGATTGGACAGAAGATGAGCCGCAACCGACGGAACTCCCGCGGCCGTGAGGATCGCGAACTCGATCAGTCGGGCCGTGCGTCCGTTACCGTCGCCGAATGGGTGAATCCAGGCGATATAGATGTGCGCGGTGACGGCCTTCAGCAGGGCCAACATGAAGTCCCGCTCCCCTCCGTCGTCGTCGCCTTGGAAGTCGGGCCCGTTCAGCCAGTCGCACATCCTCACAACCAGGTACTCGCAGTCCTGCGGGGGCGCCCCCCGATAGACCCCCCCGACCACAACCGCGTGGGTGCGCAGCGCCCCGGGCCGCACGTGATCGTCGACCTCGAGATCGGCGAGAACCTGCGCGTTCAGCTCACGCAGCCGCTGGAGTGTGAGCTCCAAACGACCCCCCGCATGGATCTCCTGCTCGATGGCGGCGATCGCATGGACCACGTTCTCGAGCTCTTGCCGAAGGTACCTCTGGCTTCGGGGGAGCTGCAGGCGGCCTTCCACCGCCGCGAGCGCCTGCTTTTCGCTCAAGGTATTGCCCTCGATCGCGGTCGTCGCGTGAGCGCCCCTCGCGAGGTAGACCCGCTCCATCTGTTCCGCCAGGCTCGGCGGGAGTGGCGTGTTCGCCAAATGGCTGCACTTCGAGCGCGCTTCGCCAACGTGGTTCCAAAACGTCCACGGCGCCTTCGTGACGTCGAGTCGGAACGTGATCCACGAGTGGCTCGCAAGATAATCCCGGGGCGTGTCCGTGTCCGCCGTAATGTCCGTTGCTGAGGCCATTAGACCGCTCTATTTGCTGGGATTTCTAGATTATGGAGCATTTCTTGTCCCCAGCAATGTACCATGCCCGGGCAACCCATCCCGGCACGCCCGGCGTGAGATGTGCGTCGCCGCGGGGTCTTTGAGCATTGCGCAGCCACACCCGGTAGGCTGCCGCGGACGATTGGGGGCGTCACCGCCAGTCCGGCTGCCTGTGCAACCAGAGAAAGGGTGCTGATGAACCCCATCGAAACGCAGGCCGGCGCGCATGCCGGCGAGATCCCAGGGCGCTCGCGGCCCCGGCACAGCGACCCACCCCCAGCTCCCCCCGAGCCCGCCCGCAGCCCCGCGGCTTGGCGCCAAGTGCTCGCCCCCTACGCGCAGCCCCGTTTCGGCCGGGCGATGCTCGACCTCGCCTCCTCGGTGGGGGCGTATCTGCTCCTGTCGGTCGGC
>Ga0123356_10005017_pt1 | contig 13570 bp, 10 predicted proteins | sample TergutEmb28metaG_2_FD_92546 | JGI IMG/M metagenome (GOLD analysis project Ga0123356, IMG submission 92546) | Embiratermes neotenicus P3 segment gut microbial communities from Petit-Saut dam, French Guiana - Emb289 P3 | ecosystem: Host-associated > Arthropoda: Insects > Digestive system > Gut ...
ACGCAATCTCCCTTTAGCGCGCATCCTCCCGTTTGCACACAACCTCCCGTTTGCCCGCAACCTCCCGTTTGCCCGCAACCTCCCGTTTGCCCGCAACCTCCCGTTTGCCCGCAACCTCCCGTTTGCCCGCAACCTCCCGTTTGCCCGCATGATAACCCGATTTTATCAGAAATCGGAATAATTATCGAAAATGAAATAAAAAGAATGTCCGATTTCTACAAAGATGATGTGATTGTTGACCAATATGTTATCATGCCTAACCATGTTCACATGATATTAATGTTATCGCACCTCAACGGGCGAACGCAGTTCGCCCCTACGGTATCACGTATCATAAAACAATTCAAAGGTTCAATAACAAAACAAATCGGATACTCAATATGGCAAAAATCGTTCCACGACCATATAATTCGTAACAGAGAAGAGTATATGCAAATATGCAAATATATCAAAGAAAATCCGGCAAATTGGCAAAACGACGAATTATATAAACCCACATCAATGTAGGGGCTGAAAAAATGTAGGGGCGAACTGCGTTCGCCCGCAAACTCACCCAAAAAGGGGAAAATTTATGGCAAAACAAATAAATATCGAGATTGGGGACAGCTTTATCAAAGTTGCCTTAACCGAGAAAAAGAAAAACGGCGTTCACTTAAAGAAAGCGTTTATGTTCCCCACACCGATAGGAACCGCCGCCGACGGAATGATTACCGACCCGTCGGCACTCGGCAGTGCATTAACCCCTAAACTCCACGAAAACGGTATGGGCAACGTCAAAAACGTAATCTTCACCATAATTTCCGGGAAAATCGCAACGAGGGAGGTTATGCTTCCCCCCGTTAAAAGCAACCGTATTAAACCGCTGATTGAGTCCAACTCAAGCGAATATTTCCCTGTCGATGTGAGCCGTTATCTCATAACCTACGGTATGCTCAAGACTGTCAATGAGGGTCATGAATCCGGAAGTCACTTAATGGCTTTGGCGGCTCCGTTACAGCTTCTTGACGGATACTTGAAGCTCGCCGAGAAGATGAACCTCGAAATCAGCGGGATTGACTATGGCGGGAACAGCCTTTTCCAAGTCATAAAAGCACTCGGGACGAAGAATATTACCATGTGCATAACCGTCGGCTCAAACCACACCTACATTACCATTACAAAAGGCGACAGACTGATTTTGCAACGTATCCTCCCGTGGGGAGGGGACGATTATATGGAATCGTATTTGTCAGCAGTGGGTAAGGAGGACGGAGATTATGAGGAGGCATTTGAAAAGTGTTGCGTCCCCTTGAAAAATCTGCTGGCAGAGGGGGTTCTCGACTACAACGATGTTACCCGCAGTCTTACCCGGATTGTCGGCGGTATGTCCCGAAGCATGGACTTTTTCCACTCCAGCAGATGGAGTGCCCCTTTGGATAACATTATACTGACCGGAACACACGGCAACCTTGCCGGACTTAGTGAAACCCTGTCAGAAACATTAGGCGGTGCAACTGTTCAACACCTTGATGAAACTCCTTTTGTTTCGGCACTTTCGGGAAACCCTGCGACCATTTCCAAATATATCTACGCATACGGAAGCTCCTTCGCTCCCGTGGATTTACTTCCCGATAAGTATAAGGTCACTAAGGAAAAGAAGAAAAACTCAGAACACGGCATTGTTGGTGCTGTTGCAATTTTTGCAGTTTGTGTTCTTGCGGGATTAGTATTGTCGTTATTCTCGATTTTTAACTATAACATGTATTTGCGAGATTATGACGATTTAATGTATGAAATCGAATCCGCCAAGCTCGCCGAGGGAGAGTATGATATTTTCGTGTTATATCTCAACGGTGAGAGAAGCTTTGTTACACTTGAGGATGCCACATTCACCAATAACAGTGACTTAGCCCTGTTCTTTACGGAGCTTGAGGAGAAAATGCCCTCTAACATGTTGTTGCTTTCGGCATTGTGTACTAATGAGGGTGTTGTTATGAATATTCGCACCCCCTCACTCGAAGCGGCGGCAAAAGCAATAACCGAGTTCCGCACCTTTGAAAGTATCGGCGAGCTTGAAATTTCTGCAATTGCCGAAGGCGTTGACGAAGCGGGTTTCAGCTTATACACTTTCTCGGTTAACTGTTTATACGAAAAGACACAAGCCCCGCCGCCTGTGAGAATTCAAACGACTGAGGAGGTGGACGAATGATGAACATATCAAAACGTGACACAAAGCTGTTATTAATCCTTTTCGGAATTGTTATTCTTATCCTGTGTTATTTTTTGGTATACGATTCGTATACCAGAATGAGCTATGAATTGATGGACGATATAGAGGATGCGGAATACGAGCTTTCACAGCTTTTAATTCTTCAAAGCGGTGTAAGCGACTATAACGAATCTATTGCACTCTCCGAAGCGTTTATCTTAGAAACCCAATCGGAATATCGCACTGAAATTCGTGCGGAAGACTTAATAATGTATGTCGTGGAGCTTCAGCAGAACATCGGGATTGAAACCAGCGGAATATCATTTAATCAGCCGGTCAACATGATGACGGTGCAGGCACTCGTTCAAAACGAGCGGGGTGACTACAGATTTGAAAACCGCAACGCCTATCGCATAGGGATTAATATGAACGTCAGCCTGACATATCAACAGTTGAAAGAATTGGTTGATTATGTCTACAACGAAACTCCGAAAACCTCGCTTCATTCGGTGAGCCTGAGCTATAACTCGTCTACGGGGCTGCTCCACGGAAGCTTGGTAATTAATAAACACTTCATAAGCGGTTATGATGAGGACTATGTAGCGGCACAAATCCCCGACATGAGCATTGGCTTGCCTAATCCCTTCGGAATAGTAACTGCCACACAGCCTCCCGTTATTGTAACCGAACCACCGGTTGAACCGAATGAATCGGATAATGAAAATGATGAAACTGTTTAGAAAACTAAAAAACAAAAAAGGCTTCACACTTGTTGAACTGTTAGTGAGCGTGGCTATTTTCGCTGTGATTATAAGCCCGCTCATTCACGCCTTTTTGTCTGCTACGGATATGTCAAGGAAGAGTCATTATTTGGGAGATGCCACTCTTGCTTCGAGAAACATTATCGAAACGGTAAAAGCTCGGGGTGCATGGGAAACCATCGACAACCCGCTTATATTGGGTAATGCCGTGGCGTGCGATTGCCTTTTACAAGTGCATACCTTTCATTTAATGGGCTACAGTGCGGGAATGTCGACGTTCGATGTCACCGTTACATTTGACGCTGATGAATTCTCGGATATTAATAATATGCAAATTGCCGACTATTCCCCTATGGACGGGGTGTTTGCCCAGTCGGTAAATGAATACGAAAACCCCGACATATTAGCGGCAGATTATTTAGCAACCCAAGTGTCAATACACAGCGGCGTCGATTTAACTGCAGAGCAAGTACGTTTGCTTTACAGCCGTGAGATTTTGATAAAAGTTCACCAAACCGCCGCAGAGGACAGAATAACCGTAACGTATACATACGGATATGCAGGTTATACATACACACGGGATTATGAATTCTACCGTGCCGCAAGAACCGCAACTGAAGAAACCAAATCCGTTTATGTATTCTATCAACCGATTTACTTCAGACACGATAATATTACAATTGACAATTCTGCAGGAATGGATTTAAAACTGTTTCTTGCGGCACAAAATTTGAATATAGCAGGATACACTCCCGTCATAAGCGGCGACAGCACCGTTGAATTATTCACGAACGCCGACGGTGGTGAATTAGTGTCCCGTTCACAGCACGACCGCATGTTTAAAATAACGGTTGATGTTTATGAAAAAGGTGTACTCGAACAGGGTGGCAGGCGAATGCTGAGGATTGAAGCCGCAAAATTAGATTAGGTGATGATTATGCGTTTTATAAAAGCAATAACCAATAAAAACGGTTCGTCCGTTATCATGGTGTTAATCGCTATGACGTTTATTGCTATTCTCGGAACTATTCTGATGTTTGCAGCTTTTACAGGGTATCAGATTAAAGTCGCTCAAGCAAGGGGAGAGGATTCCTTCTACGATGCCGAAACCGCACTTGACGAAATCCGTGCAGGTGTTCAGGGAGTGGTTACACAATGCATAGCAAAGGCATACACTGACATGCTTTTAGGTTATACCCATGAAATGAACTTAGAGGAAGTGTTTAAGAAAAACTTCGCCGACGAGTTTAAAAAATCCTCGCTATTAATCGACCGCGGCGAGTATTATGACTACGAAGGTGCAGTTCTTTCCGGATTTGTTTCATCGACCACCATAGAAACCTCCTTTTCGTATGAGGTTATAATCACATCAGACACATTCACTTTAAAAGACGTTACAGTCCGGCACCGCTCCGTTCACGGATATGTCAGCTATGTTTCCACTGATATAGTGGTTATAATCCCCGATTTTTCCTATGTCCGAAATGCGTATACAATCAGTGGAATCCCGCAGTTTGCGTTGATTGCCAATCAAGAATTAACAATACCTGCAGCAACTGCGTCAACTAACGGAAATACCTATGCAGGTCAAGTCAAGGTTAACACAGGGGCATTCGGCAGTTTCACAATTGCAGACGGAACATTCATCAGTAAGGGCGATATATTAATAGGCGGGGAGGACACTGTTGCTGCAGGCGGGATTTTCAACATGGCAGCCAATTCTGTCTTATGGGCGAACAGAATTGTCGTTGGTGAAAACTCAAGCACAGTATTATTAAATGGTCAAACATACGTAGCGGACGATTTGGTGCTTCAAGGAGCGGAAGCGTATGCTTCCATGATGGGGAGTTATTTCGGTTTCGGTGTGTCACATATTAACGCCGCAAACAGCAGCTCTATCATAATAAACGGCATGGGTTCAACCCTCGATATGTCCGAATTGCACACGCTTTTCTTAGCGGGTAACAGCTTTATTGATACAGGCAATGCCGACGACAATGTAATAATGGGGCAGTCTATATCGGTTAAGAGTGACCAGTTAGCATATTTAGTCCCGATTAGCGACATCAGCCTCCGCATGAACCCGATAATTTTCCAAGGTGCAGAACCGCCTTTCAGTGTGACCTCCGGTATTGAATACAAAAAAGTGTTCAGATATATTTCGAGTACAGACCAGACTTTGTTATATTTATTCATGGAGTTTGAGGACAGAGATAATGCAAATGCTTATTTCGCAGACTATTTTTCACAAAACGCAGATGAAATAAAGAACTATGTTGACCTTTATCTTGAATTCTATCACCCTGCCCAATATGTGCAGGCGGCAGGGTATTACTATACAGTTGACGGTGATAATATCACTCAAATCGGCAATCCGTATGATATAAACGTCATTGCCAATTCATCAAATCGGTTAAGCCTAATGTTCAACAATCTAACCCGCTCACTTTCCGCAAACATTCAGATAAACAACGATATTACTCCTTTTGAATATATAGTGAAAGAACCCCTGCCCAACGGAATTACCGTGTTTGAAGAAAACGGTGTGGCTCGTGCTGTAATTATAAATAACAACCAAGAATACTCCGTCAGCTCCATCAAAAGCACCTACGGGAGTGGAATTAATCTGATACTGAGTATGAGCGATATTACTGTAGACGAGGATTTTAAGGGTCTGATTATCAGTAACAGCAAAATCATTCTGCAAGCGAACGCCACAGCAGACCCTACTGAGATTATTCCGTCAATGCGTGCCGTGAACGGTGACAGGGTGTTTGCCGATTATCTTAATCTCAAGATAGTCGATGCAGAGGGTTCAGGGAGCGGAACCTCCTCATGGGACATGAATTCGTTGGTTCATTTTGAAAACTGGAGAAAGAATTAACCCCCCGTAACAAAGGTTGGTTTATTATGAAAAAGCTAAAAAACAAACAAGGCTTTTCCTTGGTGGAAATCCTCGTGGTTATTGCGTTAATCGCCGTTTCTGTCGGCGTTATCGGAGTATCCGTAGCTTCGCTGTCCGCCTCTAACTTAAGAAAATGTACCTACGCATTCGACAACATGCTGTCAAAGGTTCGTGTAAACTCTTTATACCGAGCCGAACCGGTTTATGTTGAATTCTCGGTATACGGCAGGAATGTTTTGGCGAAATATTATGAAGACGGCGTTCTTGTTGAGGAAAAGATAATGGGGCGTGCAGATTATGATATAACATACAAAATCGGCGATATAACCCATGACCTATCGGAGCGACCGGTCAGTATCAGCTTTGTCAGAGGAAAGGGTGCATTAATTTTAGTCGATGAAAAAGGCGAAAAAATCGACGGCGAATGTAAAGAATTTCGTTTTTCCAACGGCACAGTCAATTATGTAATCAATATAACTCCGTCAACGGGAAACAGGCGGGTAAGAGCAGGGTAAGCTTATGAAACCGAAAAAACTCAAAAACAAAAAAGGTTTTACACTGGTGGAATTGCTGGTGGGCTTTGCAATTTTTTCAATCATCAGCTTAGCGTTGGTTGGTTTTATAACCATGAGTACACGCTCATACAGAAGAACCTCGGCACAAATAAACCTGCAAATAGAATACCAAATCACAATGACTATGTTAAGTGAGTATATTATCGACAGTAACGAGCGATTGGCATATAATAGTGCTAATAACGAACTGCATATCGATGGTTATGTATTCCGCTTTGACAATGCCGAAAACAGTCTTTATTTAGATAATGCACTTGTTTCAAGGAATGTAACCGACTTTTCGGTGAAGCTTGACAGCGATAATTTAATTGCGATAAACATGGCTTTCGCTTCTCTCAACCGCAGATACGAAGCAGAGCAGTATATCGCTTTACGGAATAACCCCGAAGTATTTTTTGAATAATGGGGAGGTAATGAAATGAAAAAGCGTATATTAATTAAAATAACCACGTCAATTATTGCATTTGCGATGATTGGTACAGCCATGCCTGTTTCAAGCCCGGTATTGCCTCAGCTTTCTCAAATTGCCGCTCCGACCGAAGCTTTGAGCGTTTCTGAAAGTCAAATAAGTGTATTAGAAGTCCAACCCGATGAGGGGTACACCCTGCTAACAGCGGCAACAGTCCGTTCATGGCTCGGCGATGACAATGCAAACGTCACTATCACATCTATGTCGGTTTATGAGTTTATAGGTAAGCAGGAAAACCTAATCGACACCTACAGTATAATTTACATAGGCGGCGACTCCTCTGGAATGAACCTAAACGGATTAGGCGAAACCGTGTATACCGATGTTGAAATGAACGGGTTGATTTATTCAAATGTGGGGGATATTTTCATTGCCAGTGCCACCCAGAGATTGTATACAGCTACTGTATTTAATAACGGAAGCAACAGCACAGGCACATTAAATCTAAGAACCGAAGTCAGGAGTAGCCTTAACAACGCCAATGTAACAGATGCAGCTTATCTCTCATATCAATGGCAACGCCGTGTAAAAGATGCGAATGGCGTTCCGGTGGGTGAATTTATAAACATAATAGGGGCAACTAATTCGATTTTCACGAGTTTTAACGACTTGAACTCGGCTCAATACCGTTGTGTAGTTACACACAGCGGTGCGGGAACGCTGACACCTACTGTTCCTCGAACATTTTTTACAGGTGTTGTTGATTGGAATGTAACACTCGGATACCAAGTAGAGAATTCTTTTCTTCAAAATTTCACAGTTTCCGGAGATGTCAGCAGATTAGGCAGTGCTTCCAATATTCCGACTGTCGTTTTAGATAGTGAAGGCAGGCTTACTCTTACCATTCTTGCCGGTCATAACTTACAGCAGGGAGGAAATGAATCCACTGTAGCCAGAAGAGTTGAGGTGTTCAGAGCGGAGAACGGTCAACCGACAGGGCCGGATTTACTCGCCGGAACAGGGTTCGTACAAGGGTTAGGTACAAACGGAAGTGGTGCAATTGACCTCACCACCAGAGTCCCCCTCCCGGGTACTGATGTATACTATATTGTGTTTACAATATGGCGTCCCAATAGCTTCAGTGTAACCGCACAAGGACTTTTCTCAGTTAGTTCCACAGTAATATCAACGGCTTATACAGTAATAGGCGGGGGCGGTAGCGGTACACCGCTTACAGTCAGCTATGACGCAGTTGCATACCGTTATTCGGGTAATGACATTACACGGATAAAAATGCAGGAACTGCGTGAATTTTCACAAGCGGGAAATCCTTTAATCATCGGCAGTGAATTAATTAACAATGAAATAATAGAAGTAAAGCGAGTTGATACCGCCTCATACATGTATGATTTTTTGTCGGGTATTATCGGCACAAGCAACGTCTACACCTCTGATACAGCGGTGAATGTTTCTGCCTCGCCAAAATCGGGAGGACACCCCGTCCCCCCTGAATACGACTTGCCTAATGTCATAAGAATTCTGCAAATCGCACCGAGCGATTATCTTGCCGCAGAACCTTATAAGAGCTTGATTGAGGATATAACAGATAAAGAAATCAGAATAAACACCGTCAGTTCACTCGCCGGAGTAAACTTAGGTGCATATAACTTAGTGCTTCTCAGTAACGCCGACACATACGACGCATTAAAAATCACAATTGACGAATACATTAGAAGCGGCGGAGCGGTATTGTTCACAGGCGGCGTAATAAATCCGATTAATCGGGATACAGTTAACCTAAACCGTTACGGCACGGGTACAGGCAACACAGCGTTCAAGCCGTCAAGCGGGAGGGCTGCCACAGTCCCCCAAACACAAGGCTACGGTAATTACAATCTCAAAAACACAACTGCCGCAAGCTCGGTAACACAGGTCAACCCGGGCAGAATATCGACCTATCCGTATAACATAGGGACTCTTCCGGTGTCGGTGCAGGCAAGCTCAACCATACCGCCGTACCAGCTTAATATGAACGCAGACGGCGTAACCGTGTGGTATTGCTTAAACGGCGTTAATTACCTAACAAATGATGTAACCAATGCGTATTACATCTATAACGTGGGGAATGTCACCTATTCGGGGATTAACCTGTCTGCCGTCCCGAGTGAAACTGAAGCAATGCTGTTTGTTAACACCCTTTTCGCAGCTTCCCGCCAATCAGATGCCGTAACGGTTTCTTTTACAGATTCAACAGGCATAATTGAAAACATGCAGTATATTTTACTGCCCTCAAACACAGATGACGGCGGAATTCTGAACGGTGAAAGCCTGCGAGTGTATTTCAAGCTTTCCGATAATTCGAGAATAACGGATGTTTCGTTCACCTACGGAAGCATAAGCTTATCAAGCGGATATGTATACAATTCAAGCAGTGATTCATGGTATTTCTACTTAGACAGTGCTGCGTTAGAGGAACTGCTGGAAAACGCAAGCGAAGTAACTGTGCAGGGTACAGCAGGCGGTGACACCATAGATATAAAAGTACGAAGAATAGGATTATTTAATCTACACTAAAATATCGGAGGAAAAACATGAAAAGTGGCGGTCAAAAACTAAGATTAGGCGATATTTTGCTGAATTACGAGATTATAACCGAGGCACAGCTGACGGCGGCATTTGATTTCCAGAAAAAGCACAAGGGTATGCGTCTGGGTGACTGTTTAATCGAGTGCGGCTTTATTACAGGTGAAGACATTGCCATGGCACTGCATTTACAGCTCGGTATTCCCATAATCGACCTCCACGGAGTCAAAATTCCGCCCGAAATTATCGGGTTGGTCAGCGGCTCGGTATTAAGAAAGCACAGTGTATTACCCGTGGAGTTTGACCCGGACAATCCCAACGTGCTTATTTTAGCAATGGCTGACCCGCTTGACATGGTGGCACAGGATGACATTGCTATAATTACCAATTGTGCAATTGAACCTCGTATAACCACATATGGTGCGATAAACTCAGTATTAGACCGCTTTTTCGGCAGTAGTGAGGCTATGTCGGCGGCAGAGCAGTATTCTAAAGAACGTGAGCTGCAGCTTGCCCAATTAGCGGCAATGGAGGCACAGGGCGAAGCCGATGTGTCCAACGCCCCGATTGTACAGCTTGTGCGTTCGATTATTGAACAAGCCGTTCGTCTGCGTACAAGTGACATTCACTTTGACGCATTAGAAAAACAAATCCGTGTGCGTTACAGAATTGACGGTGTCTTAGTTGAGAAAATGATGTACGACATTGCACTTATTTCAGCGATTACTACAAGAATAAAAATCCTGTCCGGTATGGACATTTCCGAAAAACGCAAACCGCAGGACGGGCGAATGTCCATAATCGTCGACAAGAGTGAATACGACATTCGTGTGTCAATTCTGCCGTCGTCTTACGGCGAAAAAGTAGTTATGAGGCTTGCACTGCGTACTTCGTTCGCACGGAAAAAGTCAGAACTCGGCATGAAGGATTATGAACTTGAACGGTTCAATCATATATTATCGAACCCGCACGGGATTATCCTCGTGACAGGACCAACAGGCTCGGGTAAATCAACTACGCTTTATACCGCTATTTCCGAGCTTAATACCGAGCAGGTGAACATTATAACAGTTGAAGACCCGGTAGAAGCCAATATCGCAGGAGTAAACCAAGTGCAGGTGAACCCAAAAGCAAACATGACCTTCGCAAGTGCATTGCGTTCGATACTCAGGCAAGACCCGGACATTATCATGGTGGGTGAAATCCGTGACGCTGAAACAGCGGCAATCGCAGTACAAGCGTCAAACACCGGTCACTTGGTTGTAAGCACACTGCATACTAACTCTGCGGCGGCTACTATTACAAGATTGATTGACATGGGAGTGGAATCGTTCCTGTTAGCGGATGCACTTGTCGGGATTATGGCACAAAGGCTTGTGCGGCGGTTATGTACCACCTGCAGAGCTGAACGCCTTGCAGAAGAACACGAGAAAATTTCTCTCGGTGTCGATATTAAAAAAGAGGTAAAGATTTATGACTCTGTGGGGTGTCACTTATGCGGCGAATCCGGTTATTACGGGCGAATAGGCGTGTATGAAATAATGGCAGTATCCCCTAAATTAAAAACAGCCATTTCAAAAATGGCAACCACCGAGGAAATCCGTGACATAGCAATCACCGAGGGCATGAACACCCTGCGAATGAGTGCGAGTAAACACGTTTTAGAGGGTGTCACCACAATTGCAGAAATGCTTAAAATATCATTTGAAATTTAATGTAAAAAATATCGAAAGGTACATATAACAATGACTTTTGAAACCTTAATTATATCAGCGGCAGATATGCACGCCTCCGACTTACACTTGACTATTGCCCGCCCTCCCTCCTGCAGGGTTGACGGTGCGATTACACCGCTCAGCGAAGAAAGAATGAGCGGAGCAGACATAGAAAGAATAGCCTTTGAAATCATGAACGACAATCAAAAGCAGATTCTTAAAAATGACGGCGAGGTGGACTTTGCCCACTCTATCCCAAGAGTCGGGCGTTACCGTGTTAATGTGTTCTACCAGCGTGGGAGCATTGCATTAGTCGCACGTATATTAAACCTGCATATCCCCGCTCCCGAGGAACTCGGAATCCCCTCAAGCGTAATTGACATGGTTCATAAACGCAGAGGGTTGGTTCTCGTAACCGGAGCGACAGGTTCGGGTAAATCCACTACCCTTGCTTCAATGATTAATATAATCAATGATACATATAAGTATCACGTAATCACGTTAGAAGACCCGGTAGAGTATCTCCATTCACATAAACAAAGCATAGTTAATCAACGGGACATGGGGACAGATTCTAAATCGTTCGCCTCAGCGTTACGGGCTTCCCTCAGGCAAGACCCCGACGTGATTTTAGTCGGGGAAATGCGTGATTTAGAAACCATTTCCACCGCAGTTACCGCCGCAGAAACAGGTCACTTAGTATTCTCGACATTGCACACAATCGGTGCGGCGAACACCATTGACAGGATAATCGACATCTTCCCACCCTATCAGCAACAGCAAATCCGCACACAGCTTGCAGATGTTTTGGAATGTGTGGTGTCACAGCAGTTGCTACCTAAAAAAGACGGGAAGGGCAGGGTTGCGGCGATTGAGGTAATGTTAAGCAACGGTGCAATCAAGAACTATATCCGTGAGGGGAAGACTTTCCAAATTCCGTCAGTGTTGCAGACCAGTAGAAAATTAGGTATGCAGACGATGGACGAAGCCATTTCCGAATTATATTACAACGGTTCAGTTTCAAGAGAGGTTGCACTCAGCTTCGCACAAGACATGTCGGCATTAGCGAAACGATTAATATAAATCACAAGGGGGAGTAACGTGATTTTTAATCAAGTTAAACAAATCAGCGAAACTCATTTACTTCCGACAATAACGGAGTTATATGGGTTAAATGGTTACGAAATTAAACCGATTGACGGACACGAGGGTGGTCGTAATCTTGTTTACGTCTGCGAAAAAGAGCGGGCAATCCCTAAAATCGTCAGAATTTCATTTTTAGACGATAGAAGTCGGAGCGATTTTTTAGCCGAAACCGAATACATTCGGTATTTACACCAACACGGCGGTAGTGTTTCAAACGTGGTTAATTCATGCAATGACAACCTTTTAGAAGAAGTTACGCATGATAATCAAACATATTTCGTCTGCGTGTTTGAAAAAGCCAAAGGAAAACAGCTTGCAGAGAACGGCTACCAATACCGTGAGGGTGTTCCGATTTCCGAGTATTACTACAACTGCGGTAAAACGCTCGGCAAACTGCACCAACTGTCAAAGGAATATGCTCCCGACCACAAGCGGAGTAGTTTTTTTGATAAATTTAATGCTCGATATATCGAAAAACTAATCCCTGAAAAGCTGTCAACGCTCAAAAAACGGCTGTATAAGCTAATCGAGGAATTGGACTGTTTGAGCAAAAACAACGAAACATACGGTATGATTCATTTTGATTTCAGTGACGGCAATTATAACATTGACTTTGATACAGGGCAAATTACCGTATACGATTTTGACAATTCTTGCTTCGGGTGGTATCTGTATGACTTGGCGAATTTGTGGACACACGGCGTAGGCTGGGTTGCTCATGAACCAAACACCGACAAGCGAAAAGCGTTTATGGACGATTATTTCAATGCTATTATTGAGGGTTATCGTTCTGAAACAGACATTTCCGACACAACACTTAAACAGCTTCCTTTGCTTATTCAAGCCGTACTTATGGAAAATATCGTTGACGAATTTGAAGTAGCGGAAATTAACGGCGAGGAAGTAGAGTATGACGATGAAGAATTGTTGTATCTCATAAAGTGCTTAGAGGACAACATTCCGTACAAAGGCTTTTTCAGCGAGATTTACTTGTGCGAATCGCCTTTTGAGTACGAGGAACAGGATATTTAAGCATAATATCTAAATAGACTTTATATAATGTGAAAGGATATTGTCTTTTATGACTGTGTTAGAAACGATAAAATATAGAACCGGTTATCTCGATAAATACAAAAACGCACACCGTTTTCAATTTCGGTGTGCGTTTATCTCCTTGCACATTGTATTTATATTGTGGCGTCGAAAAGATGTTCTTTGTTGTCAAGTATTTTCTGCCCGTTGATACAAGCCACACAACCGCAAATCGTCATGCCTTCATCTTTAGCCT
>Ga0123356_10005018_pt1 | contig 13567 bp, 11 predicted proteins | sample TergutEmb28metaG_2_FD_92546 | JGI IMG/M metagenome (GOLD analysis project Ga0123356, IMG submission 92546) | Embiratermes neotenicus P3 segment gut microbial communities from Petit-Saut dam, French Guiana - Emb289 P3 | ecosystem: Host-associated > Arthropoda: Insects > Digestive system > Gut ...
CCTGCCTGCCAGTTTGAAAAAGTCGATAATTACTGGAAGATTAAGAGTTCATAATAATTTTTCTAATCTCAGCTGCCAAATAAAACGACCCAGTGCCCAAAATCGCTCTCTGTGAACTCTTCGCAAATAAATTCGCTTGTCTGACAGCTTCATTTGTATCGGCAATAAGCTCTGTCTTCTCTTTCCCTGCGATTGCAGTAAATGCTTCGTAAACCTGCGCAGGGTCGCTTGTTTTAAAAGTGCCAGGAGTAGTGATAATTATCTTTGAAAAACGCGAACAGTTAAGGTTTGTATGAGCAATTTTAGCCATTGCTATTACATCTTTATCCGCAGCGCAGCCAAAGATGAGTATGCCGCCTTCGCCGTACAGCGAACAAAAGGTTTCAATGCAAAGCGCGAGACTTTCGGGCGTATGTGCGCCGTCGATAATAAAAGTTGGTTCGCTTGCAATTTTTTCAAAACGCGCAGGGATTTTTAAGTTTGCAAGCCCATGGCGGATTGTGTTTTCTATACACGGTGACAGACAATCTGTCTGTTTCTGTGACATTGTAATTTTTAAAGCGGTGATGGCAAGGGCTGCGTTTTCGGCCTGGACATTCCCGGGAACTGGAATGGATAGGCGAAGAGGTTCTCGCCAAGGTGCCAAAATACCAAGATCGCCAAGAAGAGGAGAAGAAAGGGAGAGAGAGAACTCTGTGCCTTGCGATGTTATGTTTACATTAGACAACTTTGCAATTTCGGGGAAATAGTATAACGGGCTGTTTGTTTCCTGCGCTTTTTTCTTAAAAACTGCCAGTGCTTCATCACATTGTTTTGCCAATACAACCGGTTTACCTTGTTTTATTATTCCGGCTTTTTCCCCTGCGATTTCTGTGATTGTATTGCCTAAAAAATTTGTGTGTTCAAGTTCTATTAAAGTAATTACGCTGACTAATGGATCTACAACATTTGTAGAATCAAGCCGCCCGCCCATGCCTGTTTCTACGACCATTACATCGCACTTACCTTGGCGCGCGCACAGAAAAAAGAGAAGAGTTAATAATTCCCAAAAAGTTGGTTCGCATCCGTCCGGGGCGGCTGGGTCAAAAAGTGCTGGAAGTTTTGCCTCTGCAATGCTGCGCAGTTCGTCGCCTGCTTTGCAATAAATGTCTTCGTCAAAAAACGTTACGGCATTTTTGCCGACGCCAATGCAGATGCGTTCGCGAATATCCATGACATGCGGCGACATGTAGCGGGCTGACCTTAGACCTGCGGCAGTTAACATTGCTGTCAGCATGCTTGTGACGGAACCCTTGCCTTTTGATCCTGCAATGTGAATAGAAGGCGCACACTTGTGCGGATTACCTGCAAGCTCGCAAAGAACTTCCATGCGCTCAAGACGAAAACTTTTTGGCTTTTGTCCGCGCTCAAGATTGATGTGTTTTGATAACCACGAGAAAACTTCCGCAGACGATGAAAAACAACTACCCATAAATTATTACTTTAAAATTTTACCACGAACCACACTAACCAATACGAACAGAAGAAAAGATTTCGGACAACAAGTTCGTTTGGTTCGTGGTTAAATCCTCTTAATTTAACTCATATGTTTGGCCGTATTTGACTATCTGAACATTGGGGTAGCCGTTTTCTTCCAAAAACTTTTTAAGGAAGTTCTGCGATTTTCGTTCGCCGTGTACCAGAAAAATACCCTTTAGTTTTGAAGTATCTATAGCCTTTAGCCATTCAAGCGTTTCTGCGTAATCGGCGTGGGCGCTGAATGCATTAATTTCTTCTACCGCTGCATTTACTTTGTACCAGTCGCCGTGAATCTTTACTTCTTTTTCACGGTTACGGATACGCCTGCCTAAAGTGTTTTCCGCCATGTAGCCAACAGTCATTATGGTAGTGTTTGAATCTTGAATATTATGCATTAGATGGTGCTGAATGCGGCCGGCTTCGCACATGCCATCTGCAGAAATAATAATTAGCGGTCCTGGGTGATCATTTAACGCCTTTGACTCAAGAACGCTTGTTGTAAAATGCAGACTGTTAAAACCAAATGGATTTTTATGATGTTTTATAAACGCTTCTTTAATTTCTGCATTGTAACATTCAGGATGCACCTGGAAAATTGTTGTTGCATTGGTTGCCATGGGGGAATCTACAAAAATCGGTACTTCAGGAATTACTCCATCGTCTACCAATAAGTGGAAATAGTAAACAAGTTCTTGCGTACGTTCTATTGCAAAAGAAGGAATCAATATTTTTCCTTTTCTTTCTACTGTGCGCCTTGCTATCTCTGCTAGTTTTTTAATCGCGTCATCGGTGGAGTCGTGCAGGCGATCGCCGTATGTGCTTTCTAATATTATATAATCAGGAGTTCCTTCCGGTATTGCGGGGTTGCGGATGATCGGCTTTCCCTTACGCCCTAAATCGCCTGTTGCAAGAATATGAAGTTCTTCGCTGCCTTTTTTTACTTTTATGGAAGCAATAGCAGAGCCAAGAATGTGACCTGCATCGTAAAACTCAAGACTTACCCCATCGCCAATAAACATCGGTCTGTTATAGGAAACACCGATTGTTTGGCTGACAGCTTTTATTGCATCGACTTCTGCATAGAGAGGTTCCCAATCAAACTTTTGACCTTTCTTTTGCGCCTGGCTTTTCAGGTACTTTGCGTCGCGAGCCTGAATGTTGGCGGAATCCATCATTATAAGACTTGCGATATCCCTGGTTGCAGGGGTAGCGTAAACGTTTCCGTTGTAGCCGCGTTTTGCAAGCAATGGTAAAAGACCGCAATGGTCAAGATGACCGTGGGTTAGAATAACGCCTTCTATGCGATCTTCTGCGATGCCGAAGTTTCTGTTCTTGCGATCCGCTTCGGCTCTGGAGCCCTGGAATGCGCCGCAATCAATAAGATAACTTTGCCCGTCAATCTCAAGCACATGCTTGGAACCTGTAACTTCTTCGGCTGCGCCGAGTGAATAAAATCCTGCGTACATGTGAATATAGTAACATGAATTCGCGGATCTGTCACTAATTTAATATTATTTTAACAATCTAATTTAAGCGGCATATTGAATATTTTTATAATATTATGGTTAGATTAAATAATCTGGCTTTTTAGGAGTTGTTCTTTATGATTGAAAATCTATATTGGGTGGGCTATGTTGGAGCTGCTGCAGCGCTCATTTTTGCGCTTATTCAAATTATCAAGGTAATTAAGTACCCCGAGGGCAGCGATGAAATAAAGAGAATTGCAACTGCCATCCGCGAAGGTGCAAACGCCTTTATGAAGCGTCAGTACAGCACTGTGGCGGTATTCCTCGGCGTTATGTTCATTATATTGCTTGTGCTTGCCTTGAATGGCTATATCGTTATATTTACGCCGTTTGCCTTTATTACCGGTGGTACAATAACCGCATTGTGCGGAGTTATCGGCATGAAGATATCGACGCTTGCCAACTCCCGTACTGCTCACGCTGCCGCTACCCAGGGGCTTAACAGGGCATTGCGTGTTTCTTTTGCATCAGGTTCTGTTATGGGCTTTATTGTAAATGGGCTTGCAGTTTTAGAACTTACTATCTGGTATATGCTTCTTAAATATGTATTTAAAGTTGAAAATCATGTAATTGCATATACCATGGTTACATTTGGAATGGGCGTTGCAGTTGTCGCTGTGTTTGCCCGTGTCGGCGGCGGTATCTTTACCAAGGCAGCCGATGTCGGCGCAGACCTTGTAGGTAAAGTCGAAGCCGGAATCCCTGAAGACGATCCAAGAAATCCGGCTGTAATTGCGGACAATGTCGGTGACAATGTCGGAGACGTAGCCGGTATGGGAGCCGACCTTCATGAATCGAACTCCAATGCGCTTGTTGCAACCATTGCGATCAGTTTTGGCGCAGGTTACGGTATTGCAGGATTTATGCTGCCTATCATTGTTTCTGTCGTTGGTATTCTTTCTTCCATACTTGGCACATTCTTTGTGCGAACAAAAGAAAGCCTGGATCAAAAGTCACTTTTAAATTCATTACGCAGAGGCGTTTACGTTGCAGGCGGTATTGCAGCAGCAGCTACTTTGCCTCTTATTCATTTTGTTGCAAAAAACGCGGCAGGTGAAGGCGGCGCGGCAAATCCCATGCTGCAAAATGTCTGGGGTATTTACGGCGCTGTTGTAATCGGAATAATTGCAGGTTTTATCGTAAGTCTTTTTACGGAATATTACACATCCGATGCCAGCAAACCAACTGTCGATCTTGCCAATTCAAGCAAGTTCGGCGCGGCTCCTTTAATGATTGGCGGATTGGCTCTTGGTATGAAATCAACAGCAGGGCCGATTATAACAATATCCGGCGCAGCTATGCTCAGCTTTGTTGTTTCAGGCGGTTTTAGATATTTTGATGCAGGTCTTCTTGTAGACTACAATGCAGGGCTTTACGGTATCGGGCTTGCCGCAGTAGCGATGTTGGCTACAAATGCGATTATTCTTGCGACCGACGCTTTTGGTCCTGTTGCAGATAACGCAGGCGGTATTGCGCAAATGGCGAATCTTCCGGAAGAAGTGCGTAATCGCACAGACGCGCTTGATTCTCTTGGAAATACAACAGCCGCGACAGGAAAAGGTTTTGCAATTGCTTCCAACGCATTTACAGGTCTTGCGCTTTTGGTTTCTTATGTAAATATCGCGCAGGCGGCAATGGGAGACAAAGCGCTCAATCTTTCCATAGTTAATCCGCCGGTTCTGGTTGGATTCTTTGTAGGTTCGGCAGTTGTATTCCTCTTTGCTGCGCTTTGTACGTCCGCTGTTCAGCGCGCGGCTCAAAGTATCGTACAGGAAGTAAGGCGTCAGTTTAAGGAAATAAAAGGTTTAATGGAAGGAACAGCAAAAGCAGATTATGCGACATGCGTTGATATTTGTACGCGCGGCGCGTTAAAAGAAATGATAGCTCCCGCCTTGTTGGTTATTCTTGGCCCCATCGCTACAGGTATCCTGCTTGGTGTAGCAGGTGTTGTTGGTTATCTTGCAGGTATTATCGTTGTAGGTTTTACGCTTGCTGTATTCATGCTGAATGCAGGCGGAGCGTGGGATAATGCGAAAAAATATATCGAAAAAGGAAACCTTGGCGGCAAAGGCAGCGATAACCACAAAGCTGCGGTTATTGGCGACACAGTCGGCGATCCTTTAAAAGATACTGCAGGGCCTTCGTTCAATAATGTTATTACAGTTTCCTGTACAGTAGCGATTGTGTTTATCGGAGTAACGATAGCATTTTCGCTTATGTAATATATCGAGGATAAATGCAGTTTCGTTCTACAAAGTCCAGATTTCCCCTTGTGTCGTACAAAGATGCAGTATTGAACTGTCTGCCGGATGACGGCGGTTTGTATGTGCCGGATCAGGCGGCGGATCTTAGACAGTATTTTTTGCACATGGACGAAAGAACCAGTTTTAATGAACTTGTGGCGGCAGTTGCGCCTTCGCTTTTGGAAGGCGGGCTTAATCCTGTTTCCGCATCCAGAATAGCGCATAGCGCGTATAATTTTAAACCCGAACTAATCGATCTTGATGATGGTTTTTATCTGCTTAATTTATACAATGGGCCGACGGGAGTTTTTAAGGATTTTGGCATTGCTTTTATGTCTGCGATGTTCGAAGAATTTATGAAAGACGGCAGACAATCAATGATACTGGCGGCTGCAAGGCCGGATACGGGCGTAAGTATGGCGCACGCTTTCAGCGGAAGAAAAGGCGTTTCGCTTGTTTTACTGTATCCATCGGGGCAAATCCGCGGGCTTGATCCTTCAACATTTGTGCATAACGGCGGGAATGTTATTCCAATTCAAATAAAGGGCACTTTTGATGATTGTCAGCGTCTTGTTATAGAAACAATTAACGATCGCGATTTTTCCGAGCGTTATAATGTAACGTGCGCAAATACAATTAATCCCGGCAGGCTTTTTCCGCAGATTTTTTATTACCTTTATGCTTTTACCCAGGTAAAGAACCGTCTTAGCGGCGATTTGTTTTTTAGCGTGCCTTCCGGCAATTTCGGAAGCCTTATTGCCGGGTTGTATGCGTGGAAATTCGGAATGCCTGTAAATGGATTTATTGCCGCCATGAACGCCAATAATTCTGTGGGCGATTTTATTCAAGGCAAGCCGTTTTTGCCTAAACCCCTGATTTATACCAATTCGCCGGCGCTTGACGTAAGCGTTCCCATTAATTATGAACGGCTTGCGTCTTTTTACGAAGAATCTCCGGCTGTTATGCGAAATATGGTTTATCCCGCTTCCATTAGCGATGAACTTACTCTGGAAACGATGGAATTTGTATACAAAAAATATAACGCTTATATCGATCCACACACTGCAGTTGCTTTTGCCGCTGCGCAAAAAATGGCGCTGGAACAAAAAAGGGGCGGTGATACAAGCACTGTAATTCTTGCTTCGGGTCATCCTGCAAGGTCTGCGAACCTGGCGGAAAAAGCCACGGGAAAGGCAATAAAAATGCCCGGGTTTTTAAGAGAACTATGGGAAAAATGCGATCCTATAGCTCTTATTTCTCCTCAGCTTGACGCTTTTGAAAGCGCAATAGCAAGTTGTTTTTGAAGCATATAAAAAGGAGAGTATATGAAAAAGTTTTTGTTTATTTTGATGGCTGCAATTTTTCTTTTTCCTGTTACTTTTTCCTTTGCGCAGGAAAGCGGCATTGAAAATATTGAAGATTTGGAAGAAATCGCGGAAGAGCAGACTGCCGAAGCTGTTTTTGCGCCGTTATTAACGGTTGATGAAGAAGTCGAAGAAATCGATGCGATATCATCTGCAAGTATAGTAAAAAGAGAACTTTCTTTTATTTCCAGACTTGGAATTGCGTTTGCGATAGTAGCCGTTCAGGTTTTATTAATCTGGTTTGTGTGGTTTTTATTTAAACGCCTGGAAAAAAGGCTGGAAAATACAAACAAAGACCGGATAAAACCCATTGTTATTAAAAAGTACAAACTTCTTTCTACAAAACAAATAGTTAGAATAATAGAAATTTTTCTGCGTGCGTTAAAGTATATTATTACAGGTCTCCTGCTTTTCCTTACAGTTCCGATCGTATTTAGTTTTTTTAGGGCAACAAGAGATTTGGCTTCTGTATTATTCGGTTATATTTTAAATCCTGTAAAAAACATTGCAGTTGGCGCAATCGGTTATATTCCCAATCTTTTTACGATTGTTATAATCGTAATTATTACCCGTTATATTTTAAAGGGACTAAAATATTTTGCAGATCAGATAGAAAAAGGCAAATTGAAGCTGCCCCATTTTTACACGGAATGGGCGTCGCCGACTTACAGGATATTACAGGTGCTGTTATGGGCTTTTACAATTGCAATGATTTATCCTTACCTGCCGGGATCTGATTCAGGGGCTTTTCAGGGAGTTTCTGTTTTTATCGGTATTATTTTTTCGATAGGGTCTTCTACTGCCATCGGGAATCTTGTAGCAGGGCTTGTAATTACATATATGCGTCCGTTTAAAATCGGCGACCGTGTTAAAATTAAGGAAATAATCGGATTTGTTGTAGAAAAAAATCTTATGGTAGTGCGGCTTAAAACGCACAAAAACGAATATGTAACATTTCCTAATTTAATGATATTGGGTTCCAATATTATCAATTACAATACATCTTCGGACGAAGACGAAGAAGGCTTGATTATTTTTGCCGAGGTAACTTTTGGTTATTCAACGCCATGGCAGACAATACACGATATTTTGATAAAAGCCGCTCATGATACCGATCATGTGCAAAAGACTCCGAAACCATTTGTACTCCAGACAAAGCTGGACGATTTTTACGCATGTTATCAAATTAATTGTTATACAAAAAAAGTAGATAAAGTGCCGCAGATTTATACATTGCTTTATGAAAACATTCAAAATGGTTTCCGCGAATCCGGCATGGATCTAACCTCTGCGCACTATAGGGTTATAACGAGGGAAAATTAATATATGTTTAAATCTTTAAAGTATTTTATTGCTGTATTGTGTGCGCTGTTGCTGATGGCTTGTCAGGGGTTGCGGGTTTCTGAAGAATCAAGGCGTGATTTTGCGGAAATGCGCCCCGAAATACGAAATCTTGACGAACTTACCGTTGTGTTTTCCAGGCATAATATAGAACTAGATTTTCGTAAATCATACTTTGCAAGCGAAGCGCAGATATTTACTGGCATTTATGAAGGACTTTTTTCCTATCATCCGTTTACGCTGGAGCCTGTGCCTGCAGCTGCGGAACGCTGGGAACTTTCAGAAGATAAAAAGCAATGGACTTTTACAATAAGACGAAATGCGCGTTTTTGGAACGGAGACCCTGTTCGCGCAGAGGATTTCCGCGCGGCATGGATTTCTTTGCTTGATCCCGCGAGAGAATCGCCGTATTCAAGTTTATTTGATGTTATAGAAGGAGCGCGCGATTACCGAAACGGCGTTTTTAGGGATTCCAGCAGGGTTGGTATTGTCGCCGTTGACGCAAGGACTTTGGTTGTAAGATTAAATTCTCCCGCGGCATTTTTCCCGGCAATGCTTTGTCATCATTCATTCAGTCCGATTCATTCGTCAATGGTAAATAAAACAGACTGGTCGCAAATGCCTCTTGTTTCCAACGGACCGTTTCGTTTAACTTCTGTAAACGAAGAAAGTATTGTTATGCAAAAATGCACCCAATACTGGGATCGCGAAAGAGTAGCCCTTAATAAAATAACAATTAAATTTTCAGGTACTCCGGACGAAGCCGCTCATCTTTGGAATTCGGGCGAAGCGCGCTGGATTTCCGGGGATGTAAATATAGACGCTTTAACAGATCGTTCCGGTATTCAGGTGAATGTAATGTTTGCGACGCACTATTACTTTATCCGTTCATCTCAAAGACCGTGGAACGATCATAGAGTCCGCCGCGCCATGGCTCTTGTTCTTCCATGGGATGAAATTCGCAGCAATTATTATATGCCGGCTGAAACATTGATTTTTCCTATCGCGGGATATCCCGAAGTTCAGGGAATAACCGAAACCGATTTGGAAGAAGCGCAAAGATTAATGGCCGAAGCCGGGTATTCAAGTCTTGCGGGAATGCCGGATCTTGTAATTCGGCTTACGCCGTCCCGTGACGCGGCGCGTGTCGGCGCTATCATGGCCAATGCCTGGAAAGAATTGCTTGGTTTTAATGTGCGCGTAGAAGTTATTCCTTTTGGCAGATATTTTCAAACAATGAAAGAAGACGGTTATACCGTTGGTTCCAGCACATGGATTGGAGATTTTGCCGATCCTTATGCGTTCTTGCAGATGTGGCGCCGGGATTCCAATTTGAATGATTCGCGCCTTAATGACGCTGATTACGAAGCGCTCATCGAAAGATCCATGATGGAAGAGGGAAGAACTCGTCTTGCAACTCTCGCCGAAGCGGAAAAACTTTTATTGGACAGGGGAACAGTGCTGCCGATTTTCTTTAATCCGGCATTGAATATTGTAGATACGGGAGAACTGGACGGATGGTATCCGAATGCAATGGATATTCACCCGTTTAAATATATGTCTTTTAAAGGTTTTCGTCCGCTGCCGGGTGTAGCAGTGATGAACAGGGAATGATTAATAATGATTAGAACAGGTCTTGGATACGACATTCACCGCCTAAAAAGAGGAAGACGCTTTCTTCTTGGCGGAGTAGAAATTCCTTTTGCAAAAGGAGAAGACGGGCATTCAGACGGAGATGTGCTTGCCCACGCCATTAGCGATTCGCTTTTGGGAGCTTCTGCATTAAGCGATATCGGCGAATTATTTCCGCCTTCAAATCCGGAATGGAAAAACGCCGATTCAATGAAACTTTTGCATAATGTTTATGAAAAAGTTAAACAATCAGGCTGGAAAATTGTAAATATTGATTGTGTAATTATTTGCGAAAAACCAAAAGTTCTGCCCTTTCGCGAAGCTATCCGCAAATCAATTGCCGAAACATTGAATATACCCATAGATAATGTTTTTCTAAAAGGAAAAACTGCCGAAGGGCTTGGCGCTGTTGGTAAAGGAAAAGCAGTCGAAGCCTACGTGTTGTGTTTAATAGAAAAATAATATGAAAAAAATACAGTGGGATTCTGTTTTTATTGAGCTGGAAAAGTGGCGCAGCGATATTTCGGCGGAAGATCCCTCGGTTACAACTGTTGCAGAAAGTTACCGCCAATCCTCGGGGTTAAGTGACCCGTGGGCTGTGCTTGTTTCTACCATTTTAAGCCTGCGTACAAAAGACGAAGTTACTCTTGTTGCTTCGCAGCGTTTGCTGGAAAAGGCATCTTCTCCCGCAGAATTAAACGCCATGAAAATCGCAGCCATAGAAAAATTAATTTATCCTGTCGGTTTTTACCGTAATAAAGCGGCTTCATTAAAAAAAATTGCTGTTATATTAATCGAACAATACAAAGAAAAAGTGCCGGCATCAATGGAAGCGCTGCTTGCGCTGCCCGGAGTCGGCAGAAAAACAGCAAATCTGGTTCTTACAGAGGCTTTCGATTTGGAAGGTTTATGCGTAGATATTCATGTTCACAGGATTTCCAACAGGTGCGGATGGCTAACCAGCAAGGATCCCGAAAGTACCGAAATGATTTTAAGGGAAATATTGCCTGTAAAATACTGGAAAAGAATCAATTATTTGCTTGTTCTTTATGGCCAAAAACTCTGCCGTCCTGTAAGTCCTTTCTGCTCACGCTGTGTAATAGGCAAATATTGCGGAAAAATAGGAATTGAAAGATTTAGGTAAAAAGAAAGAAAAAAGAAATTGAGGAATGTGGAATAAGAGTTACCCCACATTCTTCGTTGTACGTTGTTAACTTACTTTGGCTTGCTTGCTTTTGGAATACCTTTTAACGCCCTTGCAAGCGTTTTGTTGTTAGCTGCTTTTACAAGATCGTAATCCATTTGCGCCAATAGCCATAATTCCGGCTTTGTAGTAAAGTATTTTGCAAGACGTACAGCAATTGACGTTGTAATCCTGCTTTTGTCCAGGCTTATAAGCCTTAATGCGGTTTGACTGCACTTAATTTCTTTAGAAAGTCTGTTACAATTGATATCGTACTTATCAATAAATTCCAAGAGCAGGGAACCAGGCGATTTTTTTGTTTTTGGCATGACAACTCCTTATGTTGAATATAATAAAAAAATTACAATTAGTCGAGTACTTTTTTGGTATTTTGCTAAATATTCATTTCTTGCCACGCTGATTTTCCGTTTATTTTTCCGTTAAAGAGCATATGTTTCTTAATATCAGCTAATTTTATCGTGTTTTGTGCAATTTCATAGTTCCCATCAATGTCTTTTGCATTGTGGGCGTCCGCCGTAATAATTACAGGAACATTAAAAACTTGTATTATTCTTAAGAAAGATAAGGAAGGATAAAGATCGTCTATTTTTTTCCTGTTTAGTCCGCCTGTGTTTACTTCAATTACAAGGCCTGCATTGGCGGCGGCCTGCGCGACTTCTCTTTGGCGGTTGTCTTCTTCTTCCTGCGGCCAATAATCCCTGCCCTGGCAGTTTTTCTTTAAAAGATCAGCGTGACCTAAAATGTCAAAACCGCCCAGCGAGATCATTTCCAGTACCGCGTCATAATAGCGGTGCATTAAAGCGCGCGCGTCTCCGCCGAAGCCCTCGTCTAATCCTCTTTCAAACTCGTCTTTTGAGCCGTCAACAGTAAACGGCGCAGCGCCGTTATCGGGGTAAAGAAAATGTACGCTGCCGATTATATAGTCCAAATTTAACGATAATACATCGCTGTCAAGCGCGGAACGTATGCCTTTTATGTAATCAACTTCATAACCAAGAAAAACTTTTAATTTTCCCTGCCAGCGTTCTTTGGCAGCAAGAACTTCTTTTACATATTCGCCGACCCGCTCGTCTTTCAGGTTCCAACTGCTTAACATTCCTGTTTGTTTTTCGATAGGAGCATGAGCGCTGAATCCTATTGCAAACATATTTTTTTCATATGCCGCGCTGCACATGGTTTCTACATCGTTTTTGCCGTCGCAAAAAAGCGTGTGCGTATGCATACTGGAAAATTTTGATTGTTCGCTCATCTTATGCCCCCGCTTCCAATATTAACGCGCCGCTTTTTTTATCTATCTGTTCGTTTGCGCCATGAACAGAAGTAAATGGAACAACACTATAAGAATTTAATTCTTCAATGCGCCTTCTTTCTCCGGTTATAAGTACAAGACCTTCGGGAGAGCAGCCGTAACGTCCAAAACGATTATCCGCAAGCGGAAAAGCATCGGAGATAACGCGGGCATATTCTCCTTTTTTTACAGACTCTTTTGCTTCTGTAAATAAAAAACTCAATACAAGCCTGGCTTTCGGCAGCTTTGCCGCGGCAGAAAGACGATGTAATTCTCCTGGCGCATTGTTTGTTTCAAATGCAAAATGACACCAGCGTTTTTTGGTATCTATCCAGTTTCGCCCTTTGACAGTTTTTGTCGGGCCGTCCATAAATGGACAAGCTGTTTTATGCGTACACGGCGAAGCAGGCGGACGATTCAATTTAATTAATTCATTTCTAAGCAATGATACAAAGCGCCCTGATTGCGGTACTCCGGGCTCAACTGTCAGAATAGAAGCGTCCTGTAAAGCTTCGTTGTGCATTAAAAGCGCCGCGTTTGCCGCAGCGTGCCTTAGTCCTTCCGTGTTGTTATGAGACAGTTTTTCATAAACTTCGTTAAAAATATTTATTGCGCATACAAGCGAGGCCTGTTTTCTTTTGCGCGCTGTATTTGTTTTTCTAAAATCAATATCTTCTTTTATTAAATTTATTTTCCATGGATTTTTTTCTTTTTCTGTATTGCAAAGAGCGGTAAAAATTTTCTTTCCCGCTTCCAGTGCAGGGCTGCTGCGATCTATGCAATTAATTTCCAGCGGTATATTTCGCAGCTGCGGCTGTGCAATCCAGAGAGCCAGTGTAAATGTAAGCGGGCCGCAGCCAATATCGGTAATTGTATCGCCGGAAGAAAGTTTTAGATTTAACGTAGGCAGTAAAACGCATAAACGGTAAAGATTCCACGGCAGAAAATAATATAAATAAGCGGAAAGAAAATTGGGACGCGTCAAATAAGAAAGAGCTCGGTCGCCCCTGCGGTTTGTAAGCAGCCTGGAAAGTTCCGCAATGTCAGACGGCAGCTTGCCGCGAAAGCGCGCGGGGATAGGAAAAGTTTTTTCTATCAGCGCCGGGATGGAGTCCAAAAGCTGTTTGACCTCGTTGGTTATTTCTCCGCGAGACCTTTTTGTATCGGTCATATCTGTCTAATTTCTGATTATGGATGATACAGGCACTATTTCGTATCCCGAGCGCGCCAAAACGTCCAATAGCGTTTCGATACGCTGAAAGAGATACTCGTCCCTGCCGCCGGGCAATAAACCAAGACGTATGGGAACTATAGCGCCGCTTGTTCTTCTTTGAATAATCTGCTGACTTATTTGATCTATCATTTCTGCAGGCGGAGTTTGGCGCAAATTAAGCCTCAGCGAATCTTCTCTGGATACATAATCGCCGGGATCAAGGCTTCTTTCGACAGTA
>Ga0123356_10005019_pt1 | contig 13566 bp, 10 predicted proteins | sample TergutEmb28metaG_2_FD_92546 | JGI IMG/M metagenome (GOLD analysis project Ga0123356, IMG submission 92546) | Embiratermes neotenicus P3 segment gut microbial communities from Petit-Saut dam, French Guiana - Emb289 P3 | ecosystem: Host-associated > Arthropoda: Insects > Digestive system > Gut ...
CGGCCAACTCCCACATTACTGCCTTTGGCTCACCTAGGCTTAGGCCGCCAATGGCGTAACCGGGGAAGTCCATTTCTGCCAGAGTTATCGCCGACTCGCGTCGCATTTCTGACAAGAAGCCGCCTTGTACGATAGCAAATAGTTGTTGGGACGTGGCATGGGCATTTAAGCAGCGGCGTGCCCAGCGGTGGGTGCGCTCCAGCGCCCGGCGCACGTTTGCTACTGGAGCATCTACCGGTGAAGGTTCGTCCATGACCATGATAACATCTGATCCCAAAGCCTCCTGAAGGGCGACTGCCTGTTCTGGCGTGATGAAATGAGTACTACCATCCAAGTGCGAGCGAAAGCTCACGCCTTCGTCAGTCACCTTGTTGAAGGCAGCTAGACTGAACACTTGGTATCCACCTGAGTCGGTGAGTATAGACCCGTCCCAGCACATAAAGCGGTGCAGTCCGCCCAGGGCCTTTATGACTTCGACTCCCGGACGCAGGTAAAGGTGGTAAGTGTTGCTTAGAAGCATGCGGTAGTCGCAGGCGCGCAACTCGTCCGGTACAAGTGCTTTGATCGTAGCCTGACTACCCACTGGCATGAAAACAGGGGTGGGAACTGTGCCGTGAGCGGTAGTTAACTCACCTGCGCGGGCACCGTCAAACTCACTGATCAAACGGAAGTTAGTCATGGGAGGTTGTTTGGTGGTCGGCTGTCTTTTGCATTACGGCTACAGCATGATATCTAGTACGATGGCTAGGAAGATAAGGCCGAGATAGGGGAAGCTTGAAAGCTTATAGAGTCGCCAGGCATCTTGCGAAGGAATGGATGAAGCGGCCAAGCGTATGGAACTGTAGAGCATCATAAGTCCAAGTACTAAAGCAGCGAGGAGATATAACAGTCCGAGGTGTGCCACAAAATATAAGCCGATAGCAACTGCGTTCAAGATAAAGGCAAAGAGGAGCAGAATGTTGGTAGCAAACTTGACTGGGACATTCATAGGAAAGAAAGACAGCCCGGCTTTCAGATAGTCATCGCGGTGTGAGACCATCACGCTCCAGACATGGAGTGGTAGCCAAGTGGTGATGAGCAGGCAGAGGAACCCCAATTCCCAATTTATGGTGTCCGAGATGGCAAACCAGCCCATGAGTACGGGGGCGCAGGAGGCTACTGCTCCTTGCGGAAAGACACAAATGGCACGTTTGCGGTAGACAACAGCGGCTACTGTGCCGATAAGGTCGGCAACGAAAGCCAGAGGGTGTAGCACCCAGGCCAGAATTAGTCCTGCGATGATCCAGCCAACTATCCAGGGGAGTGCCTTTTCAGGTGGATGAATGCGCTGAGTGGGAAGAACGCGCCCTCTGGTGCGACTCATGCAGGCATCGAATTTGCGGTCTAGGTAATTGGTAATACCATTCGCGCCCCCTGAAGCGATCGCAATGGTAATCGTGGCCAAAAGGAGAGTGCCTGGCGGCGCTTGGCCCTCTGCGGCGATAATTGTTGAACACATCCCGATAAACCCCAAGAGAATAGTCTCGCGGGGCTTGAGGACTTCTAAGTAGTTGTGAAAGGTAGTAAAGGCAACCATAAATGATTAGTATATTATAGCATGGCAGAGTGAGGGTCGCAGAGGTCTTGCGCGCGCGCTTCGTCTAGATATGATTGTAAAATGACTGCTGCCGCGGCGTCATCGTCTGGGGCGCGGCGCTTCTTTTTCCCAACGCCTGATTCCAATCGGTACTCATGAGCGGTAGTCGTGCTGAAGCGCTCATCGCGTAGCTCTAGCGGTATGTCCATGGAAGCTGTCAGCTTTGCAGCAATTTGCTGCACTTTATTGGCCTGTGGCCCATGGCGACCGTCCAGTGAAAGGGGCAGTCCGACAATAATTCTTTCTACTCTCTGATTGTGGACAAGCTCCGCGATGGCCTGCAGGTCGGCGAGATCGTCCTTGCGCGTAATGATCGCCAGAGGCCGGGCAATAAGTCCAGTGGGGTCGGAGACGGCGGCACCGATACGCCGATCACCTATATCTAATGCCATTATGCGCATAGTTTTAATGACAAACTTTATTTTTAACCAGACTTGGTACGAGTGCCAATGCTTCGTCCAGATGGGAAGCCTCTTTGCCCCCACCTTGGGCTAGATCAGGCTTGCCACCACCCCCACCCCCTGTTGCTTTGGCCACTTCGCGGATGAGATCGCCAGCATGATATCCCTGGGCAATAAGATCAGGTGTAACTGCGACTACGAAGTAAGGTCGGTCCTCGTTTAAGGTGCCCAGTACTACTATTGCCGAGCCGAGCTTCATGCGCAGCGCATCGGTCAACTCGCGCAGGAGATCGGGCCGGGTAGGTTTGAGGCGGGCGGCGAGCACCTTCACGCCGCCGAACTCTTTCACTTGGTTAAGGAATGAGGAGAGGTCTTTGAGGGCAAGCTCGCGCTCGAAATTTTCCGCACGGCGCTTCTCCGTGTCTCGGTTGTCGATGAGGGCTTGGGTTTTTTCCAGCAAATTCTCTGTATTTGTCTCCAACATCCGGGTGAGGTTAGAGATAAGTGTGTAACCCTCGCCGGCGGCCTTTGTAGCCTCGCGTCCTGTGGTTGCCTCCAGGCGGCGCAGGCCTGCGCCGATAGATGCCTCGGTCACAATCTGGAAAAACCCAACCTCACCAGTGGCAGAAATGTGTGTGCCACCACAAAGCTCAACGGAGATGGGTGGATGTCCCACCGAGAGTACGCGCACTGTCTCGTCGTACTTTTCATCAAAGAGCGCAAGCGCACCTGTGGCCACAGCTTCCTTGTAGGGCATATAGCAGTAGTAGACCCGGTGGTTTTGGCGAATCTCGCGGTTGACAATATTTTGCACCTCTTTAATTTGCTCCGAGGTGAGCGGCGCGAGGTGTGAGAAATCAAAACGCAGGTAATTGGGAGTGACGAGCGAGCCGCGTTGCTGCACATGCTTGCCTAGCACCTCTCTAAGTGCGGATTGTAAAAGATGAGTTGCTGTGTGATTGCGTGCAATGTCGGCACGCCGCTCTCCGTCCACCTCGGCGACTACCCGTTCGCCTACAGCAAAGCCTCCTGTGGCCATATAGCCTTGGTGCATAGTGGTAGCGGGGGTAATCTTCAGAGTGTTCGTGACGATAAAGACGTTGTCGCCTGAAATGATTTTGCCGGTATCACCCACCTGGCCGCCCATCTCGGCGTAGAAAGGGGTGGTGATCAGCACCAGTCCGGCCTGTTCACCTTTGCTTACTTGAGCAGCGCAGTCATTGTTTGTGATGATGCCTGCTATCGCTGTTTCTTGGGATAACTCGGCATAGCCTACGAAAATCGTCGGGGCAAATTCGACCTCAACAGCTTTGTGTTCCACCCCGCCGAACTTGTGGGCCTCGCGTGCCCGAGTGCGCTGCTTGGCCATTTCTACATTAAAACCCTCCAAATCTACCTGGAGGCCGCGCGAGGTAGCTACCTCGCGCGTGAGCTCAATGGGGAAACCATAGGTATCATAGAGCTTGAAAGCTGCCGCTCCGGGCACGATCCGGCGCGCTTTACTGTCGTGGTTGTTGATTATCTCGTCGAGCAGGTTTAGACCGGTGGAGAGCGTCTCGTTAAAGCGCACCTCTTCGCGTCGGATGACATCCAATACGAAAGCCTCGCGCGCCCTAAGTTCGGGATAGGTTGACGAGAACTGTTGGATGGCAGCCTTTGCCATGTCTGCCAGGAAGACCTCTCTCTGACCGAGACGGCGCCCGAAGAGCGCGGCGCGACGGAGGAGCCGCCGCAATACGTAGCCCCGCCCGTCGTTAGAGGGCAACACGCCGTCAGCAATGAGGAAAGGGATGGCTCGTCCGTGCTCAGCTACCACGCGGAGTGCCTGGTCATCCTCTTGGTTTTGCCCGTAGGTCTTACCAAACAACAAAGACGCACACGTTAATAGTGGTTGGAAAAGATCGGTCTGATAGACTGACCGTACTCCCTGGAGTACGGCGGTGATACGCTCCAGCCCCATGCCTGTGTCAATATTAGGCCTGGGCAGTGGTGTGCGATGGCCTTTTTGGTCTTGGTAAAACTGCATAAAAACCAGATTCCAAATCTCGCAAAAACGGTCGCATTTGCAGGCAGGGCTGCAGTCGGTTTTACCACAACCCACATCCTCGCCGAAGTCGTAGTGTATCTCGCTGCACGGCCCGCAGGGGCCGGCTTCGCCTGCGGGCCCCCAGAAGTTATCGGCCTCGCCAAGGCGCACGATTTTATGTTTAGGTACGCCAATGGTATCGTGCCATAGGGAGAAAGCCTCATCATCGTCCAGATAGACGGTGGTCCACAGTCGTTCCTGTGGCACCTTAAAATGCTCAGTAATAAGCTCCCAAGCCCAAGCGATGACCTCTTTCTTAAAATAGTCGCCCACGCTGAAATTACCCAGCATCTCGAAGAAAGTAAGGTGCGAGGCGTCGCCGACAGACTCGATGTCGGTGGTGCGGAAGCACTTCTGCACCGACGATAGACGCGGAGCTGGTGGCTCGGTTTGACCTAAAAAGTATGGCTTGAATTGCACCATGCCCGCTGTAGTGAGGAGGAGGGTGGGGTCACCGTGAGGAATAAGTGATGATGTGGGAATGACTTGGTGCCCCTTCTCCTCAAAAAATTTTAAAAACGTGGCGCGGATATCGTCGCCTGTTGGCATACTTCACCCAATTTCCAGGATGGAACTGCTGGCTACGACAGCAGTTCCATCCTTAATCTTTATGTAAAAGCGTATTCCAGATGTAACTTCTTGCCCCAACCGCCTTGATGGACTCGGGGTCTAATTGGCTGACTAAACCTCTTTTCTCTTCAGGATTGTCCAGGCCAGAAATAAGCTAAAAACAATAAGCGCAATGGTAACGACAACTGCCCACCAGGCGGCGTCGGCCGACTCACCCATCAGGAGACTGTTGCCCCAACTTATCAACTCACCAGGCAGATACTTCCCAACCCACGGGAGGTTGGAAGCGAGGCTTAAAACAACAATCGTAACCAGGCCCAAGGCTCCGGCGGCAAGTTGGCTGCGGAAGAAGCTGGAGAACAACATAGTGACGGCAATGGCCAGTGAAAGATAAGCTAGCATAAGAACATTCTGGTATAAGAAGCCCAAAGCGGGAGTCTCCTCAAAAAGTATGACAGTGTAACCCCAACAGACCAACCAGCCTAGGATGACTCCTATCAGCGTTGTTAGTCCCACGGCCTTGAATTTGGCGACGACAAAGGCAGAATAGTCTACTGGCTTAGATAGTACAAGGGCCGCTGTGCCGCTCTCTCGCTCTTTGGCAATGGCGCCCATGGCGACAAGTATAATCATGAGGGTCCCAAGTTGTAACATGTTTGAGACATAGCCGGCCAAGGACTGAATGGCTGTCGGCGGCGGGAGTACAGAGCCTACATCTATCGCCCCTGACATCTCAAGGATCTCTGGCAAGTACCTTGTCATTAGCGGCAAGGAGATGCCGAAGAAAAGGAACACCCCGGCTACAATAATGATGCGATTGGTGCGCAACTGCTCTTTCAGTTCTTTTTTATAGAGGGACATGAGGCCTTTCATGAGGCACCTCCTACCAACTCAAGAAAAATGTCTTCCAGGCTGGGCATCACCAACTCGTAGCGCGTGAGTGAGACGCTTGTTGCGGCGATGATTTGCGGCAACTCCATTTTGGCAGTACTCGCGTCTGTCACCTGTACGCGTAGTAAGGGTGTTTGTGTGCCTATGACCTTCTCGGCTTTAATTATCCATGGCTTAGTCTCAATGGCTGATAGCAAGCTGGCCGGGTCATCCTCCAGTTCAATCTCAAAGACGGAGAGGGCATAGCGCGTTTGGAGTTGCGCCACTGAGGATACAGTCACCAGCTTGCCCTCATTAATGATGCCCACCGTATCACACACCCGCTCCACATCGGAGAGGATGTGGGTAGACATAAACACTGTGGTCTCCTCTTTTAGCCGCAAGATAAGTTCTAAAACATCCCGCCGCCCAATAGGGTCTAAGGCAGATACCGGCTCGTCCAGGAAGAGCACCCGCGGACGATTGACCAGAGCTTGAGCAATGCCTAGGCGCTGGCGCATGCCGCGGGAGTAACCCCCCACTCTCCTTTTGGCTGCTCCTGTAAGCCCGACCAAGGATAATAGCTCGGTCGCACGACTTTGTGCGGCTGCTGGGTCGAGGCGGAAAAGACCAGCCGTGAAGAGCAGGTATTCCTGCCCTGTCATCCAGTTGTAAAAAGCGGGCACGTCTGGCAGATAGCCTATGCGCTCCTTAAGCTCGGGCTTACTAATTGTCGCCCCGTCTATCCATGCTTGGCCGTCGCTTGGCTGTGCGAGGCCCATGAGGAGTTTAACGGTGGTAGTCTTGCCCGCCCCGTTGGGGCCTAGAAAGCCAAAGACCGAGTGTGCCGACACTTCCAGATTGAGACGGTCCAAGGCTACCACCGACCCATAGCGCTTGGTTAGGTTTTCGCACCGTATAGCTGACATTGGAGTCCCCCTTCAGATTATCAAGGTTTTTGAGTGGTCCCACTTTAGTTTTGAGCAGAATTTTCTTCATTTGGCTCGTCCTGGCGACCAAGAATGAAGTATACTATCGGTCCGATGATGCTGACGATGACGATGATCAGTATCCAGAGTAATTTATTGTTACCTTTGACATGCTTGCGCTGGGTAACATCAACCAGTGCCCAAACCATGAGGCCGACTTGAATCAGGATTAAGGGGACAAAGAGTAATATCTCCAAAAGACCGACTGTAGGCATGAAAACCTCCTAAATAAAATTCCGAGAGATCGACATTTTGCTCGGATAATGAGCTGGCCCTAGTCTTAGTAAGCAATACCTCCAGCGCTATGTTTGAAAGAAGGGCCGTAGGTATTCATACGTATCCGCAAGGGCTTGGTTGACCACCCGGGCATCTGCCAGTATGGGCATGAAATTGGTATCCCCCTCCCAGCGCGGTACGATGTGGGTGTGGAGATGCCGGTCAACTCCGGCTCCGGCTATCCTCCCTAAGTTGAGGCCGATGTTGAAGCCGGCTGGCCCAATGGCCCCCTTCAGGATGTCAGCGCAGCGGCTCACAATGTCAAAATGCTCGTGGCGAGCCGCTACTTCTAACAGAGATAATTGTGCCTTATGGGCGAAAGGTGCGATCATAAGATGTCCGCTGTTATAGGGAAAGGCATTCATGATAACGAAATTAAAACGTCCCCGGAACAGGATGAGATTGGTTTCGTCCTGTGTCTCCCCAGGTTTGTCACACAGGATACAATCGTCATCTTTAGCGTGTGCCTGCTCAATGTAGGCCATGCGCCATGGTGCCCAGAGGTGTTTCATAAATAAATTCTCTACCCGTCCGCATCATTTTAGGAGCCGGCTGCTTATATTGTCAACGCGTTGCGTGACTGTCTATGATTCCATCTTCTCGCTTGCTCTGGTCGTATCCGTCGGAATATAATGCTCAGGTTATATCCGACTATCAAGTCCCACTAGGAAAGTGTGGCAAGTGCCGTAGAGGCGGAAATAATAGTCGAGACTAATCACACGCCAGGAGGCCTATTGTACCCCGACGCCATTCTTTCCCAGGTAAGCAAACCCGCACGCTATACAGGTGGCGAGTGGCACACTGTGCACAAAGGCTGGGATACCAGCACCATCAGATTTGCCTTGGGCTACCCCGACCTATACGAGATCGGCATGTCCAATCTGGCTATCCAGATTCTGTATGAGTTTCTGAATCGCCGGACGGATTTACTCTGCGAACGCTTCTTCATGCCTTGGACGGACATGGTTACTGCACTTCGCCAAGCATCTCAGCCTCTACGTTCCTTAGAGAGTTGCCGTCCCCTGGGAGAGTTTGATGTGCTTGGTTTCTCCATCGGTTATGAGCTTACTTTCACCAATATCTTGACTGTTCTAGACCTAGCGGGCCTGCCTGTTTGGTCGCATATACGGACGGAGGATCACCCACTAGTTATTGCTGGAGGCTCGGCCGTCTTCAATCCCGAACCGATGGCTGAATTTATCGACCTCTTTGTTATCGGTGAGGCAGAAGGCGTTCTGCCTCGGCTTGTGGATTTGATCAAAGAGCATAAGACTGGTGGGCGTCTGGCAAAAAAAGAACTGCTCCGTGCGGCTGCGCACGTCCCTGGTGTTTACGTGCCGGCTCTCTATGAGGTTACAGAAACGGCAGCACTTATGCCTATGAATGGGGCGCCGGAAACTGTAAGGCGGCAAATCGCTTCGCCTCTCCCGCCGGCTCCGGTGCGTCCCATTGTACCCTACATTGAGACTGTTCATGATCGTGCTGCCGTGGAGGTGAGCCGTGGTTGTACGCGCGGCTGTCGCTTTTGCAGTGCGGGAGTCATCTATCGTCCGGTGCGCGAGCGTCCGCTGGAAGAAATACTGGCCGCAGTGGATGATGTTCTACATAACACAGGCTATGACGAGATATCGCTGGTTTCGCTCTCGTCGGGCGACTACAATCATATTGATGAGCTTTTAGCAGAGATCCCCCGTCGCTATGGGGATAATATATCCATCTCGCTTCCCTCGCTCCGCTTGGATGAGCGCTCTGTTCGCTTAGTGGACGCCCTTCCTGGGCGGCGTAAGAGTGGACTCACTTTCGCTCCAGAAGCAGCCAGTCCTCGCTTACAGCGGGTCATCAATAAACATATCCCGGAAGAAGAACTACTTGCGGCGACTAGGCTCGCCTTCGCGCGTGGCTGGAACGGTCTCAAGCTTTATTTTATGCTTGGACTGCCTACAGAGACTGATGATGACGCAGCTTACGTCGTGGAACTGGCGCGCAAGGCGTTGGCTACAGGACAAGGTACCTCGGGCCGAGCACCTCAGTTACGTCTCAGTCTGGCCACCTTTGTTCCCAAAGCTCACACCCCATTCCAATGGGTAGCCCAGGCATCGGAGGAAACCCTGCGTGTTCGGCACGATATTATTAAGAAGGGCCTGGGCAAGCGCGCCAAGATTTCCTATACGGACACGCGGGTAAGTCTTTTGGAGGCTGTCATGTCAAGGGGCGACCGCCGCTTGGGGCGAGTCATATACCGCGCCTGGCAAGAAGGAGCCGCTTTTGACGGTTGGAGCGAATGCTTTAATTGGGATCGCTGGCAACGGGCCTTTGTAGCGGAGGACCTAGATCCGGACTTCTATGCCCGCCGCGTGCGGGCTTTGGATGAACCTCTGCCCTGGGCACACATTGATGTTGGAGTATCGTCGGAGTTTCTTGAGTCCGAGTACCGCCGTGCTCTTGCAGCCGAATTAACGCCTTACTGCCGCACATCCGGTTGCAATGCTTGCGGGTTAGAAATATGGGATTTGGAGTGTTCGTAGAAGCCGCTAAAAGAGCCTGCCGGGTTGCCTGAACTTCATGATTATTTGTTTCAGGAGGTGGCCACTTTTTTACCAATGAGATGATTGCCACCTGAATTCCGCGTTGTGCTTTGTTATATTGAGTCACCTATGATATTTTTATGCTAAATGAACACAACTCACTGGGGAATGAATCTTAGGAAACTTCGTCTGGGCAGGGAATGGACCCAAGCACAATTAGCTGACAGGTGTGGTATTAAGCGTGCCGTGTTGGGGCACTATGAACTTGGTTTTGTTAAGAAACTTAACCATGATGTATTGTTGGTATTTGCCAATGCGTTTGGCATGACACCCGAAAAGTTATACCAAGAGTTGCATGGCAGGCCTATGCCGGGAGCCAGACAGCCAGAAACGCTCACACCTCGACCGCCTTCGGATGTGTCTTGGCCCCCGATGATGGTAATGCGCATCCCTGTTATAGGCACCGTTCCAGCTGGAGGCATTGACTTGCGTGAAGAAGAAGCGAGTGGCTATATCTACGTGCCACAGGAGGTTTTGAAAGGGTTGAAGAAAGAGGACTTGCGAACGTTAGTTGTGGATGGGCATTGTTTAATAGGCGATGGTATCAACGACAAAGACTTTCTCGTGTTTTCTACCAAGCAAACCTCAGTTGTCAGTGGCAAAATCTATATTTGTCGCATTAACGAACACGAAGTTACGGTCAAGCATGTGTACCTAGAAGACGGGCAAGTGCGACTCAGGGCATCAAACCCGGATTACCCCGACATGGTATTGTCGTCTGTTGAAATATTGGGACGGGTTGTATGTCGTCAGCCACCGTGTGATCCTCTTTAAAGGGAGTATCCCTTGACCAAGAATGGCCTTAGGGATCTGCTGTTAGGAGTTGCGTTGAGCACGAAAACGAACAAATTTGCTTGTCGAAAACAAATATACTAAGGTAGAATACGCAGACTATATTCATGGAATTTTACGATGATTCAGGATAACGAAGAGCAGGCCTGTGTAGTCCGGCTCAACTCACGTCGGGCGATCGCTCTTGCTATGGAGGGGCGTTGGCGGGAAGCGGTAGCTGTCAACCGGACCATCTTGGAAGGCGCTCCGGGGGATGTAGAGACCCTTAATCGCTTGGGGCGTGCTTATATGGAGCTTCATGAATACGATGAGGCCCGTGCTGCCTATCAGCGAGCAAAAGAATTTGACCCCTATAACTCCATTGCCGATAAAAATTTGAAGCGCTTGGCCACTCTAAAAACGGATAGCGCAAACGAGATTCCGCCAAAAGATGCCGATCGGCCAGTGGATCCACGCTATTTTATTGAGGAAACGGGCAAGGCTGGTGTGGTACGGCTTGTTAACTTGGCTCCGCGGCTAGTGCTAGCCAAGATAGTGGCTGGTGATCGGGTGAAGTTGGAGATGTCGGATGGCAACTTGGTGGTCATTGATGATACAGGGACGATCTTGGGCTGTATTGAGTCCAAACACGGACAGCGCTTGGCGCGCCTTATAACCGGGGGTAACCGCTATCTGGCAAGCGTGGTATCTGCTTCAGAGACAGGACTGTCTCTCATGATACGCGAAACATTTCAAGACCCGAGCCAGATGGGACAATTGTCTTTCCCGTCGCGCGGGGTAGATGCCTTGCCTCCTTATGTGAGCGACAAACTCCTCCGCTCACGCATCGAATACGAAGAGGAGTCAGTTGAGGATTTTGGCTTTGGGACAGGGGAAGAGGAAATGGAAGAAACGCCGCCTGAAGATATCGGGGAACTTGAAGAAGAAGAGGGATAATTATGACCCTTGGCAAGATTAAGCCCATAAGAGTTGAAGACGAGATGAAGAGCTCATACTTGGACTATGCTATGAGCGTTATAGTTTCCCGTGCCTTGCCTGATGTACGGGATGGACTCAAGCCGGTGCATCGGCGCATCCTGTATGCCATGAAAGAGCTGGGTATCCTTCACAGCTCGTCTCATAAGAAAAGCGCGCGCGTAGTGGGTGAAGTTCTGGGTAAGTATCATCCCCACGGCGACTCGTCGGTATACGATGCCATGGTTCGCATGGCGCAAAATTTTTCCATGCGACACACTCTAGTAGACGGTCAAGGCAACTTTGGCTCGGTGGATAACGACCCACCTGCCGCCATGCGTTATACCGAAGTTCGCCTAGCTGAGATTGCTGAGCAGATGCTGCTTGACATAGATAAAGAAACTGTGGATTTTATGCCCAACTTTGACGATAGCTTGAAAGAGCCGGTGGTGCTGCCTACCCATCTGCCCAATCTTCTTGTGAATGGTTCGTCAGGTATCGCTGTAGGTATGGCAACTAATATCCCGCCTCACAATCTAGGTGAGATCTGCCAGGCCCTAGGGTGTCTCATTGATCGCCCTGAGGCTGATGTGGAAGAGCTTATGAGGTTTGTCAAGGGTCCAGACTTCCCTACCGGTGGTACGATACTGGGGCTGGACGGCATCCGTTCTGCCTATGCTACAGGGCGCGGGCGCATTGTTGTACAAGCCAAAGCTTTTGTTGAAGACAACCCCAGCGGCAAGAAGCAAATTGTTGTCACAGAGCTTCCATATCAGACCAACAAAGCTGCTTTAGTGGAACGCATCGCGGAGCTAGTTAAGGATCGCAAGGTAACAGGCATATCAGATCTGCGCGATGAGTCTGATCGGCAGGGTATGCGCATTGTCATGGAGTTAAAACGGGAAACCGAGCCGCGTCAGGTTCTGAACAATCTCTACAAACAGACACCTATGCAGTCGGCTTTCTTTGTCAACATGATTGCACTAGTAGGCGGACAGCCGCGGGTTATTAGTCTTAAAGAAGCGCTCCAGTTATTCATTGACTTTCGCCGGGATGTCATCACCCGCCGTAGCCAGCACGAACTGCGCATTGCCCGGGAGCGAGCGCACATATTGGAAGGCCTTAAGATTGCCTTGGATTTTTTGGATGCTGTCATCAAGACTATCCGCGAATCGGCGAACGCCGATGCCGCCCGCACTGCCCTTATAGGGCGCTTTAGTTTATCAAAACTTCAGGCCCAAGCTATTTTGGACATGCAACTCCGTCGTTTGGCTTCGCTTGAACGCCAGCAGATTGTTGATGAGCTGGAAGCAGTCGGCAAAAACATTGTCTATCTGGAGGACTTGCTGGCTAACCCGTCAAAAATTCTGGATCTGGTGAAAAAGGAATCGAGCACCCTCCGTGAGAAATTTGCGAATGAGCGCGCTACCGACATCACCTATGAAGAAGCCAGGGGTTTCAGCGAGGAAGATCTTATTCCTCATCAAGACATGGTAGTCACCTTGTCCGAACGTGGCTTTGTCAAGCGTGTGCCTGCCAGATCGTATGTTCTACAGCATCGTGGCGGTCGGGGTATTATTGGCATGACTACCCATGAAGAAGATGCAGTGCGCTTCCTCCTTGCCGCTGATACTCACCACACCCTGCTTTTCTTTACTAACCGTGGCAAAGTATTCTCGGTGAAATGCCACGAGGTGCCCCTTGATATCTCACGTATCTCCAAAGGCACAGCGGTGGTCAATCTCTTCCCCATTACAGGTGGGGAAAAAGTAACAGCACTCGTAGCAGTGAAGAATTTTAAGGATGCCGAGTTTTTGGTGATGGCGACTGCCCGGGGTGAAGTAAAGAAAGTGAGCATTGATGCTTTCGCACAAGTGCGCTCCTCTGGTCTCATAGCCATGGATCTTCCGCCTGCCGATAATTTGGTCTCGGCTGCCCTTGTCACTGATGACCAGGAGGTTATCATGGTTTCGACAGAGGGTCAGTCCATTCGCTTTGCTGTGAGTGAACTCCGTGCCAGCCTGCGTGCCTCTGGTGGCGTGTCGGGCTTTAAAATTGAGGGCAGTGATCGTGTAGTGAGTATGGACGTCGTCAAGCCTGAAGGTTTTTTGCTGGTGGCAACAGTTTTAGGTTACGGCAAGATTACTGGCCTTAAAGCGTACCCCTCTCAGCATCGTGCTGGCTCGGGGGTGCGCACTTTCCGTACCACTGAGAAAACAGGTCTGGTGGTAGCTGCACGTGTGGTTGATGAGAAGAGCGAAGTTATGCTTGTCTCCGCCAATGGCATTATCACGCGCACTCCGGTTAAAGAAGATGACCCGCGTTTGGGCATTACCGAACAAGGCCGTTCTACCCAGGGAGTGCGCCTCATGAAGCTCGACGATGGTGATAGTGTAGTAGGCATCAC
>Ga0123356_10005020_pt1 | contig 13566 bp, 13 predicted proteins | sample TergutEmb28metaG_2_FD_92546 | JGI IMG/M metagenome (GOLD analysis project Ga0123356, IMG submission 92546) | Embiratermes neotenicus P3 segment gut microbial communities from Petit-Saut dam, French Guiana - Emb289 P3 | ecosystem: Host-associated > Arthropoda: Insects > Digestive system > Gut ...
AACACGGCATCAAACAAGGCGTAAACATTGATTTTTCCGTAGTTAACGACATAAGCTACTATAACGGAATCATCTTCCAGGGATATATCGACGGGATCCCGGCAAGGGTTCTGTCAGGCGGTCGCTACGATGAGCTGCTTCGCAAATTCGGCAAGGATTCGGGTGCTATTGGATTTGCAGTTTATCTCGACATGCTGGAGAAACTCGATTCAACCGAAAACGCGGCAGACACAAGACTTATCAACATAGCTCTTCCAAAAGGCAGATTGGGTGAAAAAGCCTACTCGATATTCGAAGCTTCCGGCTACGGTTGCCCTGAGATCCTTGAAAAAAGCCGTAAACTCGTGTTTGAAAACCCTAAAGCCGGTGTCCGTTATTTCTGGGTCAAACCATCGGATGTTGCCATATATGTAGAACGCGGAGTTGCTGATATCGGAGTAGTCGGTAAGGATATCCTGCTTGAAAATTCACCTGAAGTATATGAACTGCTTGACCTTGGGATCGGTAAGTGCAGCATATCTGTTGCTGCGGAAAAAGATGCTGCATCAGGCAAATCTGATAAAACTCTTCGCGTAGCTACAAAATTTCCAAACATCGCTCGAAAACACTATCAAAAACACGGCAGGGAAATAGATGTTATTGAGCTGAACGGCTCTATAGAACTGGCTCCGCTGCTAGGGTTATCAGATGTTATCGTTGATATCGTTGAAACAGGACAAACACTTTTAGAAAATAATATGGAGCCGACAGAGTTTATTGTGGATGTAAGTGCGCGCCTCATATCAAATAAAACAAGCTATAAGTTCAATCACGAGAAGATCAGCAAACTAAGCAGTGCCATCACCCGAAACATGGCATAGAAGCCGGACAGAGGATTGCACGACATATCAAGAGTGATGAAAGGGACTGACAGAAATGATAAAAATCATTAAATCAAGTGAATTCGAAAAGGGCTGTATCGTACAGAAGACAATAACATCAACATCCTTGACTTCGTCTGTGGCAATGATCATAGCAAACATTATCAAGCGAGGTGATGAAGCTCTTCATGAGTATACCGAAAAGTTTGACGGTTGCTCTTTGACAAGCTTTGAACTGCCTAAAGCCTCAATGGAAAAAGCGCTTGCAAACCTCGATCCCGAGTTCATAAAAATCCTCGAACGTGCAGCAAAAAACATCGAGGACTTTCATCGAAATCAAGTACAAAAAGGGTTTGACCTGCCGCCAAAGGATGGAGTGATACTGGGTCAAAAAATAAACCCGATCGAACGTGTAGGAGTATATGTCCCCGGCGGAAGTGCTTCATATCCATCATCGGTTTTAATGAATTGCATCCCGGCTAAGATCGCCGGTGTAAAAGAGATCATTATAGCAACACCGCCATCGAGCAAGTGCAGCACAGACTGTAATGATGAAGTGTGTCAGGTTGATGGAATAACATGTATCAACGGCGTTGACATCAGAGTGATCGCAGCAGCAAAAATCGCAGGTGTAGACAGGATCTTTACGATCGGGGGAGCACAGGCTATTGCGGCACTCGCTTTTGGAACAAAATCGATACCGCGTGTCGATAAAATAACCGGACCGGGCAATGCATTCGTAGCCGAAGCTAAGCGTCAGGTTTTCGGGATAGTCGGTATCGACATGATCGCAGGACCAAGTGACATTCTCATAATTGCCGATGCTACTGCAAACCCTGTTTTTATCGCTGCAGACTTACTCTCACAATGTGAACACGGACCGGATTCACCGGCAGTACTTGTGACAAACAGTAAGTCCCTTGCAGAAAAAGTCAGAAAGGAAATAGAATCGCAATTACCGGATCTGCCCCGCAAAGAAATCGCACGCAAGTCAGTAGATGATCATGGATTGATAATTATTACAAAGTCAATAGACGAATCGTTTGACATATCAAATATAATATCTCCCGAGCATCTTGAAATATTACTTGACGAACCGTTCAGTTATATTGATAAAGTAGTAAATGCAGGTTCTGTATTTTTGGGAACATACACACCTGAGGCAATAGCCGACTACTACGCAGGACCAAACCATACCCTGCCGACATCAGGCACATCCCGGTTTTCAAGCCCTCTTTCGGTCGAGGATTTTACTAAAAGAACATCATATACGTTTTATTCAAAAAACGCACTAAAAGCAGCAAGTAAAGATGTTATAAGGTTTGCCGAGGAAGAAGGATTAAGAGGACACGCTCTATCGATATCAAAGAGGATATAAACTTTTATGAGCAGATTTTTGGCAGACCGTTTCGCCTTGCTGGATGCATACATTCCGGGTGAACAGCCATCCGATATGGAATATATTAAACTTAATACAAATGAAATGCCTTTTCCGCCACCGGATAAAGTTCAGGCGGCAGTCGAAAGTGAGCTCGGAAAAATGCATCTTTACCCGAATCCTGACGGGTCTGGACTCATTAACAGACTTGCAGAGTTCTACGGGGTAAATCCGGAGAATGTTATAATCGGTAACGGTTCTGATGAATTATTAGCCTTTTCATTCCTCGCATTCTTTGAAACCGGAGTCGTGTTTCCCGATATCACATACGGGTTTTATCCGGTATATGCGAGGCTTTACAATGTACCATACCGCGAAATCCCTCTGCTTGATGATTTGACCATCGATATAAATGACTATATCGCGATCGATGAAAATATAATACTGGCAAACCCTAACGCACCAACAGGTATTACTGTCGGACTTGATGATATCGAAGCGATGACCGGGAGCAATCAAAATAAAGTAGTTGTTATTGACGAGGCATACATCGATTTTGGCGGCGAATCAGCAGTGCATCTTACAAAGAAGCAAAAAAACCTCCTTGTTATCCACACCTATTCAAAGTCCCGCTCGATGGCAGGTGCAAGACTGGGCTTTGCGATTGGGTCACCCCCGCTGATCGATGACCTTAAAAAAATGAAATATTCCTTTAACCCGTATAATGTCAACAGGCTGACACAGGCAATGGGTGCAGCGGCACTGGATAGCGAAGCGTTGTATACTGAAAAGCGCCGTGAGATAATGAATGTACGGGAGTACGCCGGAGACCGGTTAAAAAACTTAGGCTTTACATTGACAAATTCAAAAGCAAATTTCCTGTTTTGCAAGCATCCCGATATCGGCGGATATGAGCTTTATTCGAAGCTGAAGGAAAAGGGAATACTTGTCAGGCAATGGGATAAACCCCGCATCAAAGATCATGTGAGAATTACGATCGGTACAAGAGAACAAATGGATGCGCTGGTTGCTGCGGTCGAAGAGATAGTTGATTCAAAATGAGGTAAGCGTTTATGAGAATTGGAAAAGTTGCAAGAAATACAGCGGAAACAGAAATATTGTTATCTCTTGATTTAGACGGAACTGGGAAGAGCAATATCAGTACGGGAGTCGGTTTTCTCGATCACATGCTGGAGCTGTTTTCGCGGCACGGCAGGATCGACCTTGATATATCATGTAAAGGCGATACATATGTGGATTGCCACCATACTGTAGAAGATATCGGGATTTGTCTCGGAGCGGCTTTTGCCGAGGCGTTAGGTGATGCCAGAGGCATTAATAGATTCAGCGATGTCATCTTACCTATGGATGAAGCTCTTGTGCTGTGTGCGATCGATATTTCGGGCAGAAGTCATCTTAGTATCGATATAAATTTACCGGACCGTTCTGTAGGGACTATGGATACAGAACTGTTCGAGGAATTTTTGAAATCCTTTGTCAGAAAAGCCGGATTGACTTTACATATCCGCATGCTGGAAGGTAAAAACGCGCATCACATATTGGAAGCATGCTTTAAAGCTCTTGCCCGTGCTCTCAGAGCTGCCGTGAAAATAGATGAAGAGTTTAGCAATGAGATACCATCAACAAAAGGGATGCTGATATAGGAAAATTGAGTATGACTATTTATCCGGCGATAGATTTATATGAGGGAAAAGCTGTCAGGTTGCAAAAGGGTGACTATGAGCAGATGACAGTTTACAGCAATGAACCGCTGCAGGTTGCTCTTGGATTTAAGAACTCCGGTGCGTCTGCCTTGCACATCGTTGACCTCGAGGGTGCGCGTTACGGGAAACCGGCGAACTTTGAGATCATTAAAGAGATAGCAGCAGAAACGGGTCTGTTTATACAAGTCGGCGGGGGAATACGTACATCAACGATAATAAATAATTATCTGAATGCCGGTATCAAGCGTGTCATCCTTGGAACGGCAGCGGTTTCACAGATGGGATTCCTTTATGAAATGGTAAGAGATCATAAAGAAGCGATCGCTGTTTCGGTTGATATAAAGGACGGTTTCGTAGCTATAAAAGGCTGGACTGAAGTCTCAAATCAAGATGCCATAGACTTCTGCGGTACAGTGAGTGAAATCGGAGTGCAGACACTTATTTGCACAGACATATCAAAAGACGGCATGTTGAGCGGCACAAACATGGAACTCTACCGTACACTTCGTTTGAAACTTTCAATAGGGCTTATTGCATCAGGCGGAGTTACATCATCGGACGAGGTAAGATCCCTTTCCAAAATCGGAATGGACGGGGTGATCCTCGGGAAAGCACTGTATACAGGAGCTATTGATTTAGAAAATGCGGTGAAGATATGTCAGTAAAGAGGATCATTCCATGTCTTGATATCAAAAACGGACGTGTCGTAAAAGGTGTCAAATTCGAAGGATTCAAAGATGTTGCTTCCCCGGTCGACCTTGCAAGGATGTATTGTGAGGATGGAGCTGACGAGCTTGTGTTTTATGATATTGCTGCATCGATCGAAAATCGGGAGCTTTATACAGAATTACTCAAGCAGGTAGTGAAGGTGATCTCTATACCATTGACCGTAGGCGGAGGAATAAACACTATCGATGATATCGGAAGAACACTCGATCTCGGGGCTGATAAGGTCAGTTTAAACTCCGGAGTGATAAAAAACCCGGAATTGATCAGCGAAGCAGCAAAAAAATACGGAAGTGATCATATTGTATTTGCAGCAGATGTAAAGCGTGTTGATGGTGTGTACCACGTGTTTAAGCAAGGCGGTATGGTAGACACAGGGCTTGACGCGATAGAGTGGATCAAACGCGGAGCAGAAAACGGTGCAGGCGAAATAGTGTTAAACAGCATTGATACAGACGGTGTTAAAGATGGTTTTGATCTGCCGATGCTGGAAGCAGTTTGTAATACCGTAAGCATACCGGTCATCGCTTCCGGCGGTGCAGGCCGCATTGATGATTTTGTCACGCTGTTCAAAACGATCCCAAAAATAGATGCAGGTCTTGCTGCTTCGATATTCCATTTCGGAGAAGTAAAAATCCCGAAATTGAAACAAGTATTGAACAATCGCGGGATTAATGTTAAATTATAGCTGAATTGTGTCAGAAGCGTATCAATCTCCCAATGAGATACCTAATAACCGGGCTTGCTTCAATACTTCATTATCAAGCGATATAGTTCTGAGCTTTCCGGCAACCTCGCTTAGAGGGACCGCACCTATAGACAGACCCTGCAGTGCTACCATGTAACCGAACTTTCTTTTAAGCACCAGCTCGCCTGCCATTGCACCAAGCCTTGAACAGAAAACTCTGTCAGTTGGAGTAGGATCGCCGCCGCGCTGGAAATGACCGGGAATGGTCAGCCTGACGTCCTGATCAAGCTTTTCCTCAAGATCTCTGACAAGCTGCATACCGGGAGAAATATCTCCGGCTCTCCTTTCACCTTTTGGCTGCTGTGCCGCATCTCTAGTGATAGCACCTTCTGCAATCGCGATGATCGAGAAATTTTTACCGGATTGGTTGCGTTTATCGATAACTTCCAATACACTGTCCAAGGAATACGGGATCTCCGGAAGAAGTATAACATCGGCACCTCCTGCAAGACCGGCATATAAGGCGACCCAACCGGCTTTTCGGCCCATAAGCTCGCAGACAAAAATGCGACCGTGCGCAGCCGCCGTAGAATGAAGTGTATCCAGGAAGTAAGCCGCCTTAGAGACAGCGCTGTCAAATCCAAAGGTATAATCGGTGCCGTATAGATCGTTGTCTATGGTTTTAGGAAGAGTGACCACATTTATGCCGTACTGACTAAGCGCATGAGCAGTTTTGTGGGTACCGTTGCCTCCGAGGATCACTAAAGCGTCGAAACACTCTTTATGGTAGTTCCGGACCATTGTTGTTAATCTGTCAGTGTTTTTACTGTCGTCGAAGTCCCGGATCGTTTTAAAAGGCTGTCTTGAAGTCCCGAGAATTGTCCCGCCCTCACGGAGGATCCCGGAAAACTCATGTTGCTCCATCTTTCGCCAGTTGCAATCGATCAACCCGGCATAACCATCTTGTATACCGTAAATTTCAACGTATGGGACAGCACCGAATAATGTTTTGGCAACTCCGCGCAGTGCAGCATTCAGCCCTTGACAATCCCCGCCGCTTGTAAGAAACCCGATTTTCATACACTTCTACCTCCGAAATGGATTTTCCTCTTGAGTTTAAAATACTATATTGTTATAGTATACAAGAGCAGCAGAAAACGCAAGCAATTTTGTTTCCAATTTGTTCACCACAGAGAACCAGATTAATTATAGAATATTAAAGGAGAAAAGCTAAATGAATAAGAAAGTACTGATTATCGAGGATGACAACAATATTGCGGAGCTCTTGCGTTTATATATGGAAAAGGACGGGTTTATAGTAACGCTGGCAGAAAATGGCGCAGTGGGTTTGGAGGAATTCGAAAAAAGCAAACCGGATCTCATCTTACTCGATATAATGATGCCTGTACTTGACGGATGGGCGGTCTGCCGCGAAATAAGAACTGTTTCAAACGTCCCGATAATAATGCTGACAGCCAAGGGTGAAACACTCGACAAAGTCACAGGACTCGAAATGGGTGCAGATGACTATATCGTCAAACCGTTCGAGGTCGGAGAGCTAATGGCACGCATCCACGCAGTAATGCGCAGATTTGATGCAGCTGGCGGTACTGAAGGCAAGCGTTTGACTTTCGATAATCTGATCATAGACATGGATTCATTTGAGCTGCTGGTAGGCGGAAAACGTGTAGAAGCTCCCCCGAAAGAAATGGAGCTGCTTTACCATCTTGCATCATCGCCGAACAGAGTCTATACAAGAAACCAGTTGCTTGATGAAGTCTGGGGTTTTGACTATTTTGGAGATTCACGGACAGTAGACGTCCACATAAAAAGACTTCGCGAAAAGCTTGAAGATGTAAGTGATTCGTGGTCACTTAAAACAGTCTGGGGAGTAGGATACAAGTTCGAGCTCTACAACGACAACTAGTTGCCGAAGGCGACAACAGGTTGCCGCAAAAACTGATCCGTTGTAAAGCACCCGCTCGTATGTCATCCTGAGCTTAGTCGTCGTTAAAAGCTCTGTACTCACTCAGAATGACACGGAGTGCTTTATGAAGAAAAGTATATACTTCAGAATATTTATATCTATCTCATTGATCGTGTTTTTAAGCTTCTCTATTCTTGCGGGCTTATCTACAGCATTCAGCTACAGACGGACACTGGCGGATAAAAGAGCCATGATGACGTCAACATTACAGGAAGCAGCAAGATACATCAAAACCCAACACCTTCATTATGCAGTCAATCTTGATGATTTTGACTTAAACATGTGGCTGACAATGACATCCGGCATAACCGGGTTCGATATGCTCGTAACCAATGCAGCAGGCGTCGTCCAATCGTGTTCAGACAAAGCATTGATCCACCTTGGAAGAACCATACCGGAATCCACACTATCCTCTGTAGTTACAGAAGATGGTACTGTTGTTATGTCCACATTAGGTGAAATTTACCCGGAACGTCGTCAGGTGACAGGCATGCCGCTAACTATCAACGGCAGCGGCGAGACACGTGTTTTCGGGTATTTATTCGTTTCCAGCGATATTTCCGTATTCATGCAGGAGTGGGCTGACTTCTATAGTGTTTTTATTCTCCTTACGTTGATAATGATGATCTTCACGATCCTGATATCATTCATCGCAACAAAAAAACAAGCAGCACCATTGCATGAAATGGCAAGCGCTGCAAGACGTTTCGCACGGGGAGAATTCAGCGTCCGCGTAAAGGACAGTGGAAAACAAGACGAAATAGGACAACTGACAGAAGCATTTAACGGAATGGCAGACTCACTTGAGAGCTCTGAACAACGAAGACGCGACTTTATAACCAACTTATCACACGAGCTGAAAACGCCTATGACCGTCATTACAGGTTATACCGAAGGGTTATTGGATGGTACGATACCGCATGAAAACGAAAAACGATACCTGGGCGTGATCTTCTCGGAAACAAGAAGACTTTCAAGGCTCGTCAGAAGCATGCTGGAGATATCAACACTACAGTCATCAGAGGTGCTTATAGACCTTAACAACAGCTTTGATATTTCTGAGATAGTAAGACTCGCCCTTCTCAGTCTGGACGGAAAAATAGAAGAAAAGCAACTCAACATAGAAACAGAGTTGCCCGATGAAGTCATCATGACACGCGGGGAAGCGGACTCGATAACACAAGTTGTATTTAACCTCATAGATAATGCGATCAAATTTTCAAAACCCGGCAGCGTGATCGAACTGGAACTATGGAGACAAAACGAGAAAGTATATGTTTCGGTGACCAACAGAGGTGAAACGATCCCGCAGGAAGAGCTGCCGCAGATCTTCGAAAGGTTCCACAAAGCAGATAAATCCCGCAGTGCCGATCGTGACAGCGTCGGCCTCGGGCTATACATCGTCAAGATGATCTTGGATAATCACAATGAAGATATTTTTGTTACAAGCACAAACGGTATAACAAAATTCATTTTCTCTTTGACAGCGGTGTGATGCGATCACATTTGAGTATCATGCCTGATTACCCAGGTTTGTCATACTGACAACGGCAGAGCTGAGCTCGACATTGTCGCTGATCCTGATCTCCGACTCATCTACATCCGGTTCATTTATATGAGCCGGTTTGATATTTTGCAATTGATTTTGCAACACATTTAAAAACGGCAGTTTCAAAGATTTATCAAATTTGTTGATATAACCTTTTTTACCTTCGTGATATGAATGGACAAATGTGTATTCACCTATGTTGTAACTCATTGTATTCTCCTTGATCTCTTACAGTAACAATATCGAAAATAATTTCTTCAACATTACTTTTGACGTAAAATATAAGAAAATGTTGCATATTTTTTTATTTTCCGGAATTTAATATTTTCCTGAATTTAATATTTCCCGGGATCAAATATTTCTGTTGACAAGAAGGTCGAAAGATGTTAGACTCATAAACACACAATATTTTCTCATTTTCAGGAGGATGATTTTTATGAAGCCGGTATTTAGATTGACAAAAGCAGAAGGCAAGCTGGCGGAATTGATTTGGAGAACTGCACCGGTCGCTTCAATGGAAATGATCAGGCTTGCGGAGCGCGAGTTTGGCTGGAAAAAATCTACGACATTTACCAATTTAAAATTCCTTATTGAAAAGGGTCTTACAAAGAATGAAAATTCGGTCGTTACAATGCTGTATACAAAAGATGAATTTGTAGCGGAGCAAAGCTGCGGTTATGTTGATGATGCGTTTAGCGGTTCTCTGCCGATGTTTATCGCTTCATTTACGAGTAAGAGAAAGCTGTCATCCGAACAGGTCGGGGAGCTCAAACGTCTGATAGACTCCTATGAGGAAGGAGAAGACAATGGATAGTCTGTTCCTGACGATACTAAACATGAGCATTACCGGAGCGTTTGTTATCGTTGCGATATGCCTTGCAAGACTATCGCTTAAAAGAGCTCCGAAAATGATCTCCTATTGCCTTTGGGCAGTAGCGGGATTCAGGCTCGTTTTTCCTTTCTCTATTGAAAGTATGTTCAGCCTGATCCCGTTTAATACCACCGTCATACCATCTGAATTCACGACTCAAGCAGTTCCGCATATAAACAACAGCATTCCGGTGATCGACAGTGCTGTAAGCAGTATTCTTCCGGCAGCAACAGCAAGCACTTCTCCGTTGCAAACCTTAACAATGATCGGAGCGTATGTTTGGCTCGCTGTATCTGTCACAATGGTGACCTACGGTGTGGTTTCATACATCCGGCTAAAGATCAGGATGAGATCAGCAACCCGTATAGAAGAAAATATTTATGAGATCGATACGATCAAATCTCCTTTTGTCCTGGGCGTTTTTAAGCCTGAAATTTATATCCCGTCCAATTTAAACAAGCAGGAATATGATTACATAATCCTGCATGAACAGACACATATCCGCCGGAGAGATCATATAAATAAAGTTGCCGCTTACATTATCCTATGTGTGCATTGGTTCAATCCACTTGCATGGGTAGCATTTCTTCTTATGAGTATCGATATGGAAATGTCCTGCGACGAGTGTGTTTTAAAATCAATAGGAATCGATACAAAAAAGAAATACTCACTCACACTGCTTTCACAGGCGTCAAACAGAAACATAATAGGTATAAGTCCGCTTGCATTCAGCGAAGGAGGATTAAAAACCAGGATCAGGAATGTGTTGAATTTTAAGAAAATACCGCTTGGCATCGTTATAATCGCGATCGTGCTCACCATTGCCCTAAGTGTCGGTCTCACATTAAACAGGGTCAGTACTGTCCCGGGAAGCGATAACGATACACCGGAAGAAAGCATCTATAATTTTGCCACAACCAAAGAAGGATTGTCATTAGATGAATTCTTGGCAATCAGAGCCAAATATGATGTAGTTGACGACTTTCACATCGGAACAGGTCTGACACCTTCCGTCGCATATGATAAAATACAATTTGAGTTACAACTGGCGGAGTACATAGGTAAATTCCTGGAAACTGACGATTTTATACAAGAGTCAATTCTATTCATAAACATCGGCAATGATTCACCGTTCGAAAAGCCTTCAGCTTCTGTTATCGTTAATCTGGAAGGTATCTCAAAACTTACAGATGAACAGATAGTATGGATCGCAGACATCATCAAAAGCAGCGTTTTTGGAATAGAGACAGAAGACATCCGGATATCTGATAATTACAGGAACTATTATGATGTCAGTGCTATATATGCAAATATATCAGCAAAGCAAAATAACAGCACAAGTTTACTTATAATGGAATTCAATGATTTACCGACAGCACTTATAACACTAAACACATTATCTGAGAATGCAGCGGGCGTACCGGTCATGACTTCAACAGTTCGAGTCAGTGGAGGTGATGGAGAGTTGCCACGGCTCATAAAACCGACCACGATAATAAGAGGAATACACACTTAATTATTTTTACGTATCAGCTTTACGACTTGGCGCGGGCTTATGCCCGGCGGTGTCATCAATGATTCACCGTCGGGTACTTCTGTGTTACGGCGCAGGTAAGTGTACATCCCTACCGCGCTGTTGTTACCCACTCGAACGCCGGGTGTCAGATACGCTTTCGCACCGATCGTGACATGGTTTCCTATTATTATCTTATCCAGATTCAAATGACCGTGTTCAAAAAGATGACAGTTGATAAAGCATTCACCGCCTATCAGCACTTCTGTGCCGATCTCAAGCAAATACGCATCATAAATATGCTTAGTGTTGATAAAAACCTCTCTGCCGATTTTTGCACCGGCGACTCTCAGGTAGAACTTTATCCAGTTGTTTCCTTGTAAAAACGGCAGCACAAGGTTTACCAGCCAGAGATGAAGTCCCGCATAGATCAACCATCGGAAAAAGACAGGCGAACCGGGCGGATAAGATCCGGGTTTGAATCCTAATGTAAGTAAACGTTCAACAAACCCGACAAAAATTGCAGAGACGATCAGGAATACATAAAATGCAACAAAACATGTTAGAGTAAATAAAAAGAGCATGAGAAAACTGCCGTCAAGCAACTGCGTCCCGAGATACACAATAAAAACAGACGGAACAGAAGCAGTAGCAAAAACCAGGCAATAGAAAATATATACCGGGATCGATGTGATCTCAAATGTAACAGGATTTCGCAGTAATTTATCGATAAATGTTTTCATACAGTATTCCTTACTCTCTGTCAAAAATATTTGTTAAAAGCATACCGCCTATTATAACGAACCCGCCTATAAATGTATAAATCGAAACAGTTTCTCTCAGCCAGACATATGCAACCAAAGCTGAAATCAGCGGTATAAGATACGAAAAGACTGTGACATGCGCGGTCTTTTTTGCTTTTGACAGAGCATAACTCCATGCAAGGTACGCCAGAGCGGCGGGGAACACACCCATCAATACAATGACAATGTTAACGGTCAGGTTCGAGTCGGGGATCTCTCGAATAGCGGTCGGCAGGAATAACAATGTACCGAGAGAACCTGTGATTATCGTATATGTTGTTGCTTCGAGTGCAGTATATGATCTTGTAAGAACACGCATGATCGTGCTGTATGTTCCTGAAGATAATGCAGCAAGGATCACAAGAAAGACACCCAGATCAAACGAGAACTCTGTCGTTTGAGTCAACGTTACGACTGCGAGTCCACAGAAGCTTATAAGGACTCCTATCCAGCATAAAGGCTTAACGATCTCCTTGAGGAACACACGTGTCAGCAATAATGTAAAAACAGGTGATGATGCAATGATAAAGCTGCTGACACCGGCGGGTACACTGACAGAACCGGTGTTGAATAAGTATGAATAAAGGAAAACGCCGGTAAGACCGCTTGCTGCAAACATCGGCAGATCCTTCAGCTTAGGCAGGCGTATCCCTTTTATGATACCAACGATCCCAAGGGTTATGGATGCTGCCACAAACCGCATGACCATAAGTGATACAGGGCTGTAATACTGCAGCGCATATCTTGTTGCCGGAAAAGCCGACGCCCAAAGAAACGTAGCAAGCATTGCCGCTGCGTACAACAGAGTTTGCTTTTTTGCATCCTGATTTTTAAGTTCCAAGCTTACAATCTTCCAATCAAATCTTTCACTGTTTTTGCAGCGTCTCCCAGCAATAATGTTACATTTTTACCTTTATACAGCGGGTTGTCAACACCTGCATAGCCGGGCTTCATGTCATAATTACAAACGATTATATGCTTTGCTTCATCAGCTGACAAGATAGGCATTCCATAGATCGGTGTGCCAACAGCGTCACGCGCAGCCGGATTGACAACATCGTTTGCGCCAACGATCACAACAGCATCACAGTCCTTGAACTCGAGGTTTATATCGTTCATCTCACGCAACTTACTGAATGCTACACCAACTTCAGCCAGCAGGACATTCATGTGCCCGGGCATGCGCCCGGCTACCGGATGTATTGCAAAATCGATCGATGCACCTTTTCTCTCAAGCCTGTCGGTCAATTCTTTGACCAGCCCCTGCGCCTGCGCGAGTGCCATTCCATAACCGGGGATAACTATTACTTTTTTTGCCCCTGAAAGTACTTCACCTGCACGCTCTGCTTCTTCGGAAGCATCTCTTACTTTTCCGCTGCTGCTTAAAGTCTCGTTCAGATCATTGACCGTTTGCGATGCATTTCCGAGTAATAACGTTACATTTTCATATTTAAATAACGGGTTCTC
>Ga0123356_10005023_pt1 | contig 13561 bp, 17 predicted proteins | sample TergutEmb28metaG_2_FD_92546 | JGI IMG/M metagenome (GOLD analysis project Ga0123356, IMG submission 92546) | Embiratermes neotenicus P3 segment gut microbial communities from Petit-Saut dam, French Guiana - Emb289 P3 | ecosystem: Host-associated > Arthropoda: Insects > Digestive system > Gut ...
CAGCACCGACAAAGACATGTTTCTCTCAATGATTGCCGGCCGTCAGGAAAGCTTGGCAGATAAAACGATACTAAGGCCGTTGATCGACAGGTTAGTTGAACATGGGTATATACCGAAAACCACCGACGGTTACACTATCAACTTTGAGCCACTTCTCGAACGAAGCACAAGCGACAAAATCAGAGACGCAAGCACGGCGGTGCAGACGGTCAGAGCTGCCGTGGGCGCTGCGGGTGAAGTTTTTGAAGTCGTAACGCCAGAAGAAATACGGGAAATGTTAGCACTTGACCCGCAGATGCCGGAAAGCGAAGATCCTTATAACGAGATTCTGTCCTTAATGCCCTCTTATGATGATGGGATACTATCTATGCGCAGAAGCATTGCAAAATAGCCATACAACAGAGAAAGGTAGAATTTTCAAATGGAGTACACAGATTTGACAGAGATCCAGAAGGACATAATTCAGCGAGCCTATACATGCTATCAGAGTATGCCCGGATTCCCAAAGCATATTGATTTATTGAATGTTGGAGTCACTTTAGACGTGCTTGAGATGCCTGCCCTGCGGCTCAATTATAACGATTTGCTTGACAAGGGGCTAATATACCAAATGCCATCCGTAACGATGCTAATGCGTTATTGGCTGAGTGAAACAGGTGCAGAGTTGGCAAAGGCAAATCACAATGATTTAGAGCAAAGAAATTTCGGGGTATGTCGCGAATCCTGCGGACTGAAAGGATGATGGCGCCATGAAATCAAAATCTAATTTCCGGTATTCCGCGCCTATATCGCAGGTGATAGGTTCAGAACCTTCATCCCCGCCAAAAATCAAAAAGAATTGCAAGAACTGCGGAAAGTGTAAATTAAAGAAATGCAAAATCAGGCATAGTGGCCCAATAAGCATGGTCGATAAAACAGGGAGAGCAGCGCAGACCGAAAAGCTACGCAAATTGTCGAGACAACGAAAAAACATTGAGAGCCTTTGAGCCTACGAAACTCATTATTTTTTTTAGGAGGTACATCATGAATGCAAGATACCCTGTTGAACACCAAATCATAGACGACATCATAGGCCGCGCTAAAGAAATCAAAGAAACCTTACCGCCTGTCTCGTATGCAAACATGCAAGCTTTGGAAATGGCACTAAAAAGAAGCCGTGAAATTTTGGAGGTATTGACATGAAAATCAAAACAAACCCGATACTGGAGCAGCTCGAAATAAACAGAGGCAAGAAAAACGAAACACGCGAGATCACCGTAATCAACTACGGAGCGCCTGTTACTCTCAACATCAAGCCCATGAGCTTCCTCGACTCGATGCGCATGGTCAGCCAGGCGAGGGCGGGCGGCGGGGCGAAACCGTCTATCAAGCTATCGCCCCAGCAGATGCAGCAGATTCAGAGCGGTGCGGAAATCAGCAACGAGCTCATAACTATCGACCTCGACAACGACGGCGACGAGGGTCTTGCAATATTGAACGTGGTAGCGAAACACGTCGTTGAAATTGCCGGGACCAGTGCGGCGGACCTTTCGGCGCATGGCGTGTCATCCCACGTTGAATTGGCTGAAATGTTCTTCGACAGCCATTGCCCGAACCAGGTTTACAAGCTGATCATGGAATACACGGACGGACTGAGGAAAAAAGCTGAAGCCGAAACGGAAGCCGCTGTCGATATAGCAAAAAACTGATATTCGGCGCATGGGCGGATGACACCCTTGTTTGTCCGGCTGCTTTTTGGGCAGGTCAGGCGTTTCTCCGTCATAAAATCTTGCCTTGGGATTTTATTAACTATGCGCCGGTGCAGCAAGGCATGCTCATAGCGATTATGGAAATGCAGATCGAGGCCGACAGGCGCGACCAGGAAAGATTTGCAGATATGGAGGGGGACGAGGACGATGCCGCCGATTAAATACACGATCCAGCTTGAAGACCAATCTTCATCAGCTCTTGAAGACATCCGCGACCGAGTCCTGGAGGTCGTTGACGCGCTGGTGATGCTGTCCGACAGCGCGACGGAGTCGCTTGACATCATCGATGCTTCTGTCAAGTCGGTGCAGGAGACTACAGACGGGCTAAAAACATCGATTTACCGCGCCGTTGCGGTTTTCGGCCATGCAAGCGAATCCCTGCTGGATGTAAGGGAGCGGGCTTCCGAGCTTGAAGCTCCGATAAAAGCCGCCGCAGCCGCAACGGATGAAGTCAGGGACAGCGCAGACGGTGTAAAAAGTTCACTGGACGGCTGGAAAGGCGCAATTGTCGTTGCGAACGCCGCCCTTGAACTGACGAAAAAAGGCATAAGCGCGATCCGCAGCACGGTCGGATGGCTGCTGAATAACACGAAAAATGAGATAGAAATCAACCAACGTCTTAACACTATCATCCAGGCGCGTTCTGACAGCCTTGAGGACGCGCGGGCAAACTATGACCTGATACTGTCGACCGTGGCCGAAATAAACGAGGCAACTGCGATAAACACCACGCAGCTACGCTCCGGCGCTGCGGCATTGGGCAGATATGTCGAAGAAACCGAAACGCTCAATATGCTTATGGGCAGCATGGTCGACCTGACAGCCGGGCTGACCGGCTCAATCGAAATGTCCCAAAACGAGATGCAGCGGTATGCCCAGTTGCTCGGGATGGCCTTGGACGGCAATACGTCACAGCTTGAAAGGATGGCAGGCATAAAATTCACAGACCTGCAGCGGGAGCTTTTGCAGACGGGGACTGAAGCTGAACGCGCTGCGCTTCTGGCCGAAATGATCGGAACTAAGTTCGGCGGGGCGGCTAAAGCCATTGCGGACAATTCCCCGATGGGCGCCCTGGCGCGCCTGAATAACGCCATTAACGACATCCAGAACACGACCGGTGAACTCGCTACGGGATTTCGGGCGGCATTTGCCCATGCAATGGCCCCGGCCGTCGAGCATCTTGGCTCTGTCGTTGAAAGGGCAAAAGACTGGATCAGGGATAATATTGATGTCGTAATCAATACAGTTGTCAACCTCGGGACAGTAGTCGGCGTCGTGGCGGTCGCCATAGCCGGATACTGGATGATAGCGAACTGGCCGATAACCCTGGCTATAGCAGCGGTGGCGGGGCTGATCGCCGCCCTCGAAAAGCTCGGTGTTTCGGCCGGGGATGTTTTAGGCGGCGTGATGGGGGTGTTCAATTCTGCCTGGGAGTTCATCAAATTCATCGGCGCGACGATAGCGGACTTCTTCATCGGGGTTTGGGAAAGCATCGTAAACGGGCTGCGAAGGGCGGGAGACAGCATAATGAATATATTCCGCAATATCGGCGATTTTATCCTCGGGATCATTTCGCCCGTTGCGCGGATTCTCGACAGGATCCTGGGTACGGATATCAGCGGGAGTATCGGAAACCTGAGAGATGCGCTTCAGTCCAGCATCGCCGAGACCATGGAGCGCGAAAGGATAGAATTCGAGCGGTTTGGCTCAGACTGGGCGAACGTTGTCGAGCAGTTCAACCAGGGCATGGAGGCGGGCAGGGACTTCACCAACAGGCTCACGGAAGGCCTTGAAAACTTCCTCGATTTCGGAGCGGGCGGGTTCGGCGGGATGCCGGGAATGGATGGGTCCGGTTTTGACAGATACGCTGTCAGCACCGGCGGCGGGATGGCATTGCGGGTCTTGGACCCGACCAACCGGGAAATGCGCGGCGAGATGATACGGCTGTTGGAAGACGTTGCGGGACACAGGTATTTGGCGGGAGCTTATCAGCAAGCGCCGGTCAGCGCACCGCATATCAACCTGGGAGGCATAGAAGTGCATGCGTCCCCCGGCATGGACGAAGAAGCGCTTGCAAGACGCGCGGGGGACTATGCCTGCACGAAAGTCGCAGGGCAGTTTCAGGAAGCGCTGCGGCGCGATTTAAGGAGGGGCTGATATGAAAACGTTGACGCCGATCAAAGCTATCCGGGCAAAATGCCTTGACTGTATGTGCGGCCAGTCGAATGAAGTAAAATTATGCCCGATTGAAGATTGTTCACTGTACCCTTATCGCTTGGGGACAAATCCGTACATTGAAAAACGCGAGTACACGGATGAACAGCGAGAGATAATGCGGAACAGAATGAAATCGATGAACTTAGCTAAAAAACACGACCCAGCAGTCGTGAGTGACGATTTTGCACAATAGGAGCATAGTTCCATACCCCAAACCTCAGACGCAGGGAAAACGCATTGTAGCGTCTTAGAAAACGTCACAGAATTGATAAGCAGGTCTTGACATGCGGCGCTAATTGCCTTATGTTGGGATAGCAAGCATGACGGTGGCAGGTTGTTCCCCTGCGAGGGGGTGAGCGCGATAGTCGAATGGTCAGAGTTGTTTCAACTTGGATTATTGATTGTGGCAATCATCTGTTTATGCAGACGGCGTAGACGGAAATAACCGCCCACCATAGCGGTAAGCGGCGTTTCCTTTGATTACAAATCGAATGCTGGAACGACCGCCACCACCAATGGCAGCCGCCCGATTGCTTGCATTATATCTGATAATATTAATAAAGTCAATTCAATAATCTTAATATTGTCAACTACTCGCCTCGACACGCGCTTCAGCGTCAACAACAAAAATTTACAAAAAAACTTGACCGCTCATTTCGGGCGGTTTTCGCCATCAGTGGCGGGTTTTACCTCTGATGGAGCAAACATGTAAACTTCGTTTGTCTCATCTTCTTCAATACAGATGCAATCGACAGTGATATCGACGGCAATCCCTATAACTGCTTTACCGTCTTTTTCTCCGACTACATGGCCATACTCTTCAATCATTACTGCATTTCCTTTTCGGCGAGAGAAGAAGATACCCGAAACTGGCTCAAAGCGATTCTAGGGCATTCTCGCAAGCCTCAGGGGGTATCTAACAAACCTTTTACAAGCCAATTCTCTGTCTCATTCATTCCGCGGGTATTCTCCTGACACTATACCCCCCCCTATGACTCCGCATCTTCAGGCACATACTCACCCTTATTGTAGTTGCGAATTACCTCAATTCCGTTCACGCCTCGATGTTGAATAATTTCTTCTTCGCCCCTGTCTTGTACATAAGCAATAATATCGTTTGCCTTAATGAGGCCCTTATATAAAACGGTATCACCCATAAACAAAAACCTTTTAGCAAACCATTCAGCCACATCAAAATCCAATGTCCAAGAAGGGCATAATGCAGGATTTTTAACTAGCACCCCACCCCGGTAAACCGTGACATTCCCATCAGAGTCAACATGGTCTGCAACTGATTCGGCAACATCTGACGGTATAAGCGACTTGATTGCATTTAAGTATTTATTCAAGCTTTTCTTTGGAGACTCTTCGTGTGTATGGACGGCGACAATAACATCGTATTTTTGCTCATCCGGTATACAGTCAAAAACGAAAGTTGGGTTAATGCTATTGGTTTTACAAATTTGCCACATAGACACATAATCGCCCAACTCACAATAGTTATGAAGTTGTTTAAGGGTGCGCAGCAACTTCGTTTTCAGAAATTCACTTGTTGTCACTCCGTGCCTCCCGGCTCATTGCCCTGTGTACCGCTCAGACGCTCTATACGCTCGTCTACCGCCGTGACTATGAAACTATTCACAGATTCACCGTGTGCGCTTGCAGCGGCTTGTATGACTTCCTTGCGACCTTTGGGCATCGTTAAGTTAATGCGGTCGTAATTGCCTTTTATGTACTTGTTGACGGCCTTTTGATTGGCTTTGCTTACTGGTGACATTTTTTCACTCCCTCTGGCAGCGACTCATATCTGAGTACACTTCTCTACGCTACCATTATAGCACAATAACATATTTGCGTAAATAGGCAATATGCACAAATATATTTGCGTAAATATGTACGAATTGTCAATAGACATATTTGCGTAAATATGCTACAATGAAGACAGTTCCAAGGCATCGGCTGAATATCCTACGAACTGCGGCTAGCTGAGACGGATGTTAACAGGATGCACCCTGACCCGAAGGTCACAATATCGGGCGTTAGTCCAGTATACGACAGCTACGGCACTGGGGATGCTGATATCGCTAAATCAGCCGGACGCATACCGAACCGATAAAGTATGCAGACTAGCCCCCTAACGGGCATTACAAGGACAGGAGACACGCGATGACAGGATACGGCACGGATGAGTTGATGATAGCATGGAGGCGGCTTTACAGGTCGGGCTGCGGCGCTATATGGCAGGACATCAACAAAGAACTGACACACAGGCTGGGGAAGCACGATTACAACACATTTGTGAATGGAGGAAAAGGAAATGTCGATTATCGAGTTAACAACCATCGCAACGGATTACAGGGACATCCAAGCTCAAATCAAAGCCCTCGAAGAGCAGGCCGAAACCCTCAAGCAGCAGATGATCCGCGAGTGCGACATCAACCAAGTGGACAAGTTGCAAGCCGGGCCGTTCGAGATCCGCTACACCCTCGTTGAGAGCAGCAGGCTGGACACCGCGAAGCTCAAGGCAGAGCAGGCCGACCTTTACGCAGCGTACTCGAAGAAGACGACAAGCACACGTTTTCAGGTCGCATGAGCGAAGCCCCATACATCACCGCCCGATCAAAAGCAAGATGTAGAGGCCTCAATCATCCACGCACGGAGCGGGACAAATATATATTACATGTTCCGCTCCGGGAAATCAATAGGAGTAATCATAATGAACAAAACTATTTCAATTAACACAGCGCGTCGTGAGAAAGAGCACAGCGAAGAGTTATCCAAAGCGGAACGCATAAAGCAAGAAGTGACTGATCAGCTCGTTAGGCACATTGAAAGCATGAGTGGAATGAGCGACGACGCAATGCGGCTAATATTCCTTTTCGAAATCGTGGCTATGTATATACATAGTGTTGGTGAGTTGAAGGGAGCAAAGCTGTGAAAGAAGGGATTCTATACTTCGACAGAGCCAGCGGGCGCTACGATGTCCTGTTCGCCGACGGCGGCTATTACGGCGGCTTGCACTGCGGCAACACGTTCGACATCCTCGTTGATGGCGAATGGCAGACGACGAGGATCGAGCATGGCAGCGGCTGGTATCTGGTCGGATTCAACGGCATCTGGCTCGACGGCCTGAAAGTCCGCATGTAAAAATCAATATGAAATGGAGCGAAAAACATGAATCCAACCGAGTTTGATAATCAGAAACACGCCGATGTTCTATTAGATGTTTTAAGTATTTTATCAGGTCCCCTAATGCTATGCGAGGGGCTGGTAGGCGTAAATAACCAGATAGATGATCGTCAATTCATTAATGCCGCAGCGGGCGCATTCATACTTATGGAGAAGGTACTAGGAGATGTGTACAAAGTTATTTCAAAAGCCGAGGACGACTTCATTGCATCCCACAAGTTGAGCCGCAGGGGGAATTGATTAAAGGTTGACCATTACTCAATTTTGAGTAATGGAGGGCGTTCGTTCTGAATGACGAATGCCCTGACACGAATCAAACTCACCTCGTCAGGGAGCGGTCAGAAATGGCCGCTCTTTTTGTGTGGCAGAAATGTGGCAGAAAGTCGCAAATGTTCCAGAAAAAGCACCAACAGTTACGAACGGTCTGGCAAAAGAAGTCGAGCAATACCAATGATTATTGAAAGCTACAAAACACCACAAAAGGAAATGGCCCTGCCTTTTAAGCAGGGTGTCCCGCGTTCGAATCGCGGGCGGGTCACCAGGGCACCCAAAGGCGAACTCTGACAATCACTACGATTGTTGGAGTTTTACTTTTTGTCCATAATGGCTGTGGCGTCATCTTACGTTCCGCAAGAAGCGGGATATATCTTTTAATCGGTTTGGGGGGTATTCCAAAGTGAGGCCCCTCTTTTGTCACATGATTTTGCGAAGCAAAGTCTAGTGTGTTATGTTATGCCTGCACTCCGTCTGGCGTTCAAAATCGCTCGAATGCAAGCACGTAGTTGGGTTTTTATCTTCTCATTAAGTCCACGTAAATCATATTGCCGATTTTTTTTACTATCCTATCGGATGTAATGCTTGCGATAAAATACAAAGCATTGTAAAACAGCCTTGGTGTTGCTTGTGCAATTGTGTTTGTGGCAGTTTCACATATGCAGGGTTTACAAGCATTGAGTTTGTGTTATAATGACACATACAACGGAACGTCGGAGATTTGCTATGTATAATAATGATGAGATAATGCAGTTTGTACATCTGATTGTGGAAGTATCTGACCCGGATAAAGTTATTTTATATGGGTCTTATGCCTATGGTGTTCCGGACGAAAAAAGCGACTTGGATTTACTGGTTATCAAGAACGGGAAAGAGATTACGATTGATGATGAAACAAAATATGCAGTCGCGATATTCGACGCTAGAGTACAGCGAAAAATTAAAATGAGATACGATGTGTTCTTCAGGACAGATGAGCAAGCAAGAGTTATTGCAGAAAAAGGCGGTGCCTGTAAAGACGCATTAGAGAAAGGCAGGGTTGTCTATGAACGTACACATTGACAAGAACTCTGTGCTCTTTTACAAAGCATATGAGGACATTTGGGCGGCGGAGCGTGTTGTTGTCGGAAGTCCAAATATTGCCGTTTGGCTTTGTACACAAGCGGCTGAAAAAACCTTAAAAGGCTTTTTGCATTGCAGTAATATTCCATATGACAGTTCGCATGAGCTTGAGCCCTTACTGGAAGACATAGTATCTGTGCTAAAGCTGTCAGATGATTGTAGGGCAAATGTTCTTAATCTTAATATATACAAATCCGGTCTGCGCTATAAGAATATGTCAAATGATCCATCTCTTGAAGATGCGAGAATCGCTATTTCACGCACAAAACATATAATGCATGAGTTTAGCAATAATCACACCATTTCAAAATACATGGATGAAGCGAAAGATGTTCATACGAAAATGCTTAAAGCTTACTGCGAGGATTCTTCAGGTGTGGACTTAGACGAGGATAAATCAAAGAGCTAGTGTTCGCCGTCAGTTGCTGTCATATAAACAGTATAATCCCCGCCGTTTCCCAAGACTCAAAAGTTCGCCTTTGGAATGGCGTGGGTCACCACATTTTCAAAAAACCTGATAAACACAAGGTATTTTGCGTGAAAGAATCAAGCGCACACGATTTTTACACGTTTTTTCAAAAATAACAGGTTCAACCTTGCAGAAAAGCGGTCGCACTCACTAAAGGTGCAGCCGCTTTTTCATTGGCTATTGTTGATGCTTGTTTTTATTTAATTAGTGGCAGTAGAGAATATCACATCGCGCTTGGAACATATCGAGATATTATGCTGCAACGGTCTACATAGTGTTTTATTGCATTTATTAAAACCGTTTTCTGATATATATTTATTAAGACCGTTTTCTGATATAGTTATTGATACAGTTTATTGGTAGTGGTATGATTACTCTTAAATCATATTTTTTTATTTGTGGCAACATAGTTATCCAAAAAGGGGCTGTACAAAAAAGATAATTATTTTTCTTGAAAAATAAAACCGCAGGGTGTAGTTGATCGTCCTTGTGTATGAGATCAAAAAACGATATGGAGGATGTATTAATGAAAAAAATAATAACTGTAATGCTTATGTTGGCATTAATGCTCGCGCTGACAGCCCCAGCTGTTGCTGACATACAAGCGCCTAACCTTGAAACAGCGTCTATCTGGGCGGTTGATGCTATAAATGAAGCCGTGGATAAGGGGTTTGTCCACCCTTTTCTTCAAAACCGCTATAGAGACAACATCACACGTTCACAGTTCTGTCAAATTGCTGTAGCATACATCGAGTACGCTACAGGCAGAGCCATAGACTTACATCTGCTTGAGCGTGGTTTATCCCGTGACTTAAATGCATTTACTGATACTAATATTGATTATGTTCTTGCTGCTTACGCTCTCGGTATAGTACAAGGCGAAGGTAATAACTCATTTAGTCCCAGTAGATTTATCACTCGCCAAGAAGCCGCAGTTATGTTGACTCGTGTATGTCGCTTTATAGGAGCTGAAGAACCAGATAAAGCAGGACTTGAGCCGCTTGCAGACGATGGGTTGATTGCTAGTTGGGCACGTGATGGCGTTGACTATGTACGCGCACAGGGCATAATGTCAGGAGTGGGTGGAAGCAGGTTCGACCCTCAAGGCTGGTATACCCGTGAGCAGAGTATAATTACATTTAACAGAGTGGATTTGGTTGCACCACCACCCAATGCGACAGGTTTACTCGATGTCGCGTTTAGACCTTGGCATCTACGTGGGGAAAATATCCCAAGAATAGACGGGTCAGTTTTTGGACTACGCGCTGCTTTCAGTTCAAGCGATTATGGCACGATAGGTACTCATATGCGACCAAGCACTTTTAATGCAAGACCTGGTGATGAATATTTTGATGTTTATTCAAATACAATAAGATATTTTGGAACAGAAGGATTTGAAGCAGTTTTTAATAGGGATACAACGAGTTCAGCACCCGGAGGGTACTTTGGCATACGTTCAGATGGCAAATGGCTATTAAATGAAGTACTTGTACTTTTTGAAAGTGAGGTTGTATACACACGTGAAGCGAAAATCCAAGCTTCTAATGACGGCACGACTTGGGTAGACCTATGGATTGGCGAGCTAACAACAACACGACTTCCAATCGGCTCTCGAGCTGAAGTTGCAGACCGTCACGTAATCGGCATCCAACTTCTGTATCCGCAAAATGCTGGAGCTTTTCATCAGTTTCGGTTCGTAACTGATGAAAGGGTGACTGGCGTTAACTTTTACGGAGTTGAAGACTTTTATAGTATACTTAACTTTAGCGACATAAATCCTAACTACCCAGCACGTGATGGTACGTACGCACGCGACCAAGAGATTACGTTTTTGGAGCTTATGAATGAAATCCGGGCGCAAAGAGGACTAGCGCCTAATGTATGGCTTGACTTACTCGCAACAGCCGCAAAAAGCCATACTGAATGTATGCGAAATAACAGGTATTTTTCACATAGCTGTATCTATGGGCATGGTGGTGGACCTGGCGATAGGGCGGTTGCTGCTGGTTGGCCTTGGCATGAAGCTAATGCAAGCGAAATACTATATCAGGGGGGTAGTAGTGCTTATGCCGCAACAGATGCATATCGGAGATCTCCAAGAGGTCACGGGGCTATCTGGAATAGCCCACCTTGGTACTATATAGGCCCTGGTACACAAGGCGGTACGTGGACGGTAAAATATGGTAGTCCTGAAACCATACCTACGCGTACCCAGCTACGCGATGAGTTTATTGCGCGCCAACCATAAGCCACTTTCATACGTATTAAGCCCGCCTACGTGAAACAGTAGCGGGCTTTCCCATTTTGACCCTCTATAGCTTTTGACGTTATTGTTTGTATATGCACAATCGTGTTGACTGTTCTTGCGATAGTTGACCGTGTGCATTTCGACGTAAAAGAAAAAGTGAGCCGTCTGTTACAGCAGATAGCTCACTGGTTGCTTGGGCGATAGCCTGACGCCCGTTTAAGTTATCAGCGTGTGGCAACCGTCTGGGTTTCCGCATCTTTAATATAGTGCAAAGGTGCTGGTTTGTCTATAGTTTAATGTGCATCAGGGATTTGTATGAACCGGTTTGCGAATAATGTTTGCAGTCGTGTAAAAATAGATGACAATTATTGCGCATTATGTATTCGGTCAGAAACCCAACTTAAACTCTAAATCCGGCCAAACAATATAGCCTTGTTGTCCCCCGACATTATATAGTCCATAACAGGTAAGCACACCGTCTTCGCCAAACCCTTGAGACCAACTCAAAAACTCTTCGGACAACTCACTGATGCTTATTCCAGGCAGATAAAGGGAAAAATCAAATGCATTATCGAAACCATAAGGGGTGGATGTTGTTATCTTGACCCCATCTTTAATTATTTCTTCACCAAATGTTCCCTCTGTTTTCATAAACTCAAGAACCATAGAATACTCATAGTCGCCGATTCTGTTTAGTGCTGAGAATTTGCCACTGAAAAAACATTCGTACCTTGTTCCGCCTGGATAGCTGTCGCCGACATCCCCCGAATTTGAATCATGATAATAACCATCGAATGTGCCGTCAGAATGAATATTTACAACAGTGCACCAAGCGCCGGCGCCGCTTCCGAACCAGAAATAAATATCTGCCAAGTCGGAATAAACAAAGTCATCTGCATCAGGATAAACAAAAGGTTCAGGCTGCTGTGCTGCAATATCCGGCGGCAAAGGCGAAAACAACTGAGGAAATTCGGGCGATGATGGATAAAGTGTTTGCGTTTGTGGTGTGTTTGAACTAAAATAATCTACGTTCGTTTCGTTTCCGCAAGCAGATAGGGTGCATATCATTATCAATGCAGTAAAGAGCTGGATGTGCTTTTTCATAAATATCGCCTGCCCTTTTTTTATTAGAGCATAAACCTGCCAAGTATCTTCAATGTAAAGAAATGTTTTCTATTTTTTTAAAGTTGAGACAAGATGTGCTGTTATTTTTGTGGTACAATAGTAGTGGCTAGTGACTAGTGGCTAGTGGCTAGTATACGAGAGATAGATCCTTCGCTGCGCTCAGGAAGACACCCGTTTTGTCATTCTGAAGAAGCAAAGCGACTGAAGAATCTTATGGTACAATGGAAGAAAACTGGAGTTTTTAGAAGTGATTGAATCACGATGCGAATACTATAAGGAAAACTATGAGAGATTCTGGAAAACGCATTTTTAGCATTCTGCCATTCACGCTAGCTGTTGTGCTTATGCTCAGCCTAGCGGGATGCAGCTTGAGCGGGACAAGTGGCACAGGCGACGCAGAAGCAGCACTGGTAAGAATTGGTGTTCTGCGGATAGACGACAGTATCCCGCTCTTTGTCGCAGGCAGGGATGGTTTCTTCGAACAAAATGAAGTCCGGGTAGAACTTATCGGATTCGGAAGCCCTATGGATCAGATGCGGGCGGCAGAGGCCGGGGAAATCGATTTTTTAATGACGGACATGGTAGTCCTGAGCCTGCTAAAGCTAGGGCAGGCGGATTTCAGAGTAGTGCAGACGGCGCTGGGGGCAAATGCGGCTGAAGGACGTTTTTTGGTAGTCTCCGCGCCAAACAGCGGGATATTGCAGCCGGAAGATCTGCAAGGAGCGACAATAGCCATTTCCGAAAACACGATGATGGACTTTCTCGTTGAGCAGTTTGAGAGGGTGCTTGGGCTGGACGGCACAAAGATAGGCAAACTGCATATTCCGAGCTTGTCGCTGAGGATGGAGGCCCTTTTGGAAGGCAGGGTAGTCGCGGCGATTTTACCTGATCCTCTGGCAGCGTTTGCGGTTCACATGGGCGCAAACACGGTAATCGACACGACGAAGCTGGACGAAAACCTGTCGCAGTCCGTCTTTGCGGTCTCGAAGAGGCTTATTGATGAAAACCCCGACTTGGTGCAGAGGCTGGTTGGCGCTGTGTTACATGCCATGGAAGCCATAAATGATGATCCGGATTTATATAGGGAATACTGCCTTGAGATCGCGAATGTGCCTCATGAAATCGCAGGAGGATACCCTGTCCCGACCTACTCTCCTGATACTGTGCCAA
>Ga0123356_10005024_pt1 | contig 13561 bp, 9 predicted proteins | sample TergutEmb28metaG_2_FD_92546 | JGI IMG/M metagenome (GOLD analysis project Ga0123356, IMG submission 92546) | Embiratermes neotenicus P3 segment gut microbial communities from Petit-Saut dam, French Guiana - Emb289 P3 | ecosystem: Host-associated > Arthropoda: Insects > Digestive system > Gut ...
GTGTTCCTGCACCACCGACATAAGTTGATAAATATGTCCACGAGAAAATGCCGGGTACATTTACTCCATTAAATGAAGCATATCCTGAACTTGCAGGAATAGTTATCTGCGAAAGTGTTTGACCATACACTGCGTTTTGTGTGATTACAGGCCATATAACTTCCGGTGTAGCTTTGTCAATGTTCAGGACGATAATACCGTATACCGGAGTATGACTTTGGCTTTCAGTATATGTTGCTGGAATAGCCTGATTATTTCCTGCATCTAATGTTGTGTTTGGATTATCCCATGCGTAACCAGGAGGCAAGTCGATATTTGCAAGTATTAATCCCGGGCTGTAGGTAAGATTGTATGGATCCAGTTCAGGAAATGAATCGCTTGATTCAGACACTATGGTAAAATTAACACTGTTTAAATGAATTACATAGTTATCCCCGGCGCTTAGTGTTCCTATTAATATTTCATATTCATCAGGTACTTCACCTTCAACGCGGCTTAAAGCGCCTGTAAAATTGTCACCTTGTAATAACTGCGGATTTACCGTATAAGTGAATTCAGGATCTTCAGCGCCATATTGTTTGTTTAATGCATTTGGTGTAATAGTGATGTTTCTGGGGTTTACTGTAAGCATAATATAATCTTCTGCAGGGCCGTATGAGTTATTACCGGCTTTGATAGCTCTGATAATTACAGTTCCGGCATTGAGAATGGTTACAGTGCTTCCGTTCAGGCTTATTACATTATTTTCATCTACAATCGAATAAGTTACCGCTCCCTGGGTTTGACCGCCCGAAGAAGACAGGGTAAATGAAGAATCGCCATATGTTTTATATCCCGGGTTTTCAATATAAAAACCGGATTGACCTGGCAGTCCTATCCCGATTTGATTGCTTGTCAAATCCCTGAAACCGGGAGATCGTACTGTTACTGTGTAATTTCCGTTTGCGTTTGCTGTAAATCTATCTGATCTTGCCCCTGGAATAATACTTCTGTTTAAATTCCATTGAAATGTTACAGGTTCCGGTCCGTCGTAGTGCGCAGTAAATTCCGTTCCGTGACCGCCGGTTTCCGGAGTAACAGTCAAGGTTCCGGAGAGATCGTAAAACGGCGAAAGTACTTCTGTCATCCAGGGATTATCACATGCCGAAAATAACGAACATGTAATTATTGTTAATGATAATAAAAAGTTTTTAATAACCGTTTTTTTCATTTTTTATTCCTTATCGTTTATTGATTATTCTAAAACCTGTATCCGGCAGATAGTCCGCCGCCGATCATATATGGATATCCTGCGCGCAAAGCCGGTTCAATAAAAAAGTTATTGCCAAGCATAAAACGCCAGCCTGCTGCAAAACCCGCAGATATTGTACCTACTTCTGCAGGAATACTTACAAAACTGCCCCGTTTAAAAATTGAAGTTCCGGCAACCAGCTGTACAAACAAACCATGTGTAGGCATGGAGTTTAATGGATACAAACGCAGAAAAATAGCCGGTTCCAGCATATTGATTTTATCGGGATCAACCGTATATATAAAACGAAGTCCGATTGTTACCCCGCCGCTGCCCATGCCAAAAGCCAACCCGCCGCCAAGGGCAATTCCGCTTCTTCCGTAAAAAATCGCTTCGGTCAGCGGCGCTATAAAAATATCTGAACCTGAAGAAGACCGGGATGATTCCCGAACCTGGGTATAAACCGGAAATACAATAAAAATTATTAAAGATAAAACCAGGTATTTTATTTTGGGATTTTTCAATGCAAATTTCTCCTTCCTGTACTTTTCAATTAAAGTTTAGCATATTTTTTAAATTTTAGTAATGAATTTATGGTTATTTTTATACCAATTTCCGGTTTGTTAATTATTACCGTCTTCTGCGTGACAACAGGATCAGACGCAATAGGCTTGCAATGGCTGTAAGCGCAGAGGCGATATAAGTTAACGCTGCGGCATCCAAAACTTTTTTTACGCCTTTTAATTCGGTTTCGTCCAGGATATTGTTTTCGCGCAGGATTGCTATTGCCCTGTTGGAAGCGTTAAATTCCACAGGAAGCGTTACCAAATAAAACAATACTGAGCCGCTGAACAGGAAAATCCCGATAGTTATCAATATGGGAAAAGAAAGGATAAGCCCTGCAATTGCAAGCCACGGACCGAACGACGAACCGATATTTGCTACAGGGACAAGCGTGCTGCGCATAACAAGAGGAGCCCAGCGGGTTGCATGCTGAATTGCATGTCCGGCTTCGTGCGCTGCAACGCCGATTGCAGAAATTGATGCAGAACCGTAAACAGGTTCGGAAAGCCGCAGCTTCCTGTCGGAAGGAGAGTAGTGATCTGTAAGTGAACCTTTTACCGCTTCAACTTTTACATTGCTGATATTATTTGATCTTAATAAAATCGCTGCTGCGTCGGTTCCTGTGATTCCTCTGGCGCTTTGTATTTTTGAATATTTTGCAAATGTAGATTTTACCTTAAACTGCGCCCATAATGAAAGTAATAATGTCGGTACCACTAAAATTAAATAATAAATATCAAACATACCCTGCTCCTGATTGGTTTTATACCATTGTATAATGATTAATGAAAATTGGCTAGGAGCCTGGGCTCCTAGGCATTCTGATGCTATTCGCCACTTACGGGACTTCGCCTTACTTTATATTCCATTTTTGCAGGTCCGGGAATGTCACCGGCTCTTGCAGCACGTGAAAGCATTTCTTTCTGGATACGGAATGGTTTTTCTCCGCTTTCGGGAGTTAATGGTGTCCATTTTCCGGAACTGTCTAGGAAGAACGAATGACAGTTATCACGGAAATAATCATTCAGGACTTCAATTAATTCAATACGCAGTTTTTCATCCTGTACCGGAAACAATATTTCTACACGGCGTTCCAGATTGCGCAGCATCCAGTCGGCGCTTGCAAGATAAAGTTCTTCTGCGCCTCCGTTGGAAAAATAATATATTCTTGAATGTTCCAGATAATGATCAATTACGCTGATTACCCGTATGTTATCGGATATTCCTTTTATTCCCGGAATCAGTGTACAGATACCGCGGATGCAAAGGAAAATTTTTACTCCTGCTTCTGAAGCTGCATAAAGCGCTTTGATAATGTCGATATCTGTCAGAGAATTCATTTTTGCCATTATTTTTGCCGGATAATTATGTTTTGCCCTGTTTATTTCTCTTTCTATAAGATCCAGAAAGCGCCGTTTTAATCCTGTAGGGGCAATTGTCAGCCTGTTCATTGTCTGAACGGCGGAATAACCTGTAAGCATATTGAAAATAAGACCTGCATCGTATGTTATGTCATCGCGGCATGTAAAAAGGCAGATATCTTCGTAGTACTTTGCGGTCTTGTTGTTGTAGTTTCCGGTGGAAAGATGCACATAACGTTTTATCCGGTCGTTTTCTCGTCTTAAAACAAGGGTTATTTTTGAATGTATTTTTAAATTCGATAATCCGTATACAACAATAACGCCTGCTTTTTCCAGACGGTTTGCCCACGAAATATTGCGCTCTTCATCAAACCGCGCTTTAAGTTCAACAACAGCTGTTACGTGCTTGCCGTTAAGCGCCGCCTGTTCCAGAGCCCTGACTACCGGTGAAAATGCCGAAGACCCCGAATGCAGTCCAATCCCCGGAATAGCTCCGCCTGTTCTGTAAAGCGCGGTTTTTATGGAAATTACCTGCGGATCACTTGCAGCATCTTCAAAAAATCTGATTACAGGATCAAATGACTGATATGGCAGATGCAGCATTACATCTCCCTGGCTTATACGATCCCAAATGGGAGTTTCATCGCTGAAATCAGCAGATTTGTGAATCTTCCAGGGTTTTTCAATCAGATCTTCCAGCCCTGCAATATTTGCCAGTTCCATGAAATCTACAGGGTTTATCGGACCGTCAACTTCATATAAATAATTATTTGTCAGGCAAAAACGCTCTGCCAGTTCATCCCTTAACCTTACGCTTCCCGGAGTATAAACCATTCTTATAACTTCGGCTCTTCCCCTGTCTTCAAGAACTTCGACCATTGCTTCTATATAATCTTCGTCTCTTTGTTCATCAACGGAAAAATCTGCGTCGCGGTTTATTTTAAACATCATATTTTCTTTTACGCGGTAGCCCGGAAAAAGATAGGCGCCCCATGTAACAATTACATCTTCAAGCAATGCAAGCTGAAGTTTTTTTTCATCGCTGTCGGTATCTGCTGAATAATCCGGAAGCCATATCAGCCTGTCCAGAATTTCCGGCAGCGGAACAATTACCTTTAATTCGTTATGTGATGATTCATTCAGATGTCCTGTACTTGCATCGGGTTCAAGAAGAAAAGCCGTATTTAACGATCTGCTTTTTATGAACGGCATTGGTTTGCCTTCTTCCAGCCTCAGGGGGGTAAGTACTGGATAAATCTGGCTGACAAAAAATGAATCCAGAAAATCCAGCTGGGGAACAGACCATGAATCCGGATGTAAAAGAGATAAACCGTTTTTTGCCAAACCAGGAAAAATTTCGCTGCGCATACATTCATACTGTCTGTTCATTATGGAATGGACTTTTTCAGAAATTGAGCTTAACTGCTGTTCTGCCGTTAATCCTGAAATGTCTGCGGAATTTTCCTTGTTCAGACGGCGTTTCAGGGCTGCAACCCTTACCATAAAAAATTCATCAAAATTGGTTGAAACAATGGATAAAAACCGGAATCTTTCCAGCAGGGGAATTTCTTTCCGCAGTCCTTCTATCATCACACGTTCGTTAAAATCAACCCAGGAAAGATCGCGGTTTATATAAGGGAATGTATTTTCATTGATTAATTCATTTTTATCCATAATTAAATTACAGCTCCTTTTAATGATTCATCTTCATTAATTTAAAATTACTTTATAACCGAATACATCCTGAAACATTCCGCCTTTTTCTTCGATGCCCATAAGTTCAAGCGAAAGATCGTAAACTTTGTCTACATGAAGAACAACTGTTTCAAGCCGGTGTTCAACGGTTATTTTTTTTATTTGCTGGGTATGACCGCGATCCAGCGCATCGGCAACTCTTAAAATTGATGCCATTTTTAATACCAGAACGCGTTCTTCCCTTTGCAGTGACATAAATTCAAGATCAGATTGAGCAGGCGGATCTCCTCGGTGGCAGTTGATAACGTTTGCAACAATTCCAAGTTCATCCTGATGAAGTCCGAATATTTCCGAGTTTGCGACAATATATTGTCCGTGTTTTTGATGTCCCGATGCTTTGATATAAGTGCCTATATCATGCAGAATTGCGGCAACTTCCAGCATTATACGATGCCGTCTGTTCATGCCGTGTTCTTTTACCAGTGAATCAAAAATTGTCATGCAGTGACTGGCGACATGGCAGCCGTGCGCTTCGTCAAAATGATATTTACGGCCAAGGTTGAGGGCGGAAGCGATAATCTGCGAAAAGAATTCATCCTGTAATGCTGAATCGACACCGGAAGCCAAATCAATAAGATAACCATCTCTGATGGAAACCAGAGGAACGGCGATGTTTGCAGCTCCTGTGCGTTCCAGAAAAAGTTTTAAAACCAAAAGCCCAGGAACCAGTCCTTCGGCGTCAGCATATGAAATGCCGAATTGTTTTATACAGTCCTTTATGCTCAAATCTTTAAGTTTTTTTACAAATTCAAAAAAATCTCCGCGTTCAATTATACGGCAGTTTTCGTTCAGATCTTTTCCGGTTTTTTCCGCTGCAAGGCGCGCATCTGATCCGGCGGCAACCATTGTGCGCACATGTGCCAAATCCATTTCCATATTCAGCATTCCCAGCGTATTTCTGATATTCTCATTCAGATAACGTTCATAAAAAATTCCCGCTCCGAATCCCTGGCGTGAATGCTGATCGATTATTATTGTTCCCATTTTCAGGCTGTGAGCTGCAACCATCTGTCCGCGGCGCAAAAGCATAATTTCTGTTGAACCGCCGCCGATTTCGATAATCATGGAATTTGCCCGCCAGAAAAGCGGAAGATCCTGTTTAAGCGCAAAACGGACAGCCAGATACATCAGCCTGTTTTCTTCGATGCCTTCGACAATTGCAAGTTTAAAGCCGGTTTCCTGCATTACACGGTCGATAAATACATCCCTGTTACGCGCAGCGCGCAGCGCGCTTGTGGCTATCGCATGGATATTGTTATCTGCAATTCCCCATCCCGAAAGCAGTTCGCGGTAATTCTGCAGGACAGAAAGGCATTCCAGCATCGATTCCCTGGAAAGTACGCCGGAAGTAAAAACATCGCGCCCGAGCGAAACAGGTCTTACTGCGCGATCCAGCACCTGCCAGCTGCCGTTGGCGTAAACTTCCGCTACATTCAGCCTTATGCCTGTGGAACCAATCTCGATGATTGCAGTTAATGCGGCGCTCATGATAACCTCTGGATATTACAGTTTATCAATAAGTATAGAACATTTTCCGGAAGGAATGGGCAGTGTTTTTTCTTTTACGCCCAGAATATTTATGGTAAAGTAATACAATTTTTCGCTTTCCATCTGGATTTCCCAGCCTCTTCCGCTTTTATTGGAAAGAATTGTAATCATGTTGTTTTTTAATGACAGATTTTCTACTCCCATAATTTCAAGGTTTGGAATAATCCAGTCTACGGTTTTTCGCGGCAGGGATATCGAAAGACCGACTATATTTTCGATTGTCAGGCAGATTGTGGAAAGCGCATCATATGTAAGATATTGCGGACGCGGAAACTGAACTTTACCGGACCATTTTGCAGGGCCTTCCTTTAAAGGCAGATACGCTTCCCATAAATTTCCCCTGTGATGATTCCCGTCGGGACCCATTGAATCCAGCATAAAATAAACATGTCTTATTGCGCATTCTCTTGCAATGTCCCATCTTTGATAACGTTCAAGTCCCTTGATAACCATAAATGTCAAATACGGAAAAACTGAACCGCGGAAGCCGCGCCCTGATTCATCAAAATCTTTTTCCGATACCGAAATAGACGGAAAAGGGTGGGGTGTTCCGAAGAATTTCGGATTTGACAATTTTTCTATTATACGTTCGGCTTTTTCTCCGTTTGGAATTTCAGCTAATAACGGCCAATACCCTGCAATTGTTTTTACAGGAATTTGTTTTTCATTTTTATTTATATCATAATAAAAACCGTCAGCTGTATTATACATCAGTGAATTAATTCTTGTTTTTAAGGAAAAATATTGGCGTTTATACTGAAAACTGGTTTCTTTATCATTCAGGATATCTGCAAGCGCCGATACATAAAGCATGTTGATCGCCATCATTGTATTGAAATCCATGGCGTAATATGCATCTGCGCGCGGGACATTGATCATCCCTGTTGCATTTAAAGGTGTTTTGTACAGACCATTTGGTTTTTTAAATACAGATTCAATCCATGAAGTGTACTTGCACAGGATTGGAAGAACATCTTTAACCCTTTTTTTATTGCCTGACTTATGGTACATATTAAATTCAGCCCAGGCAAAAAGAGGTATTCCAAGTCCTTCGGGGTTATCTTTTTCCATTACAGGTTTGCCGGTTGTTATATCGTATGCGCATCGAATGGCTCCGTTTGGTTCCTGGCGGCTGTAAAATAAATCCAAAGTTGGGTGAGCCTGAAAAATACGGTTGGAATATACAAGAAAAAATGATGAAAGTATTGCATCTGTCTGGGTAACTGTTTGTGAACCGGTATATGAGAAGAATTTTCCTTCTATTCCGCTGTTTTCACCGCCATTGATCCAGCAATCCTGTATCCATGCCCAGGTTTTATCATAAATATCGACAAAATCCTGATCATAAAAATGGATTTTTGGGAAGTCATTCTTTATCACTATATATCCTTATGTTAAATCAAACCTATCATCTTTAAATATAATATAAGCAGGTATAAAAAGCCAATTTTTTATGGATTTTATACGCCGATTTTTTGAATGAACCCTAAAAACCAAGTTTTTTTGCCGCAAGCGGAGCAATATCAAGTAAACTTCCTTCGTTTTTAACGCTGCCAGGCTCTAATCCGCATCCTCTGACCATGTAAAAAACAGAATAATCCGGCATATCAAGAGGATAGCCGTGATTTCCTTTTTTTTCTGTTCCAAAAATCTCATAACAGAAACCGGCTTTTGCGCAAAAACCAAATGTTGTGTTATTAAACCCCGATTCCAGTAATTCTGCTGGTGTTAAAAATCTGCGGAACCCTTCGCTTTTTTCTGTATTTGATCGTATTTCTTCTATACGATCTTTGGATAAATTTCCTGCATGAAAAAACGCCGAACCGCCGCAGCATTCAAAAAAACAGCCGTTTTCACCGGGAAGATACCCGTTTTTTGTCTGATGTATCAGCTTTGCCTTGACAAGTCCGGTATTCGGATCAACAACAGTATGTATATTAACCTGGCTGTGATCGGAAAAAAGAATTATATCTTCGTTATCGCCTGCAGCTTCAAGAAGAATACCAAGGTTTTTATCCAGAGCTTTAAATGCAGTTTCCATTTTTTCGCTGTCTTTACCGTGTTGATGGCATAACGTATCATAGGCAGTAAAATGTACAAGCGCAAGGTCGTATCTTTTTTTCTTCATGATATCTTTCATACATGCTGTTGCAAAATTATCAAGATTGGGCTGATTAAATCCGTCCAGGAGATCTTTGTAACGCAAAAACAATTTTAGCTGAAGCAATGTACTTCCTGCTTTAAGGCTTGTTAATACCTGACTTTTTCCCGGGCGGGGAATTACTTCCGGTATGTTATATTTTATTGTTTTTGAATAAGCAGTAACCGGCCATAATACCGCCGCTGTTTTTAAGCCCTTTTCTGCAGCCCGCTGCCAAATCGTTTTTACCCGAATCTGGTTTTCATTGCAGTTCCAGACGGGAGTAACAGAAGGAAAAGGTTCAACATTTGATGTTAATCCATGTACATGCGGCAGAACTCCTGTTGCAACGGATGCATGAATGGGATATGTATTGCTTATAAAAACCGTAGACACATCACGGAATACTGCAGACTGCCCTGCAAGTGTTCTGAACACAGGGTATTGCATTAAACGTTCAAATTCGCTGCTGCCGACAGCATCAAAACTGATTATTAACATATTTTTATTATATATTAAAATATTGTATTAGTCACTGCTTCGCGGATTCCGGTAAAAAGTTTAAGTGATGATTTCAGATAGGCTTTAAAGGGATCGGTTTCATCTTTTTCTTCTTCGGTTGGCGGAAACAGAAACCCTGCGATTTCCTTAACCTCGCTTTCTGTCAAACGGAGCGTAATTCTGTCAAGTTCCTTTAAAACTTTATTCTGTTGTGATTGATTCATAGGGTATCTTAACGCCCGCCGCGCAGTTTCCGCTCCTTCTTCTGCTGTTTTTTTTATGTTTTCAAGTCCGTTTTTTAATACAGATACAGCGCTGTCAAATCTTTGCGCTCTTTTGTTTTTTTCTTCCGGTTCGTTAAACTCTGTTTCTGTTTTATTAAAAGCCAGTTCAATGCGGCGGTTTATTTCCTTGCGGACTTGCGGCAGCGCAAGAAAATTCTGCACTTCTGTTTTTATAATTCCGGAAATTGCAAGTCCTTCCTGATACAAACCGTAGTTTTTTATTTGCGGATTCTGACGGAACTGGTTTTCAAACCATGCTGCATAAAGCGAAAGCCTTTGGTCAGTCAGAATCCGGCTGCCGTTACCTGAAAATGCCTTAAACGGTTTGCCGTCGCGCAGAGCCCGTACAACCCATTTTTCAACAGGGTTAAACCTTCCGGACTGTGAGTTGGAAGATTCTTCAAAGCGCGCGCCGCGGAAATGCGTTTTTAAACCTGGAAACGCAAGATCCAAACCTGCAATCCAAATTTCATTTCCGCCGAGTATCCGCGCAAAATCCCAGGCTGTAGTCGCTACCGATCCTCCTGCTGCAAGCCTTCCTTTGTTATCAACCCTTGTTTCAATAAATGTACCAAGAGGGAACAAAGAACTGCATAAAAATTTATGCTTAAAGGGCAGGTTTAATACAGGCGGGTAGACAGCAGATTCGGCAACAAGGGCTGTTTGCTTTCCGGTTTGTTTAAAAACACAGCGATCAAGATGTCTGTTGTTCCAGAATTGCGGATCAACTACGATTACAAAATCCGGCTGAATGCCGTTCTGAACAAAAAAACGCAGGCTGGTATCCATTGCGACAATGATGCATCTTTCGTATATATCGCATAACATGGGTTTTATTTTATCAAGGCTTGGACCTGCTGCAGCCATAAATACCGGCAGAAAACCGGATTCCTTTTCTTTACTTTCATGTTCCTGTGAAAATATACTGTCAAATCTTTCCGAGGCAAGACCTTCGAGGCGCAAAACGCCGGGTAAATCCCGTATAAAGTTCATGTTACGCGAAAGATTGCGCACCCACCGCTGACCGAACCGTTTATGGGTTGCTTTGTTGACATCGTCTCTCATCGCCCATGTACGGATTTTATCTTCTGCATGTTTGTACCATTTTTCATCAAGTGCATTCAGCGCTTTGTTGCGGATAATCAGCGGCGGCTGCTTTTCCGGCATTAAGGCATAAGCTATCGAAAGAGCGTCTGTTATTCCTTCTGTATTGCTTCCGGTTACAAACAAAACCTTGTTATTGGACAGAAAATCGCTGAAATCGCGCAGTTCAAATGCTTTTAACAGCAGGTTTTTGTGTTTTTCAATAATAATTACCGGTTTGCCGCAAAGATCGGGGATTTTTACCGCAGCTCCTGCCGAATAACCAAGCCCGAATCCAAGTATTATTACAGGTCCGTTTTCCGTGCCTGATCCGGCAATGCGCTGTCCTTCGCGTAACGGATCGCGCGGCGAATGTACATATATTCCTTTTATGCAAAGTGTCGGATCGCCTGAAGGCGAAGTTTCAATTTTTATATCGCTGCAGGATAAATCATCATCGCCTGAATTTAATTCTTCCCAAAGCCTTGCAAAATGTTTAGTTATAATTTCTTTGTTAATTTCTGTATAATTCACAATATATATTCAAACCCAGTTTATTCCAGTTCCAGGATTATCGGCATGCCTCTTGTTACAGGCGTTCCCGCAGGAGGACTCTGGCGGCGCACCCATCCGTCGCCGTTGATTTCCACGATGATGTCTTCACGTAACAAAAGCGGAAGAAGAACCCTTTTTGCAAGACCTGTAAAATCAGGAACATGGGTTTCTACAGCGGGAAGAAGACCTGCCGGTATGGTTATAGTGGAAGGATGAGTAATCTGCGGATTGCGTCCGCGCGGAATGCCGAGGTAGTCAATAAGCAGTTCGGCTGCTTCACGGATTGCCGGAGCTGCAATGATACTTCCGAAAATTACGCCTTTGGGTTTTATCACCGCAAGATAAAGAACAAGCGATGGATTTTCGGCGGGAAGAATCGCTACACAGCTTGCTATATAATCAGTTTCTGAATATCTCCTTGTTACCGGATCAATAATTTGGGCTGTTCCGGTTTTTACTCCAAGTGATATATCCTGTATTCCGGCGCGCCAGTCTGTTCCTATTGCCGAAGCGGTGTCTACCATATATGAACGCATAGCTCTGGATGTTTCTGCGCTCAGGATACGGCGGCTTTCTTCGCCTTCCCAGTTTGTAACAGTCCGCCCGTCATTAGAAATTATTTTTGATACAATTTTCGGCGGAACCAGAATACCGTCATTTGCAATAGCTGTAGTTGCCTGCAAAATCTGGTATGCAGAAACAGCAATTTCCTGGCCGAATGCTATAGTTGGTTTTGAACGATCGGACCAGTTTATACTTGGCACAAGGTAACCGATTGTTTCACCCGGGCTTCCTGCGCCGGTTCGAGAACCAAATCCGAATCCGCTTAGCATTCCGTGAAAATCACTTGAATTTACACTATCCGAAGCCTGCGCGGCTCCTACATTGCATGAATGAATTATAATTTCCCTTGGCGTTACCCTGCCATGATTGGACAGACAGTTGATCGGAGCTCCGCGGACAGGGGTATAAATGCCGTTGCAGGTATAAACCGAATTGCCGGAAATTGCGCCGGAATTCATCAGCGCTGCTATTGAAAATACCTTGAATGTAGAACCAGGTTCAAAAGCCCAAATGGCAGGGCGGTTCATCCGGCTGTTAGCGTCTGAAAAACGGAAATTATTCGGATCAAAATCCGGCAATGAAACAGAACCCAGAATATCACCGGTGCGCGGATCCATTGCAAGAAAAATTACAGCTTCAGCCTGATTTTCAGCCATTGTCTGCGCTGCAATCTGATGTAAAATATGCTGTACATATACATCTATTGTTAATACAATCTGCGAACCCTTACCGTTATTGTCAGCTCCGTCCAGTACATTGTTAAATGCAAATTCTATTCCTTCGAGACCTCTGTTTCTGTCTCCTACAAAACCAACTACATGGCTTGTCAGGTTTTTTTCCGGATATACTCTTCCGACTATTGGCTGAACCAAAACACCCCTGATCTTTTTTTCTTCAAGCAGAGCATTAAGGCGTCTTGCCATATTGTCATCAATCTGCCTTTTTAAATATAAAAAACTTGATTCGGAGTTGTTAATTCTGCTTCGGATTTCGCCCGGAGTCATATCAAGAATATCTGAAAGTTCTTCTGATAAAACATCAATATCTGTTATTGAAGGTTTCCATACACTCACATCGGCAAATCTGTTTTGAATTGCCAGAATCCTGCCGTTTCTGTCCAGAATTGAACCGCGATCGGATATTCCTGCAGATTGACGCGAAGCAGGCGGAAGATCGCCTGTTATCATCAAAACAGCGTAATAAATCAATAGACCAGCAAGAATAAGCCCAAGAAATGTAAATAATATAAAATAACGCCGTTTTAAATCCATTTAATATCCCAGTACTCTTCCTATTATACTCTCTACAGGAACTGGTCCGTATGAACGTGAATCATAAGATGACAGATTGTTGTCTCCTTCAGCCAAAAACAGGTATCCTCTTATTTTATTTTCCTGATTAAATGGTTCCAGCAAAGCTATACATCGTTTTACTGCCTGTTCTCCGGCAGGTGTATAAAAAACCACAATTTCTCCCACTTTTGGTTTTGCCCATAAAATCAAATACTTTTGCTGCCACGGAAGTCTGATCCCATACCTGATACGGCTTATAACCAAAACAGCGCCGTCAGGGATTGCCGGTTCCATTGAATTCCCGCTTGCTGTTATAAAATCAAAAAAAAATAATCTTAGAATCAGCGCCGTTGTTATTGCAAAAAAAACAGGTTTTATATGGTTCATCCTTGTTTAAATGTTATTATACGCTATTAAAACAACCAATACTACCTTGGAAAGTATCAATTAAATTAGATTTTCAGGCAGCTATAATCCAAATCATGTTTTTTGTCGATATACCAAATATGGCTGCAATACTTGAAAACCAATTTGTTGCGAAAAGACAAAAACCAGGTTCATACCGGTATAATAATAACTCGGCATGTTCCAATTCCGGATTTATAAATCAGTTTGTTCAAAAACCAGTTCACACAAGGAAGAGAAAGGCAGCTTCTTCTGTTCCGTTTTTCAGGGGATTTAAC
>Ga0123356_10005025_pt1 | contig 13560 bp, 9 predicted proteins | sample TergutEmb28metaG_2_FD_92546 | JGI IMG/M metagenome (GOLD analysis project Ga0123356, IMG submission 92546) | Embiratermes neotenicus P3 segment gut microbial communities from Petit-Saut dam, French Guiana - Emb289 P3 | ecosystem: Host-associated > Arthropoda: Insects > Digestive system > Gut ...
CGAGGGCCACCCCGAGCCCGAGGTGACGATCGAGATCAGCGGCCTGTCGCTGTACACGCACATGGGCGTGACCGAGGCCGAGCGCGAGGTGGGGCAGCGACTGCTGATCGACGTCCGGCTCGACGTCGGCCAGTCCGACGCCACGATCACCGACCGGATCGACGACACGGTCGACTACGCCGAGGTCTGCAACGCCGTCTGGCTGGTCGCCCAGCAGCGCAGCTACCGGACGCTCGAGCGCCTCTGCGCGGCCGTCGCCGACCACTTGCTGGAGCGCTACGACACCCACGCGGTGTGGGTCAAGGCCGCCAAGCCGGAGCCGCCGATCGCGCTGCCGGTGGGGGAGGTCTCGGTCGAGGTCTGGCGCGAGGCGTGAGCCGCGGATACCTGGGGCTCGGGTCCAACGTCGGCGATCGCCGCGCGCACCTGCAGGCCGCGGTCGCGCGCCTGCCCGAGCACGGCGTGCGGGTCCTGGCGTCATCGTCGGTCTACGACACCGAGCCGGTCGGGATGGTGCTCGACCAGCCGGAGTTCCTCAACGCGGCCGTCCGGATCGAGACGGCGCACGCGCCGGCCGAGCTGCTGGCGGCCTGCAAGCAGGTCGAGCGCGAGCTCGGGCGTGCCGACGGCGGCGTCCGCCACGGCCCGCGTGTGATCGACGTCGACGTGCTGCTGCTCGACGGGCTGACCTACGAGTCCGAGCGGCTGACGCTTCCGCACTCCGAGGTCACGAGCCGGCGCTTCGTGATGGTGCCGCTGCTCGAGCTCGACCCCGATCTGGAGCTCCCCGGCGGCGAGCGGCTCGTGGGCTCGCTCGCCGCCCTCGGCGCCGGGCAGTCCGTGCGCGTGGCCGGGCCACCGCTGGCCATCGGGCCCATATAGTCGAGCCGTGGAGGATCACCACGGCAAGCTGCTGGTCGTCGACGTCGGAAACACCCAGACGCACTTCGGGATCTTCGCCGGCGTCGGCGACGTCGTGCAGGAGAGCTGGCGGTTCGCGACGGTCCGCGAGTCGACTCGCGACGAGCTCGGCGCGGCGCTGTCGAATCTGCTGGCGCTGCGCGGGCTTCGGTTCGACGACATCGGGCGCTCGATCGTCTCCTCGACGGTGCCGCAGCTGAACGACCAGTGGACGCTGATGGCCGAGCGCTACCTGGGCCACCAGATGCTGGTCGTCGGCCCATCGCTGAAGACCGGGATGCCGATCCGGATCGACAACCCGCGGGAGGTCGGCGCCGACCGTCTCGTCAACGCGGTCGCCGCCTTCGACCGCGTCAAGGACGCCTGCGTGGTCGTCGACTTCGGGACCGCGATCACCTACGACGCGGTGTCGGCGGCCGGCGAATACCTCGGTGGGATCATCACGCCCGGCGCGGAGATCTCGATCGAGGCCCTGTACGAGAGGGCGGCGAAGCTGCCGAAGGTCGAGCTCGCGGAGCCGCGGGCGCTGATCGGGAAGTCGACGGTCGAGGCGATCCGCAGCGGGATCGTCTACGGGTTCGCGGGCCAGGTCGAGGGGATCGTCAGACGCCTGCGCGACGAGCTCGGCGACGGGATCACGGTGATCGCGACCGGCGGCCTCGCGGGGGCGCTGGTGCCGCACGTGCGCGAGACGATCGACCGGGTCGACGACTTTCTGACGCTGACCGGGCTGCGGCTGATCTGGGAGCGGAACCAGCCCGAGAGGTTCTAACGAAATGAGGGGTGCGACCGGGGTGGCCGTGGACCAAGCCGGGCGACGACCGTTCCCGCAGCCGATGCTGGTGGCATCGGCAAGGGGACGGGTGGCGATCCGACGCCGTGTCCACGGCCGCATCCGGGCGTGCCAATCATTCCGTTAGGGCCTCTTAGCGACTAACCGGGGACTGGCACGTCTGGCGTACGGGCGGCGCCGGACGCCATCATCAGCAGGGTCAGGCGGCGGCGATCGTCCGGATCCTCGGTCGTCGCCGTGTCGAACGCGTCGAGCAGCGAGCGGATCGCGGCGAACACGGGCGCGTCGTCGATCTCGTCCGGGACCTCACACGCGAGCCGAGCCAGCGACAGCATCTCGGTGCCGTCGCCGCCGCGCATCCACAGCGCCGAGCTGGTCTGGATCAGCTCGGCGACCCGATCGAGCAGGACGTGCGAGGCGCCGTCGCGTTCCCCGACCGCCGGCCCGGCAGGCTCGAGCGGCTCACGCGCGGCGATCCGCAGCGACTGGCCGGACGCGATCAGCCGGATCTGGTCGGCCGACAGGCCGGCCTGCAGCGCGATCCGGAACTGGAGCGCCGCGGCCGCGGCCGTGTGTCCGTACGGCGCATCGGAGGCGAACACGATCTGGCCCGGCGGCACCAGCGTGAACAGCGTTCGCAGGTCCGCCGCGAACCCCCAGGCGGTGTCGAACAAGAGGTTCGGGAGCTCGGCGGCCGCCCGCCAGATCCAGGCGAGATCGCTGACGCCGGCGTGCGCGAGGATCAGACGGGCGCCCGGGTGCCGCCGCGCGTGGGCGACCACGTGTGCGCCGAGGGCCGGGATACCGCGGCCGGCGTGGATCAGGAGCGGCAGCGATCGCTCGTCGGCGAGCGCGAACAGCGAGCGAACCTCGGGGTGGTCGAGCGTGAACTGCTCGGCACGAGGGTGCAGCTTGATCCCTCGCGCCCCTGCGGCGAGCGCTCGCTCCGCCTCACCGAGCGCGTGATCGTGAGGGTTGACGCGGCAGAACGGCACGAACAACTCGCCCGCCTGCTGCGCGGCCGCGATCACCATGTCATTGGCCGCCGGGTAGCCGTCGAGCTCGTGCATCGGGAACACGAAGCACCCTAGGGCGTGGGCGGTGTGCAGGACCGAAACCAGCTCCCCGGGGCTCTGGTGCATCCCGTCCGGGTCGTGCTCGCCGAGGTGGGTGTGGGCGTCGAACAGCTCGAGGTCGGGGATCTGCTCCCGGATGATCCGGTTCCACGGCTCGAGTACTGCGGCAATGTCCACCTGCCGATTCGTACCAGGCCTCAGTCTTCGATGCGGTATGGTGCGCCGGGCCGCTGGGCGGGGGCTCGGGAAGGCCTACATTCGACCGGGGGGTGGAGCGCAGATGGCTTCTTGGAGCGGCAGGGCAGCCCGGGCGGCCGCGACGGCTGCCGTGATGGCGACTGCATCCGCGCTGTGCGCCGGCACCGCGACGGCGCGAGCGCCGCTGGTGCGGGTTGGCCATGCCGCCTCGCTGCCGCTGTTCACCTCGGTGAAGCAGCCGCTGCGGGCGACAACGCATCTGCAGCTGTCGGTCGCCCTGAAGCCGCGTAGTCCAGCCGCACTCCAGCGGTTCGCGCAGGCGGTCTCGACCCCGGGCAGCGCCGACTACGGGCGCTATCTCTCGGTGCATCAGTTCGCGGGCCGGTTCGGCGCGACCGATGCGGCGGTCAGCGCCGTCACGCGGACGCTGCGCGACGAGGGCCTGTCGGTCTCGAAGGTGACAGCGAACGATCTGATGCTGACTGTCTCGGGTACGGCCCGAACGATCGACAGCGTGATGTCGGCGCGCCTGTCGCAGGTCGAGCTTCCTGACGGCCGCCACGCCTACGCCAACCTCGCGGCGCCGGCGTTCCCGGCGGCGATCGCCCGCGATATCCAGGGCGTGATCGGGTTGGACAACGTCACGCCCGCCGAACCCGCCGGCCTCGTCCGCGGTGGCTCGCGGCGGACGTCGCTCGCGCGGACTGGGGAGCGGCGTGCCGAGCTCTCGACCGGCGGGCCCCAGCCCACGTGTTCATTCGGGACCGATCCGAACGGGAATCCCGTGAGCAACGACCCCACGAATGGCCAGAACGGCTACTCGTATGACCAGATTGCCGGCGCCTACGGCTTTTCGTCGCTGTACCAGGCGGGCGACCTCGGCCAGAACGAGACGATCGCGCTCGTCGAGCTCCAGCCCTACAGCACCGGCGACATCCAGACGTTCCAGTCGTGCTACGGGACCAGCGCCCCGGTCGGCCAGATCAACGTCGGCGGCGGGCCGAGCAGCGATGACAACTGCAGCGCCGGCTCGAGCACCTGCGAGGACGACGAGGCGGCACTCGACATCGAGACCGTGATCGCGCTGGCGCCGCGCGCCACGGTCGACGTCTACGAAGGGCCCGACAGCGGCGGCATCAGCGAGCAGGCGACTGTCCTCAACCAGATCGTCGCCGACGATAAGGCGAAAGTGATCTCGACCTCGACCGGAGCATGCGAGGCCGCGACCCCGGCCGCTGCGATCAGCGCGGAGAACACCTCTCTCCAGGAAGCCGCGGCGCAGGGCCAGTCGTTCTTCTCGGCGTCCGGCGACGCCGGCTCGGAGGCGTGTTCGCAGCTGGGCGCCGGCACCTCAGGCTTCAGCGAGGACGACTCGGTGCAGGACCCGGCGGCGCAGCCGTTCGCGACCGGGGTCGGCGGCACCGAGATGTTCAACGTTGCCGGCTCGCAGGCCGTGTACGACGACACCGGCGCGCCGCGTTCGGAGGTCGTCTGGAACGAGGGCACCGCCTCGAGTTGCGGGTGCGGGGGCACCCAGGGCGATAGTTTCGGGGGCGGCACCGGCGGCGGCGTCTCGCAGCGGTGGCCGATGCCGAGCTACCAGACAAGCGCGTCATCGGCGCTTGGCGTCATCGGTCCGGACTCCTCCGGATCGGGAGCCTGCAGCGGCTCCAGGTGCCGCGAGGTCCCGGACGTGTCCGCCGACGCCAACGGGTCGACCGGATACATCGTGTACAACAGCAGCGGCGGGCCGGCGTCGTGGAACGTGGCCGGCGGGACCAGCGCGGCCGCGCCTCTGTGGGCGGCCTACATGGCGCTCGTCGACGCGGACTCGACCTGCCGCTCGCTGACGATCGGATTCGCGAACCCGGCCCTCTACACGATCGCGGGTAACGCGTACGCGGCCGACTTCTACGACGTCCAGCCGAGCTCGACGCTCGCAAGCGCGCTCGGCGTCCAGCTCCAGCAGATCTCGAACAACGACACGCTGTACCAGTGGGGCGTCACCTCGAGCAGCAACACGAGCTCGCTCTACCCGGTGACCGCCGGCTATGACATGGCGACGGGGCTCGGCTCGATGCAGGCTCCAGCGCTGGCGGCATCGCTGTGTTCGATGCGGTCGCCGGTCTACTCCGTGTCGGTCAGAAGCCCGGGCGCGCAGAAGGACGGAACGGCGCTCCCGGTCTCGCTGCGGGTCGCCGCCACCGACTCCGGCTCGGGCACGACCCTGACCTACAAGGCGTCGGGGCTGCCGGCCGGGCTGAGCATGTCGTCGAGCGGCCTGATCACGGGCACGCCGACGACCGTCGGCACGGGCACCGTCACGGTGACCGCCACCGACCAGTTCACGAACAACGGCTCGATCCGGTTCCCGTGGAAGGTCGTCAGGCCGAAGTCGCCGACCGCCAAGCAGACGCTCTCGGCGACGGGGAACGGCAACGTCAGGTGGGGCATGCGGCTGACGGCCGGCGCCTACGCTCCGCGGGTCGCCTCGGTCAAGGTGTCGATTCCGAGGAGCCTGTCTTTCACGCACCGGGCGAAGTCGCTGAAGCAGGGGATCACGGTCAAGGCCGGATCGGCGAGGGTCGCCTACAGGGCCAGCGGCGGCGGCGGTTCGGTGACCCTGACCTTCAGTAAGCCGAAGCCGAGTCTGACGATCAGCATCGCGATGCCCGCGATCACGGAGTCAAAGGGCCTCGAGCAGACGCTCAGGCGGGGCAAGACAAAGAAGCACAAGCCCGTGACGGTGACCGTCAAGGTCATGGTCGCGGTCAGGAACGCACTTGGCGCGCCGACGCATCTGACGCAATCGTTCAAGCTCTGAGGGCCCGTAGGAGAATAATCTGCGGTTTTGACGGCGTCTGGACGCACCTGGGTTCGCCCCTCTCGCGGCAGGTACCACCAGTACCTGCCTTGCGAGACGGTCTTCCCAGGCACGCCCAGCCACTCGTCAAGATTCCACAACTTATTTCCCTACGGACCCTGAGGCGCGGTTCGTACCATGAAGCGTCGATGGCAGCCTCGCTCAACGACCCCTGGACGCTTGGCGGCGTCGCGATCCCGAACCGCGTCGTCCTCGCCCCGCTCGCCGGCATCGGCAACTGGTTCGTGCGCCTGCAGGCCAAGCGCTACGGCGCCGGGCTGGCGGTGTCCGAGATGGTGTCGAGCTTCGCGGTGCACTACGGCAACGCGCGGACCTGCGACGAGCTGCTGCGGATCCACCCGGACGAGCATCCGGTCGCGGTGCAGCTGTTCGGGGCCGACCCGGACGTGATGGCCTCGGCGGCCGAGGCTGTAGCGGCGGCTGGGGCCGACCTGATCGACATCAACATGGGCTGCCCCGTCCCGAAGGTCTGCAAGACCGGCGCCGGCGCGGCGCTGCTCGACGATCCGGACCGGGCGGTGGCGGTCGCCCGGGCGGCGGCGCGCGGCGGCGGGCTGCCGGTCACGGTCAAGCTGCGCACCGGCCTGCGTCCCGGCGACGGCAAGGGGGTACGGGTGGCCTTGGAGCTGGCCGACCGTGGCGGGGTCGCGGGGCTCTCGATCCATCCCCGGCACGCCTCGCAACGCCACGCCGGAACGCCCGACTACGAGCTCGCGGCCGCGCTCGTCGCTCAGTTGCCGGTGCCGGTGCTGATCTCGGGCGGGCTTCACAGTGCCGAGCTGGCGCGGACCGCGTTCGAGCGGACCGGCGCCGACGCGGTGCTGCTCGCGCGTGGATCGCTCGGCAACCCGTGGCTGTTCGAGCAGCTGCTCGGCGACCCTGACCGGGAGCCCAGCGTCGAGGAGATCGTGGCCGAGCTCGAGTGGGTGCTCGACCGCGCGGTCGAGCACCTCGGCGAGGACCGCGCGAACCGGTACGTCCGCAAGTTCTACCCGTGGTACGTCGAGCGGCTCGGCGGAACCCGGGCCGAGCAGGCCGCCCTGCAGGCAGGATTGCAGCAGGCGCCGTCGCTGGCGGAGGCGCGGGCGTTGCTGTCGGGCCTGCGGCCCCTCGCGCGCGCCGCCTGAGAAGCCGCGCTGCAGGTCGGCGAAGGGCCGGCCTGGAGGGCCTGCAGGCGGCGGTGTCTATACTTCCGCGGCTGTTTGAGAACTCGCGCCCGACGCGCGGGTTTTCTGTTCTGTAACGCACCCAACCTGATCGCGCTTATGCCAAAGGACGTCATTCTCACTCCCGAAGGACTCACCAACCTGAAGGCCGAGCTCGAGCACATGTCGACCGTACGTCGACGCGAGGTCGCAGCCCGGATCAAGGAGGCACGCGAGTTCGGCGACATCACCGAAAACGCCGAGTACGACGACGCCAAGAACGAGCAGGCGATGCTGGAGGCGCGGATCGCGCAGCTGGAGGAGAAGCTCCGGTCCGCGACCGTGATCGACGCATCGGATCTCGACACCGACACGGTCCGGGTCGGCACGACGGTGCACGTCGTCGACGCCGCCGGGGCGAAGCTGAAGTACACGATCGTCGGGTCGGCAGAGGCTCGTCCGGCGGAGATGAAGCTCTCCAACGAGTCGCCCGTCGGTAAGGCGCTGGTAGGACGCCGCAAGGGCGAGGAGGTAGTGTTCTCCACCCCCAAGGGCGAGCGCAAGCTGAGGATCCAGAAGATCGAAGTCGCCTGAGGCGCTCGAGCCGGGGGCGCGGGACCCACGACCCGTCCGACCATGGCCCCAAGTGACGACGAGCCCGTCGACGTCTTCGCGGCGCGCCGGCAGAAGCTGGAGGCGCTCCGCTCGGCTGGCGTCGATCCGTTCCCCCACGAGTTCGCCGGGGTCGAGCCGGTCGCGTCCGTGCGGGCCGCTCACGAGGATCTCCAGGCCGGCGACGAGACCGAGATCAGGCACCGGGTCGCCGGCAGGCTCGCCGCGCGCCGGGGTCAGGGAAGGATGGCGTTCCTCGACCTGGTAGATCGGTCCGGGAGGATCCAGCTGCAGGCGCGGGTCGACGAGCTCGGCCCGGAAGGGATGGCGGCGCTGCTCGATCTCGACCTCGGCGACCTGATCGGCGTCGACGGGAGCGCACTGCGATCTCGCCGCGGCGAGCTGACGCTGCGCGTGAGCTCCTATGCCGTGCTCGCGAAATCGCTCCGGCCTCCGCCCGACAAGCACCACGGCCTCAGCGACGTCGAAACGCGTTTCCGTCACCGCGAGCTCGATCTGATCGCCAGCGAGGAAGCCCGGGAGCTGTTCGTCACGCGCTCGCGGACGATCGCCGCGATCAGGCGCTACCTCGACGATCACGGCTTCGTCGAGGTCGAGACGCCGATCCTGCAGCCGCTGTATGGCGGCGCCATGGCGAGGCCGTTCACGACCCACCACAACGCGCTGGGTCGCGAGCTCTACCTCCGGATCGCCACCGAGCTGTACCTGAAACGTCTGATCGTCGGCGGCCTCGAGCGCGTCTACGAGATCGGCAAGAACTTCCGCAACGAGGGGGTCGACACGCGGCACAACCCCGAGTTCACGACGATCGAGTACTACGAGGCGTACGCCGACTACCTCGATGTGGCGCGGCGGTTCGAGGAGCTGATCGCGTTCGTCGCCGACGCGACCGGCTATGCCGGCCCGATCGACTTCCATGCGCCCTGGCGGCGGGAGACGCTGGCCGGAGCGATCCAGTCGCGCACCGGGATCGACATCGGGCAGCTGACCGATCGGGACTCGCTGGCCGCAGCGATGGCCGATCGCGGGTTGTTGCCGATGGGCGAGCCCGACGCCTGGCCGCAGCTCGTCGACGAGCTCGTCTCAAAGCACGTTGAGCCGACCCTGACGGACCCGACCCTGCTGCTGGACTTTCCGGTCGAGCTGTCGCCGCTGGCCAAGCGACACCGCAGCGAGGCGGGGCTGGTCGAGCGATTCGAGGCGTTCGTCGACGGGATGGAGATCGCCAACGCGTTCACCGAGCTCAACGACCCCGATGACCAACGTCAGCGGTTCGAGCAGCAGCGGGCGCTGGCGGCCGGCGGCGACGAGGAGGCACAGCCCTACGACGAAGCCTTCATCCAGGCACTCGAGTACGGGATGCCGCCGACGGGGGGGATCGGGATCGGCATCGACCGGCTGGTGATGGTGCTGACCGGGAAGCGCTCGATCCGCGAGGTCGTCTTGTTCCCGGCGATGCGAGACTAGCTATAGCTAGTGTGGGGGTGCGGACGTCAGTCCGCCGAGGGCCCGCATGTCGGCATCGACCATCCGCCGGACGAGCTCGTCGAAGCTGAGCCCCGGTCGCCAACCCAGCCGCTCACGGGCGCGCCTCGGGTCGCCGATTCGCGGGGTGGCTTCCGGTTGGCGGACGAGGTTGGGATCGACGCGAATATGGTCCTGGGCGTCCAGGCCGAGATGGCCAAACGCGACCGCCGCGAGCTCGGCGACGGTGCGCCCGGTGCCGCTGGCGAAGATGTAATCGTCGGGCTGGTCCTGCCGCAGGGCAAGCCATGCCCCCTGCATGATGTCGCCGGCAAACGACCAGTCGCGGACCACGGTCAGGTCGCCGAGTTCGACCTCCTGCGCCAGGCCTAGTTTGATCGCGGCCGCGGCGCGCGCGATCTTCCTGGCCACGAACGACTCCGGCCGACGCTCCGACTCGTGGTTGTAGAGGATTCCCGAGCATGCGAACAACCCATCATGGGCGCGCAGCTGGCCGACCAGCTGGTGAGCGGCCAGCTTTGCCGTCGCGTAGGGGGACTCGGGACGACAGGGCGTGCCTTCGTGCTGCGGACTGTCCGGCGCAGTGCCGAACATGGCGCCCGACCCGGCGACGAACACGCGGGTCCGCTCGCTTCGGTCCCGCACCGCCTCGAGCAGCGCCGCCGTCGCAACGGCGATCGCGGCGACCGTCTCGGCCGGCCGGCACCAGGAGTCGGGGACGAAGGACGGCGCCGCGAGGTGATACAGCTCGTCCGGGCGGGCCACCGCGACCGCCTGCCGCAGGCTGTCGGGCTCGAGCAGGTCTCCTTCGATCAGCTCAATCCTCCCTCGCAGGTGCTCCGATGACCCGAGCGACGGGGCCGCGCGAGGGCGGATCACCCCCGTGACGCGATAGTCGCGCTCGAGCAGCAACTCGGCCAGAAAGGAACCGTCCTGACCGGTGATGCCAGTGACCAGCGCGGATTTGTGACTCACGACACTAGTGTCCTGAGTCAGAAATTCGCACACAGTCTGGGCGCGTCTGGACGCGCCTGACGGGAGGCGACGCTCCCGCCGTACCACTAGTACGACTTGGAGCATCGCCTCCCGTCAGCCACGCCCATCCATCACCCATCCTGCACCCGAATTTATGACTCACGACACTAGGCTCGCGCAGTGGGAGCATGCGCGCCCGGGGCGAGCGACCTGAAGTCGGCCTCAACCATCAGCCGGATCAGGTTCTCGAAGCTCGTCTGCGTCTCCCATCCGAGCTCGAGCCGGGCCTTCGAAGCGTCGCCCACCAGCCGGTCGACCTCCGCTGGCCGCTTCAGGGCCTCATCGATCTCGACGTGATCGTCGATCTCCAGGCCCGCGTGGTCGAACGCGACCTGGAGGCAGTCGCGGACCGAATGGGGGATCCCCGTGGCCACCACGTAATCGCCAGGCGCGTCCTGCTGGAGCATCAGCCACATCGCCTCGACGTAGTCCTTCGCGTAGCCCCAGTCGCGTTCGGCGTCGAGATTGCCGAGCCGGAGCTTGTCGGTGAGGCCGAGCTTGATCGCCGCAGCGTGCCAGGTGATCTTGCGGGTGACGAACTCCAGGCCGCGGCGAGGAGACTCGTGGTTGAACAGGATCCCGCTGCTGGCATGCAGGTCATACGACTCCCGGTAGTTGAGCGTGATGAAGTGTCCGTAGACCTTGGCCACGCCGTAGGGCGAGCGCGGATAGAACGGCGTCAGCTCGTTCTGGGGTGTCTGCCTGACCTTTCCGAACATCTCGCTCGACGACGCCTGGTAGAAGCGCGCCTCCGGGCACACCTCTCGCATCGCCTCCAGGATCCGGGTCACGCCCACCCCGGAGAATTCCGCGGTCAGCGTGGGCTGGACCCACGACACGGCCACGAACGACATTGCCGCCAGGTTGTAGATCTCGTCAGGCCTAGCCAGTCGCAGCGCGTCGACGAGCGAGCGCTGGTCGAGCAGGTCGGCCTGGTGGAGCCGGACCCGGTCCCGCAGGTGCTCGATCCGCTCGAACCGCTCCGTCGAGGAGCGTCGGACCATCCCATGCACCTCGTAGCCCTTGTCGAGCAGGAGCTCGGCGAGATATGAGCCGTCCTGGCCGGTGATTCCGGTGATCAACGCGGTGCGCGGGCTGGGCATCGCCGACAAGCTACAAGACTCGGCGCAACGTGCGACAAGCAGTGGGAGGGCGGCCCGAGACCGCTTGTTAGACTGGAGCATGGCCTCAGATCGACTTCGTGTCGCCCAGATACCGCGGTGCTCGGCCGATCCAAAGGCCAGGAGGTGCCCTACTAGAATGACGGGTAGACCTTCAGTCCAGGACCAGCAATCGACCGACCTGTCCTAGTCCCGCCACCCGAGAGACCGCACCCATGTTCGAGCGATTCACAGAGCGCGCCCGCCAGGTGGTCGTCCTGGCGCAAGAAGAAGCGAGAACTCTGAAGCACAACTACATCGGGACCGAACACATCCTCCTTGGCCTGCTGCGCGAGGAGGAGGGACTCGCAGCACGCGTGCTCGAGTCCCTGGAGATCACCGTCGAGCGCGTTCGTGCGCAGGTCGTGCGGATCGTCGGCTCCGGCGAGGAGGTCACCTCCGGGCAGATACCGTTCACGCCCCGCGCCAAGAAGGTCCTGGAGCTGGCGCTGCGGGAGGCACTGAGCCTCGGTCACAACTACATCGGCACCGAGCACATCCTGCTCGGCCTCGTCCGTGAGAACGAGGGCGTCGCCGCCAGGATCCTGCTCGACTTCGATGCCGACTCCGAGAAGATCCGCAACGAGGTGATCCGGATGCTGTCGGGGCCGGGCGGGCGCCAGCGCTCGACCGGTGCCGGTGCAGGCGCCGGTGCGGGCAGCGGCCAGGGCGAGGGCAAGAAGTCCTCGAAGCTGCTCGACCAGTTCGGCCGCAACCTGACGAAACTGGCCGCAGACGGCAAGCTCGACCCGGTCGTCGGCCGTGAGACCGAGATCGAGCGGATCATGCAGATCCTCAGCCGTCGCACGAAGAACAACCCGGTGCTGGTCGGCGAGCCGGGCGTCGGCAAGACCGCCGTCGTCGAGGGCCTAGCCCAGCGGATCACCAACGCCGATGTCCCGGAGTTGCTCAAGGGCAAGCAGATCTACACGCTCGATCTGGCGGCGCTGGTCGCCGGCTCCAAGTACCGCGGTGAGTTCGAGGAACGCCTCAAGAAGGTGATGAAGGAGATCACCCAGCGCGGCGACATCATCCTGTTCATCGACGAGTTGCACAACCTCGTCGGCGCGGGCGCCGCCGAGGGCGCGATCGACGCCGCCTCGATCCTCAAGCCGGCGCTGGCCAGAGGCGAGCTGCAGACGATCGGCGCGACCACGCTCGAGGAGTACCGCAAGTACCTCGAGCGCGACTCCGCGCTGGAGCGCCGCTTCCAGAAGATCACCGTCGATCAGCCGACGAAGGAGGAGACGGTCCAGATCCTCAAGGGGCTGCGCGACCGCTACGAGCAGCACCACAAGGTGAACATCACCGACGAGGCGCTGATTGCCGCGGCCGACCTCGCAGATCGCTACATCTCCGACCGCTTCCTTCCCGACAAGGCGATCGACCTGATCGATGAGGCGGCCTCACGGATGCGGATCAAGTCGATGACCTCGCCGCCGGTGTACCGCGAGCTCGAGGACGAGATCGAGGAGACCCGCCGCGCCAAGGAGGCCGCGATCGACGCCCAGGAGTTCGAGAAGGCGGCCAACCTCCGCGACCAGGAGCGCCGGCTGACCCAGCGCAAGCGCGAGCTGGCCGACCAGTGGGAGGCTGGCGAGGCGACCGAGCGCCCGTCGATCGGCGAGGAGGAGATCGCCGACATCGTCTCGATGTGGACGGGGATCCCAGTGTTCAAGCTGACCGAGGCCGAGACCGCCAAGCTGATGCGGATGGAGGAGGAGCTCCACAAGCGCGTGATCGGACAGCACCCGGCGATCGAGGTCATCTCCAAGGCGATCCGGCGCTCACGCGCCGGGCTCAAGGATCCGAAGCGTCCGACCGGCTCGTTCATCTTCCTCGGGCCCAGCGGCGTCGGCAAGACGGAGCTGGCGCGGACCCTCGCCGAATTCCTGTTCGGCGACGAGGACACGATGATCCGGATCGACATGTCCGAGTACATGGAGAAGCACGCCGTCAGCCGGCTGGTCGGCTCGCCGCCCGGTTACATCGGCTACGACGAGGGCGGTCAGCTGACCGAGGCGGTCCGCCGCAAGCCCTACAGCGTGCTGCTGCTCGACGAGATCGAGAAGGCCCATCCGGACGTCTTCAACATCCTGCTGCAGATCCTGGAGGACGGACGCCTGACCGACGCCCAGGGGCGCACGGTCGACTTCCGGCACTGCATCGTGATCATGACCTCGAACATCGGGGCGTCCGAGATCGCGAAGAACTTCCAGATCGGCTTCTC
>Ga0123356_10005026_pt1 | contig 13559 bp, 10 predicted proteins | sample TergutEmb28metaG_2_FD_92546 | JGI IMG/M metagenome (GOLD analysis project Ga0123356, IMG submission 92546) | Embiratermes neotenicus P3 segment gut microbial communities from Petit-Saut dam, French Guiana - Emb289 P3 | ecosystem: Host-associated > Arthropoda: Insects > Digestive system > Gut ...
GGAAAAAATGTCGTAAACATAGTCAATCGTTTGCGAGGGCTCTCCGGATGCTGTAAACTTTTTTTGACTTACACGCCCCAAGTTGTCGTATTGGTAAGTGGTGGTACATTGCCGTGCATCAATTTGTTGTACCAATTCATTAAATTTGTTGTATTCAGAAGTAATTTGTCCTGCATTGGGCTCTTCAATAAAGAGGCGGTTGCCCCATAAATCGGATTTTATCTTAGTAGTAGCTACATCGTTTGTAGTTGTAGTAGTTGTGATAGTGGTTTGGTGTCTTTTTTTACTACTCTCAGTTATAACCTCATAACTATATTTTATGGTTCCTCCTTCGTCTTTTGCTTGGGTGATTCTTCCCAAGACATCATAATCTTTAGATGAAGAAATATTATCACGTAAATGGTCGGTAACAGTTACCTTTCTTTTATCGTAATTGTAGGATAAGTCAGTATATGGCGCTTTTTCTTCAACTTTTCTTCCAAAATCATCGTAAGTATATTCATGCCAAATTTTATTTCTATCGGGATGCCTAAAGTCTTGAAATAGATGAGATGTTTTTTTTACTTGTCCTTTATCATTGTAATGAGTTTCAAGATAGTAACCATCTACCCAACGACACACCTCTCGTCCTAAAATATCATAATAAACAATTAGATCAGATTTTCCGGATGAGGTGGTAGTGGTGTAATAACGGGCATTGGGCAGGTCGCGACCACTGTACCAATTTACCGATATATTTGTTTGCGTGCCGTCGGGATAGTTAATTTGTGTAAGATTTCCAAGGGCATCGTAACTGTAGTTGGTAACTAAATCGTTGGGATCGGTTTCCGTTAGTTTGTTTCCGGTTTTTGGATCGTAAGTAAATTTCGTTCTAATCTCATTTACAGGGTCGATTTGATTTGCAATTCTTATTAGGAAACGCCTTGTATCGTCGTGCTGGTAATTTTCGATTCGTGATTCGCAGCCGGTAGCAGATACGATTTTTTTGCGATAAACTCCGGCACCACTATAATCTCCGTAAGTAGTTGTGATAGAGCCGTCAATATTGCCTTTCCGCATCAATTTTAAGCGTCCTTCATTTGTTGCATCTGTATAATAATCGCAAGTAACCGTATCGGCAATTATGGGGCTTAAAGTACCGTCATCTCTGAATTGTTGGGTAGTAAGAATCTGAGTTGGAACTGTTTTTTTCTGATACCCATTAAGTGTAATCGTTGCATCAGAATAAGTCTTGGTTTTAGAATGGAGCCAGCTATTCGTAGGTGCATTGCATTGGCTATAGATCTTTGTATCTCTTTTCTTTAAACGCCCTGTATTATTATCTAAAGTAGTTGTGGTTATAGTTTTAATATCGTAAAGTATATCTTTCACTGTAGTTTCATTAGAATATGGAATATAACAATAATCGCCTAAGTTTATAAAAGAAAAATTATAAGTTATTTCATTCCAATTTACATTATCATAATAAGTTTTTTGCGACACCGGTATTCTGTTGTGTCTTGAGTTATCTACAGCAAATAAGAAAGCATCCTTTTTATTTTCTTGATGGTTAATACAAATAAACTCTTTAAACCCTAAAAATGTTTTTTTCGGCAAGCTAAAAACGGCGTTGTCGTATTGATATTTAAATATATTAGCACTTGCTACTCCATTCGATACTTTTAAGGCATCTAATACAGAAAGAAAATATTTCTTTTTTCTATTGGGATAAACATTGTTCCAATACGAACTTTCTGCAAGGTAATAGTTATGCTTATAATCCAGTTTTATTTTTTTTCCTATTCCATCTTCAATTTCTTTCACAAATTCATAGTTATTATCTCTGTAAGAATAAAGTATCCTTTCAAATCTATGATGGTATTTATAAGATGTTACAATTATATCAAATTTACCATCATTATTAAAATCATAGCAAGATACATAATCAATAGGAAGAAATATACCAGATATTTCTATCTCTTCTTTTTCGTAAATAAAATCTCCATTCATCCATCCTTTTGAAAATAAAATATTTAACTTATGGCCGACTGCCTGAACAATATCATCTTTCCCATCACCATTTATATCAGCAATTAAAACCGGATATTTTGGTTGGCCAGATAGCGATTCTGTATTAAGAAACGCGCTGTCTAGTATATACAGATCGCAAGAACCATTCCCTTTTGATATATAAGTTATCCATTTCCCACTACGAAATTCTAATGCATCAGTAATCCCATCGCCATTAAAATCTCCAAAAAAAGATCTAGAACCACTTGGTAATCCACCTTGACAGAATGTACCTATTGATTGAAAGTTTGTACCATTAAATTCATAAACTGAAGTGAAGCCATTAATAGACATTGCAATATTTTTCTTCCCATTTCCATTAGCATCTAATGCATTTAAAGAAAAAGCAAATGTGTTATAAAAAAACATTGGATTGCACATGTCAATTATTGTGTTTCCTTTAACTTCCTTAAATGTTAATTTTGTAGTCCATGGGTCTAAACTTTCTAAAGAAGCAAATGCAATATCTGTACTACCGTTTCCATCAAAATCTCCAAAAACAATACTAAACAAAGCACTATTGCCAGTAAAAAGTATAGTTGAGCCTATTTGCTCTTTGCTCGGTAGAGATAATATTTTAATTGAATTTTGACCTAAAAATTCGTAACGAATAATCAATTCATCTTTACCATCCCCATTAACATCTTGAGCATATAATGTGGTATGCCTAGTAGTGTTATCACTCGCTGATTTCTCTTCATAAAAAGAATCTGTTAAAGGATTGTATAAAAACAAAACCCATCCAGTTCCCCAGCTTGCCTCTTCTCCATCGAGTTTTCTAAATTTTCCAAATACCACTACATCTGTATATCCATCTCCATTAAAATCCCCGTAAAGAAAATGTCCATCTGCATAAAACGAACTTATTTCCGTTGATTCAATAACTGAATTTTTATCTCCCCACTCAATAATAGTGGGTTTCAGTTGTTCTTCTCCACTTACGCCATATTCGCTTAAAACAACTTCTTTCAGGTGCGAGGTACGCTCTGTCGGATCATTCAAATTATAGTTGAATTGATACTTGCGTACAACGGTATCACCATAATAGATCGTTATAGAATCTAATAATTTTGTTTGTGGAATATTGTAGCCACTTATAAAATAGATATTCTTACTTGTAGTTCCAGGTAAGTTTTTATAATCAAATTTCACTTTAGCGTAAGGTTGCATACCATTGTTTAAATTTCCTGTGTAAAGAATGGAATCGATCAAAATTTCGCAACCGCTTCCATAATGAAAAGTCATATAATTACCATTGAAATCTGTAATTTTGTTGACATACCAACTTAATATGGTCATATAATATCCATCATGCCATCCTTGTTTAGAATTATGGGTGTATCCATATTCGATAATACTCCCGTCATCGGTATAAGCCCTAAAGTAAGGGTTGCTATTTGCATCTTCATAAGAAACAATTCGTGTAAAACTCTCCATTTCAGTGGCGTACTCTCCACCAATAGTACAGTAATCTCCTCTGTTTAATCTTAGCAAACGCTCTCCGTCTATTGCAAACCGATCGTTACAGTTAAATTGTATAGCAGTTATATTCCCATCATCATAATAAGGCGTTTGCCCGCATCTCGTTATCGCCGACAACCCTGCCAAACTCCACTTCATCCCCAACAGCCCCATGCCACTAAAACTATTATAAACAATAGAAAGATTCGGCTGCACCCCCATCGTCCCTGGCACTACCTCAATAGGAATGGTATAAGTAGCCGCCCCCATCGGCGAAACATCAATAACGCCCGGAATGGCGCCCACAGGATTGGAAGTTTGCGCTTGCAGCATAAAGCCGTTTGTAAAAATAATGTGCAAAAATAATATTATTACTACACGTTGAAATCTATATTTTGTATAATTCGTATTCATCATATTTAATTTTTAATTCCTAATTCTTAATTCCTAATTCTTAATCACTTTCCAGTCTTCCGTCCGGTCATTAATATGCACTTTTAAAATATAAGCGCCTTTAGAAAGTCCTGCCAAAGAGATGGTGGTGGTAACAGCATGCACAGGTTGCTCTTGCAATAATTGTCCGGTAAGCGAGTAAAGTTTAAACACACCCGTTTGCAACTCTTCCCACCCTGCAATCTCTAAGGTAATTTTTTCGGTGGTAGGGTTAGGGTAGATTTTCAGTTCTACCTGGGCTATTTTTTCTACAAAGTATTGGGTAGGAGCTTCCGGTGCTGTTGGCTCTGTAAAACTTGGGGACATAGGGGACGGTTGGGACAGTGATTCTTCTTCTGTTTCTACCGAATGTTCCGCAAGAATTGGCTCCTCCGGCGGGGATGACGGTGGTGGGGTAAATTGTGGTGGTAAATTAACCACTTTACGAGAAGTGCGGTTTCCAGCCGCATCGTATTCGTACTCGCGGGGTAAATTTTGTGCCATGCAAAGTAAAGGGATGGCAAAGCATAATAAGAAAATAATTTGTCGTTTCATAAGCAATAAATTTTAATAAATTATAAGCAAAGAAACAATTTAATAAACACCATTTGAGGCTTTTGTGTGGAAAAATCAGCCATGTTTTGTGGTGATTTTTTCCATAATTTATGGCAGTTTTTTCTGCAATTTATGGCAAGTTATTCCATTTGTTATTCAAATCCTTTGAGTAATAAGCAAAAAAATCTTCATGCAATACATCTGAAATGCGATATAACAAATCGTTATTATGGAGGTCTTTGTTCTTTAATTTTTTGCAAAGATTGCTTTCGCTGCAGTGAACCTTACGGGCAAGCCAGGCTATGGATAAGTCTTCTTCTTTCAATTTTATTTTTATGATATTTCCAATATCAATTTTTTCTTTCATGTTTTGGTTTTTGGTAATAAAAAAGCGTGGAGCTTTACTTTATCTAGAAACTGAGGTCTTCGCTACCTTACACGACAAATAAGTAATGCCCACGCTGGAACGTGAGCGCTCCAGCTACCCTTGTCGTGCGAAGGATTTGTTTTGAATTTGCGAAGATCCAGTTTCTAAGAATAAAGCTAAAAAACGCTTTTTTATTAATTGTTAATATTCAATTGTTAAGTCATAAAAAATTATCTTGGTTAATAATTGCGGCAAAAATAAGCAAAAAAGCCAACGCCTAAAAAGTTACGATTCCAGTAATGAAATAATTTTACTCACAACCCACATTAACTCCCCCCACAACCGCATGAATACGCCTAACCGTTTCCTCCACCCCAATAAAATCAATAATCTCAAACAAGTCAGGCCCTTTAGAATCGCCTACAATAGCCAAACGCAGGCAGTTCATGATTTGCCCCATGTTTAACTGGTTTTCCTGAATGAATGCGACTACATTGTCGTGCGCTAAAGTTTTATCGAAAGGAGAGATAGAGGTCAGAATTTCAACAATTTGTTTTAAATGCGTGGGCGTATCCTCTTTCCAGCGCTTTTTTACCACTTCGGGGTTGTAGGTTTCCGGCGCTTGGAACAGGAATGCGCTTTGATTCCAAAAATCGGTGGTGAAATAAACCCGCTCTTTTACTAAAGCTATCGCTTTTTCAATTTTTTCTATGTCGGGATGGATGTTTCTTCCGGCTAATTGTTGGGCGAAAATTTTTGCTAACTCCGCATCCGGTTTTTGTTGTATGTAATAATGATTAAACCACTTGGCTTTATCCAAATCGAATTTGGCGCCCGACTTGCTTACTTTTTCCAACGAAAAACGGACGATCAGTTGTTCCATGCTCATCACTTCTTCTTCTGTTCCCGGGTTCCAGCCCAATAGCGCCAGGAAGTTGTTTACTGCTTCGGGCAAATAGCCACACTCGCGGTAACCGGAAGATAACTCGCCGGTATTCGGATCTTTCCATTGCAAAGGGAATACGGGAAATCCGAGCCGGTCTCCGTCTCGCTTACTCAACTTCCCGTTCCCATCGGGTTTGAGCAATAAAGGGAGATGTGCAAATTGAGGCGCTTCCCATTCAAAAGCCTTGTAAAGCATCACATGCAAAGGCGCAGAAGGCAGCCATTCTTCGCCACGAATGACGTGGGTAATCTCCATTAAATGATCATCTACCACATTCGCCAGATGATACGTGGGAAGTCCATCGGATTTAAAAAGCACTTTATCGTCTAACAACTGTGAATTTATTTTCACTTCTCCGCGAATGAGGTCATGAATGTGAATCTCTGTATTTTCAGGATATTTGAAACGAACTACGTAGCTTCCCTGTAATTTTTCTGCCGTTTCTTCCGGAGATAATGTTAAAGAGTTGCACATCGTATTCCGTGTGTTCACATCATATTGAAACGTTTTTTTCTCTGTCTCGGCTTCTTTGCGTTTCATTTCTAACGCTTCCGGCGTATCGAACGCATAATACGCCCATCCTTTTTCAATCAATTCATCGGCGTATTTTTTGTAGATGTGCATGCGTTCCGATTGTTTATACGGGGCATGTTTTCCGCCTACATGCACGCCTTCATCAAAAGTGATTCCCAGCCATTTAAATGATTCAACAATATATGCTTCGGCGCCGGGCACAAAACGCGTTTGGTCGGTGTCTTCAATACGAAGCAGCAAATCGCCGCCGTACTGTTTCGCAAATAGATAATTGTACAAACATGTACGAACGCCGCCTATGTGCAGCGGACCGGTAGGGCTTGGGGCAAAACGAACGCGAACCATTATAAAACACGTATTAGTTATTCATTAGTATCCATTCTACATAAGGTCTGAATCCTAAATGGCCGTATTCTCTTACCAACTTATTCTCTGAAGCATCTGTGATATTAAAATACATGGTAGGCGCTTTGACTTTTGAAGACAGAAACCCGAAAGCCTTTCCGTCTTGATCGGTTTCCATATTCGTGTACATGATATTTACTTGTGTAAAACTGCTGGTTGGTTGGTTTGAAAGCAAAAACTTAACCATGCTTTCACCTGCCGCCCAGCCTTCTATTTCAAAAGCGGAGGGTATTGTTGGGGTACCTACAAAGCGTATGACATCAGAATTGACTTTAATTTGTGCGTTAATATCATCCAAAAAAGTCATGGGAAATACTTTGAATAAATTCCCCAGATTATCAAATTGGAAGGTTTCTCCTAATGTTGGCGTAATATTCCTGGTTATTTTACCGCTTCCTACTACCTGATGTGTTTTTTTATCCACTTCAAAGTAAATGAAGCTTACATGAATTTCATATCCGAATGCATATTCGGCCTTGGAAAATGCAACCATAGCTGATTTTGCTATCGTCAGATCATACATATTGCCTTTTATATCAAAATCTTCTACAATAGGAGTTTGCCCTTCTGTTACTATTCCGGTGCGCAGATTCATGATTACAATTTTGTAAACCATACCTATATGTAGAGGTTCTTCGGTATAGTATATCATTCTTTCATCACCATAATAAAAAACTCCTGTATCTCTTGGGAAATCATGGGTATGTTCCAATTTAATATTCGGGCGCACCGTTCTTTTCCCATCCCAGTACTCTTGTAAAACCACATTAATATGCTCAGGGTTATAATAAATACTATCGGGGTTTTGCACATCCAACCATACGCTGTTTTGCCCATGAGGCTGAAATCCTCTATAAATTTTAACATAGTGAATGGTGTCCTGATGGTTAAAGATGCCGTACACTACGGTAACATCTTTGCGCGGGGCATTCAAATTAAAATTGGGCTCGCATGCGGTAAAAAGGCAGAGCAAGCATGTTGTGAGTAAAAAGTAAGTGTATTTCATAATATTTTATAATGGTTAATGATTAGTGGTTAATGGGGTTAAATTCAATATTCTCTTAATTCTTAATTCTTAATTCCTAATTCCTAATTAAAATCACCATCTCATCGCCTCCGAGTCTCTTACCCATTTGGGCCCTATTCTTCTTCCGTCTCTATCGTAATTTGGGTTTTCTATATATTTTTCGTTAAATGAATAGATTATTCTAAATGTTAATGTGTTATGAAAAGGTTTACGAAGCACTGAGCCTTCCAGATTAGGGCTGATATGGTAAAATCGTCTTTCCTTTCCAAAGGGCACGATGGAGTATTGAAACCGGAAATTAAACTTTAACCCTTTGTAAATTGGAATTTTCAAGTCGGCAATAATACCCCAGTCGTTCTTCTTATATCTTCCCGGATCTAATGCCTGGTCTATGCGTCTTGCGCCTTTCAAACGAACGAGAGAATCCAAGTTGCGGAAATCGTGCTGTATCTCTTTGATATACACCAATCGCGCCCAGGTTAGTCCTATCCCAATACCAATTTTTGACCTCGGATCTTCAAAATGCACCAATATCGGAATTTCAAGATAATCTGTGCGTAGATTATAAAAAAACCTTGTATCCTCCTCCGGATACCTGAGGTCAATAAATGCAGTATCTCCTTTGGCTACCATGATGCCTTGCGGTAAACGATTATAACTCAGTTGCGCTCCTTTTTGTGTGTATAAGAGTTCCATTGTTATTGAAAATCGCTGCCTTTGATCTAACATTAATTTTACATAAGGGCCACCATTGAATCCTACTTTATAGTATCCAAAAACTTCATCTCCATCCACTTGAGTAACATTCATTCCGGCAGCAATTCCGCCGATAAAGCGTTGCGCAGAAGCGGAAGGCGGAAGGGAGAAAAGAAGAAGGGAGAAAAGGAGAAAGCGTATATTCATTACATTTAGTTTTTATTACGGAATAACCACCGGAAACTCATGCTTAAACTCCATCCTATAAGGCTCGCCAATAATACATGACAGAAAATCAACGTATTGATCCGAAAACTGAAACTCATTCGGATCATAATAAGGGCGGGGCAACGGGAAGTTTCCAATATTTCCCATTCCGATAGCATCGGCGTGATATTCTTCCAATTCAAAATAGGGAACGAGGTTGCGCATGACCGGCATTTTCCCGTAATCTTCTCTTAACAAAAGATCTACCACTTTATCTGCTAAGGTGGAGGTCAATCTTCTATCGTACTCATAACATCTTCCTGAGCGCGGAATGTAGCCTGAAATTTGCCCCCGTGCTTCAATGCCGAATTTTTTATTGATTTCCGAAGCAATTACGCCGCTTATACCTCCAAAGCGTGGGTGCCCGTATTCATCTACTTCAGAGCTGGCATATACCATATCAATTTCGCCTTTTTCATCGTTGTACCAGCGCACGCCTTCTGCAACGGCAATAATTAAGCTACGTTTGGGATTCGCCAAATAGTTTTCTTTCACTTTTTCAAAGAAAAAATCTTTGCGCTCTTTAGTAACCACTACTTCAGGGATGAGCGCCATTTGTGCGCCGCCGAACATGGCAGAGCCTGTGAGCCAGCCGGCATCGCGCCCCATCACCTCCAACACCATAATACGTTGGTGCGACTCGTTCGTAGTGTGCAACTTAGCCGCCAACTTCTTTATTTGCATGGCTCCGGACGCAAATCCGGGACACAGTACCACCTCGTGTTTCTTGCCTTGATAATGGTGTATGGTACGTGTACGCAAATCGTTATCAATCGTTTTCGGGAAGCCGATGACCGGAATGCCGTAGAGTTCATACATCCGTTTGGCAGCGCCGTTAGTGTCGTCGCCGCCGATGGTTACGAGTACATCAATTTTATAACGTTTGATGTTTTGGAGGATTTGCTCTGAGCGGTCTTCTTTGTTTTTTTTACCCGGAAAGGGGTTGGTTCTGCTCGACAGCAATCCTGTTCCGCCGTAAATTCCGTTGTAAGGAATGTTGGTCAAATCCACAATATCGCCATCGCCGAGCAAGCCTTTCCAGCCGCGCAGCACGCCATACACTTTAAAACCCAGCATGGAGGCGCGGTTTCTAACAGCTTCAATACTTGAATTGATTGCCGGTGTGTCTCCACCGCCCGACAAAATTGCTAAGGTTTTTCCTGCAAAGAGTTTCTTTTTCTTCATCTATTTAGATTTTTTTTTATTGTTTTATTACTTTTTTTACGACCTCACCTGCATCGGTAGTTATCTTAACGAAATAAATACCGGAATTGATATGTGAGATGTCAATTTTTTGATGAGATGAGGAGGTATGAGGTGTGACCTATATCTATATAAGAAGAATTACTTGCAATCAGATTTTCAAGACTATCACTATCAAAAGGCAGTTGTTTGGTAATATCAAAGGCTGCATCATATAATTCGGAGTAGGCTTGCAAAAAACGATGTCTATTTGCCGTGTCTAGATTGTTACCAGAAAATTGCCTGAGATTTGAAAAAGGAAGAACCCTTTCATACAAAATTCCCGTTGTAGCATCTGAACGGCTAATATTGACGAATAAACTATCAAAGAATTCAGTAAAGCCTTGTTGGGCTTGCAAATTACTTGTTGAAATGATTGTACAAATCAACACTAAAAATGAAAACTTTCTCATGTCAATCGAATTTTAAAAATGTTTATTAATTAATTTTTTTTTATTATTTTCTTTGAAAGTATATCGAAGCGTAATCCCAATTAACCAATCGAAATGCGACCAAGGGTTTGTAACTGGAATAAAAAAATAGTCATTTAATTTATCGCCGGAATTAAACAACATACCATAACCAGGTCGCATATCTATCTGTAAAGCGATAGGAGAATTTTTAAATACAAATTCCAATCCCAATATCGCATTTGCTCCAAATTTTCCATTTGGCCCTAATACTTCGCAACCTAAACTTAGTCCTCCGCCAATAAACCAAAATAATTCAGAAGCTTTTTTCTCTTTTATTTTTTTTTGATACATCATACTAATATTTAATTCTACTGTAGGATAAACACCACCAAAGTAAATTCTATTTTCTGAGATAACTCCAGTAAGTGTTATTTTATACAAAATATCTACTTGAAAAGCAAGATGTTCACTAAAAAAGAATTTAGAAGAAGGTCCTAAAGCGAGCAAAGAGGGTAGCATTCCTCCCACACTTGCCTTATACGGCGCTTGCGCCATAACTTCATTACAGGGCAAGCATAATAAAATGATTGCGGTTAATAAGAGGTAGATTTTTTTCATAATTTTTGATTTATTGGTGCAAAACTATTATTTATTTCAAAGAAAGTTCTAATTTTATATTTTTATGTTAATTTTTTATTGTAGATACCCCTAAAATCCGACAACAAATAAGGTTTTTTTTGGATGATGTTTAAAGAACTAAATATTAAACCCTAATTTTACCACAAAATCCAAAGTAACAGCATTCCCTCGTCTATCATAATATACCCACTCGTATGCTTTTACGTTAACCCCTGCATTAAATAGAAATCGTCCGAATTTGAATCCGCCTGAACAATTGAGATATAAACCGGGTTTGTATATAAATATGTCATTTGAAGAACTTCCAAAAAGCCCAAGCCGAGCAAAGTGTATTATAAAAACAGTACCTATTCCCACATTTATGAAAGGCTTAACTTTTTTCTCAGTGAAATAATATCTAAAATCAGCAAATAAAGGTAATGCCATTTCTCCATCTAACACGGCATACTCCATGCCAATCCCTAATCCTGTAGATATCTTCTCCTTATAAACCATATTATTGATAAGATTAAATCCAATTCTCATAAAATTAAATCCAATATATGGATCGGGCAAATCAAAGCCTATGCCTAAATGAACCAAAGAAAATTCTCCCATAAATTGATAGGCATATTTTTTAACTTCATGTGGTTTGTTTACTGTCTCGTTATCTTCCGTAAATACTTGCTGTGCTTGTACCTGTGTTGGCGCTTGTGCCTGTAAAGCTATTGTTGTAATAGCTATCAGCAAAATAATAATAATTTTTTTCATGTGAATATAATTTTAAAATAGGTTAATAATCAATAAAATAAAAAACGTTTGAGAGGTTAAATTTTCATAAAAATACAATTTTCTTCATGTTTCTTAATTTTTAATGATTATTTGATTAAAATTACCTCTATTTGTTTCAATACATAGAACATAACTACTTACTTCTAAACAGTTTACATCTAATCGATTTAGCTTAAAAGAATATCTGTTCTTTTCTACAAGTTTTCCATCAATGCTGTAAATAGAAATGGATTTAATTTCTATGTTTTCTTGTAGTTCAATATTTAAAATATCTTTTGTCGGATTTGGGAAAATAAATATTTGTTTTGAAACTTCAACTTCTCTAACATACTGCGGTTGCATAATTAAATTTACAGTATCATAAGCGCTATATCCTAACTTATCCGTAACTTTAAGATAAACAGAGACATCGCCTAAAAAACTAAAAATAGGGTTTAAGATTGTACTGTCTTCGATAACATATGTTTGGGAATTTGTTGACCAATGATAAGTAATAGGGCCTAATAATAACCAATCGGGGACAATAGTAGATACATTTAAGGATATTTGGATAGGTTTTTCGGAATATGGAAAATAATAATCAGTGGGATAAGGCCATCCATTATCATTAACAATTATATATATTCCATAAACATTTATAGGAAAATAAAAAGGACAGTCAAAACAGCTATTACAAACATTGCTAAGATATTTTATAGTATCATTATGCATAAAACAGCCTAGATCATAACTATATGTATTTTCACATAAGCAATGCCATATTGGAAGATGACCAAACGGACCACCAAAATAACTACCCATCCCTTCAATCCATATACCATTTCCGAAACCATTTGAAGAAAATGAATTTGTGTACAAATGTTTTATTCCATTTATAATTCGTATATCATTAATTATACTATAACTCATATCATCATAAAATGGAATAGGATCTATCTGGGCATTAGAAAGCGACATATTATGCCAAACGGTATCTCCTATTGAAGCTCCAAAATCATACAACAAACAATCATACAACCAAACTTTTTCATTTTCTTGTTTAATTTCTCCAAAAAATAGCCCGTCATACAGTAATTGACTGTATAAGACACCTTCAATTAGTGTATCTCCTTCCATTTTAAAAATCTTATTTTTAACTATGTTTTCCCAAAAATCATATTCTCCATGAATATTCCACCATTGTACCCGTACATTCCAAATTGCATTACTTGTAGGAAAACTATTTTGTGCAAAGGCGCTTATTGCAATGCACATTGTTAAAATAGAAGTTAAATTTTTCATCTGAATATAATTTAGGGGACTCCTAAAATTTAGTTTTTGATATTTTAGTTTTTCAAAAAGCAAGGAGCCCATTAATACTTTTTGAAAAAAAAGTTAAAACATTGCTGCAAAATTATTAAAATAGTTTAAACAACAATCATTATTGAAAAAATCTATCTATCTATCTGGATGTCTGTTATTTATAATTTGTTAATAGGCAATAGTTTTAATCGCACAATCTGCTCGTAACGGCACATATTATAGACAAGATTTATCAGCCCAATAATTCCTTTTGCCCGTTGAAACCCAATGGATTGTATAAAAAAATCATTCATACTGTTAGTTACAAACCCAAAAACATGTTCAATTCGGTAAACAAGTAATAACCCCGTGCAAGTTCGCCAACGGCGAACGCAGCTCGGGGTAAGAATGACATGCGGATAAAACAGCGTGCCGTTAGGTACGCAACCATAGTAAAATGCTGATGTTCAACCC
>Ga0123356_10005027_pt1 | contig 13557 bp, 4 predicted proteins | sample TergutEmb28metaG_2_FD_92546 | JGI IMG/M metagenome (GOLD analysis project Ga0123356, IMG submission 92546) | Embiratermes neotenicus P3 segment gut microbial communities from Petit-Saut dam, French Guiana - Emb289 P3 | ecosystem: Host-associated > Arthropoda: Insects > Digestive system > Gut ...
CCCCCCACCCCTATTGCGGGGCCCCACCCCTCTGGCGGGGCAATGTGCAGATGTGCAAAAAGTTTGGACGACCTTGCGCAAAACTGCCCAAAAATTTACCCCCCCCCCCCCCCCCCCCCCCCCCAGTCAACTAAATAACACTATATTTTTACAAAATGTGAAAAATTATTGTAATTAATACAAAAAAACACCCCTCAGATAACTAAGGGGTGTTTTTACTATATGGCTTTTGCAATTATATTTTTAGTACAGATATATTTTAGTACATATCGCCACCCATGGGTGCGCCACCGTGGTTACCGCCACAGGCGGGGGGTTCGGGGATATCTGCCACGAGGCATTCTGTGGTTAGAAGTGTGGCGGCTACGCTTGCGGCGTTTGAGAGGGCGGATTTGGTTACTTTGGCAGGATCAATGATTCCTGCTTTAACCACATCGCAATAAATATCTTTGCTTGCGTCATAACCGAAATTGGGGGTTTCTGCGCGCTTAACTTCGTTAATAACCACGCCACCGTCTACACCGCAGTTTTCTGCGATTTGACGCAAGGGGGATTCAAGTGCTTTAATAACTATGTTTGCACCTGTTTTAATATCGCCTTTAAACGCTTTTGTTAATTCCTTAACTTTTGCGATAACGGAAATCAGCGCAATGCCACCCCCCGGGACGATTCCTTCCTCAACTGCCGCGCGTGTGGCGGATAGGGCGTCCTCAATCCTTAGCTTCATATCTTTCATTTCCACTTCGGTTGCCGCGCCCACATTGATAACCGCAACGCCACCTGCAAGGCGCGCCACGCGTTCGTTAAGTTTTTCTTTATCGTAATCACTTGTGGTTTCCGCGATTTGCGCTTTAATGGATTTCACGCGCGCTGTAATTGCTTTTGCGTCACCTGCACCGCCCACAATCACGGTGTTTTCCTTATCCACCTTAACTTGCTTTGCGCGCCCAAGCATAGACATATCGGCAGATTTTAAATCAATGCCAAGTTCTTCGCTTATCACTTTTCCGCCTGTGAGGATTGCGATATCTTCAAGCATAGCCTTTCTTCTATCGCCGAATCCGGGGGCTTTAACGGCTACGCAATTAAGCCTGCCTTGAAGCCTGTTTACCACAAGCGTGGCAAGGGCATCGCCCTCAATATCGTCTGCGATTATCACAAAGCGTTGCCCAGTTTTAAAAAGCTGTTCAATAATAGGAAGGATTTCTTGAATAGACGAGATTTTTTGATCGGTTATCAAGATATAGGGGTTTTCCATTTCACAAATCATTTTATCAGGATTCGTGATCATGTACGCGCTAACATAACCGCGGTCAAACTGCATTCCCTCAACCACCGTAAGTTCGGTTTTCATGGTTTTAGATTCGTCTACAGTTATAACCCCGTCTTTCCCCACTTTTTCCATTGCGCTTGAAATCAGTTCGCCCACTTCGTCACTTCCTGCGGAAATTGAGGCAACGGACGCAATGGATTTTTTATCCGTAACCGCCTTAGAAATTTTAGAAATTTCCTCAGTGGCGATTGCCGAAGCCTTGAGGATACCTGTGCGCAATTCCATAGGATTTGCACCCGCGGCAACATTCTTAATTCCTTCCGATATAAGGGCTTGCGCCAAAACGGCGGCTGTGGTTGTGCCGTCACCTGCGGAATCGTTAGTTTTAACGCTTACTTCGCGAATCATTTGCGCGCCCATATTCTCAAAGGGATCTTTTAATTCAATTTCTTTTGCAATAGTTACGCCGTCATTAGTTATAAGCGGTAAGCCGAACTTTTTTTCAAGAACGACATTCCTGCCTTTGGGCCCAAGCGTTAGCTTAATTGTGTTTGTGATTGTGTTTACGCCTGTTTCAAGCGTCTTTCTTGCGTCCTCGCCGTATTTAAATTGTTTTGCCATTTTAATTTTGTGGCATTTTCGCCACTTTTACTCCTTTATTTATTTTTAATTAAGAATTATGAATTAAGAATTAAGGAAAAATATAAAATATAAAATATAAAATATAAATTATGGATTAATTAATAATGATATTTAGAATCCGCCGTTTTTACTTTTTACTTTTTACTTTTTACTTTCCTGCACTATGCGCTATTTGTTTAATCTGTAACAATTGCTAAAATATCGTTTTGGCGGATTATCACAAGTTCTTCGCCGTTAATTTTAACTTCCGAACCTGCGTATTTGCCGTAAATGATTTTATCGCCTGCTTTTACTTCCATTTTGATTTCCTTGCCGTCTATCATGCCCCCTGGGCCCACGGAAATAACGGTTGCCATTTGAGATTTTTCTTGCGCTTTAGAGGGCAATAAAATCCCCCCTGAGGACACTTCGTTAGCTTCAATTTGCTTAATTATGATTTTATCAAAAAGTGGTTTTAACTTCATTTTTACCTCCTGTTGCACACGAAAAAAAGTGGTATGCAATCTGTTTTGTTTTCTAAATGAAGTGTATCACAAAAAAAACCGCATTTCAAGTCATAAGAACAAGTTTTTGCTTTCGCGGTAGCGGAAATTGTCGTTTTATTCAAATTTAATGATTTCTACCCATGCTTCCTTAAAGATCATTGTGGCGAATTCGTCTGGGTAGCCTTCCTTAAAAACCACTCTTTTGATTCCGCTGTTCACAATCATTTTTGCGCAGATAGCGCAGGGCTGGTGTGTGCAATAAAGCGTTGCGCCTTCCACAGATACGCCAGTTTTGGCGGCTTGAATAATCGCATTTTGTTCCGCATGAACGGCATAGCACGATTCTTGCTTTTCGCCACTTTTAATGCCAAGCCTTTCCCTTAGGCAATCGCAACGATCCTTACAGCTGTCAATGCCAGACGGCGCGCCGTTATAGCCCGTGGTAAGAATGCGCTTATTCCTCACAATAACCGCACCCACTTGGCGGTTGCTTTTGTAGCAAGACGACCAACCGCTTACCGCGCCCGCAAGTTCCATAAACCTCTTATCCCATTTATCCATTTAACCCCCTCAATTTCCGATAAAAACTACTAACGGAAAATAAATTAAGCGTACTTAAGATAATTTTATAACGGATACCAAAAAATGTCAATATCTCATATTAAAGAACGCGCGATAATATTCATATTAATATGGATTATTCGCCATATTATCTTAGAAATCACTACAAGAAAGGGAAAAAGGGCAACTCAGAACGCGGAACGCGTTATGAGTTTAGAGACGAGAGACGAGAGACGAGAGACGAGATAAGGAATAACAATATACTTACGAATGACGACTTACGACTTACGAATGATAGAGGTATCAATAATGATTCTATAAATCAAAACCCACCACCTCTCGTCTCTCGTCTCTCGTCTCTCGTCTCTAATCAATCCACCAATCACCAATCACCAATCACCAAAAAGAGAAATCCCGAACTAATAGCCGTAATACTAATTATAGTTTCATTTATATCCGTGATTATTGCCACGGAATTTTTTACAGGCAGGGCTATAGGGGCAGAGATTGGCGGTGTGTTTGGTAAGGGTGAGGGGGGCGCGTACTATTTTTTAGTAAGCGGTGAATTTAAAAATTATAATCAAGCCGAAAGAGAAGCGGTTTTGGTGGCGAATAGGGGCGGTGCAGGCTATGTAGTTGAACATAATAACGCATATTTTGTAGCTATAGCTACATATTGTGATAAAAAAACCGCAAACACGGTTGCAGGCAAGAATGAAGGCTTATTCGTGATTGTAAAGGAAATTCCAAAAAATAACTTTAAGGGAATTGCTGAAAATGATAAAAAATTGATTGAATCCGTGCAAAATCAACTAAAATCAGCCGTTATTGCGCTTAACGATCTTGCAAACAGCCTTGAAAAAGATGGCATTTCCGTGAAAGACGCGCTAAATAGCTTAACGCATTTAAGAAACGATTTTTACGAACTAAAAGCGCAGATATTGCGTGAATCCGTAGCCACAGCTACAAAAAATAAGCTAATTTACGCAACAGACGCAGTGTTTACCGCACTTGACAGCGTGATAACCGCGTCTTCTGGAAAGGGGCTTTTGGCAGGAATAAGATATGCGACTGCGGTATCGGCGGTAGAAGGGATAGGGGTTAGGGGTTGGTTTAATTAAGAATTCAGAATTAAGAATGCAGAATTGAGGAAAATATAAAAGAGGAAAATATAAAATATGAAATATAAAATATAAATTATGGAATTATTTTAGGGGTTGGGGGTTAATTGCTTGGGATTAGAGTCATGATAACTAAATCTATAATTCGTAAATCGTAAATCGTAAGTCGTCATTACTCTTAATAAGATTTAGAATCCTCAATTTATATTTTATATTTTATATTTAGCACCATTGTGTGCTTTGCCCTGAAAAAATCGTTAAAAGCGGTTTTTCGGTAAAATCATAGTAAATTCGCTTTACACGCGCATGTATATATATTAAAATGTATATAAGTATTTGCGGATTACTTTACATGGAGGCTTAATGCAAAAGGTTCACCGTTTTACATTTAAGGTTATATGCTTAATTATTTTAGCAACCCTTCTATCCGCACTTTTAATTTTTTCTTCATTTAACGGCACACAGCCAAGCCAAAATGAAATGCGCTTTGTTTCAGCTAACCCCGCCATAAACGGGCCTAATTACGGCACGCATTACGCAAGAAGTGCGTATGCTTCGCAAGGCGCGTTTTCGGGTTCAATGCTTGACGGCGAAGGCATACTTGTGGGCAGGGCAGGCGGGGACGCAGGGCTGAACACCCACGCATTCCGCCAAGTGAACGGGCTTCCGTCTGGTGACGGCACGGTTGCCGTTTCAAACAGCGGGGGCAACATTTCGGATACTCTTTTCCTGTGCAGAGATTTTGTGGTTGCGCGCGCATTAGGGCAATATCAATATTCTTATTCGGGAATCACCGTTAACAACACCGCAAACAACACAGGCACGAACAGAGAGGCGGTTATAACCTCAAAATTTAGGCTGTCCAATCAAAGCCCAACCGATCCCGCACCGGTTTCAAACCCGATTTATCAAGCGATTCAAAACGATGATATGACGGTGGATTTTGGCATAAAGCTTGATGTGCATAACGGCGGTGAAAGCCACGCTGATGTGCATGTTTTTGCTTATTGGTGGGCTAATGACGAACGAACCGTTCCAAGTAACCCCGAAATCCTCAACAACGGAAATCCAACCGGAACATACGAAGGCGTTGATTCGCGCAGTCTTGCGGGTGGCGAAAGGTATTCTTTTGATCTTTTGCTTAAAAATCTTACCAGTTCAGGACTAAATTCCACGGCTTACCTTGAAATCTCAATCGTAATAGTTCCAAGAGATAATAGCCCCTCTAACGCCATGCCACGAAATGTAACCGTTTCAAACCCCTCAATCAGTACAAGTGTGGCTTTTGATTCGCTAAGGCTTATGCCCCAAACAAATATAACTATAAGCGGTTTGAACCGCAGAACCGTTTCATTTGCCACGCACAACGGAAATTCGTACAACGGCGATGAAATTTCCGAAGCAAGCAGACCGGGGGGCTTTGGCGGTGAAATTGATTTTCATATCAAAAACCATTTCCTTAAAGCGGGGGATATAATCCGCCTTGAAATGAAGGTTGAGCAGGTTTTTCCGCCTGATTCGGGCAGATCTTCTGAATCGTATAAGTTCACAAGAACATTTCTTGATGTTTTCGGGCTTAACAACCTTTCGGGGACTATGCAACATATGCGCTTTGTGGGGGATAATGAAAACGATCCCTTAAATGCCAACCCTAACTGCATAGTGTACGATAACTTCACAGGCGCAACCTTGAATTCAGCAGGGGGCAGAAGTTCCGTTATTCAAAAAATAAGAGAGGGAACTATAGGTTCAGAAAATAACTGGACATATTTCACAGAGTTCAGAGTGGGCGCATTACGCTTAGACGATCTATCAATTTATATTGAACCAATGCTTTATGTGGGGTACGATTCCGCAGGCAGAAGCTATATAAACCGTAGCGGTGAGGCACAAAAAACAAGCGCGCTTGTGTTTAAAATTGATCCCTTGCGCCCCGTAGCCCCCACAATTCAATCAAATTCAAACCTTGGCAGGGCAATAGCGAACGGTTCTTACTATACAGACGGCGAAAGCGTGCAATCAGGCACATTCATTGCGCCCCCTTCGGCAAGTGCGGTTCGTTCGGCTTGGCATGTGTACGCATTTGTGCTTCCCATAAGCGTTATCACGCAGGGCGGAACATTGCTTGAATATTCTTACGACACTTTCAGCCTCTTTGAGGAAGATTCCGTTCTTGATCCGAACACAGGGCAGGTGATGCCACGGTACGATTTTTCGGTGCGAAGCACCCTAAACCCCATAGAAACGGCTTTTAGCTTAAGGTATACTTCGCCCACAGGTTCGGGGACGATTAGAATTGAACGACAGCAAATCCATTCCTTTGGCGAAGGGGATACTGTGGGGCTGCAAGGTGTGCCACTTTCGTTTGGGTACGAAACAGGCGAATTCCGCTTAATCCTAATTGCCGTGAACATGGCAGGGGGCGTATCCGATCCCACGGAATACACACCACCAAGTAACGGCATTAAAATAGACGCCAAGTCTTATCCTGTTCCGCCTTCGTTCTTGCTTGGAAATTCCGTGCAAAGTTTTGCCACTTTCAGTAGGATTCTGCGATTCCAAATGTTCAGCGGGCCAAGTTTCCACACGGACAGCGGTATATTTTTGGATCACATGTTTTCGCAGGCAAACCAATATAACGCGTATGATCCCAACTTTGGGCAAAGCGCAAGGCTTGTAAGACGGCACGCTTATATCACCATTGCCGTGGTTATGGATGCCACTCAGCTTCAAAATTATCAGCTGGTTGAAGCTAACAACTATTGCGAAGGGGGGCAACGGATTAACCCCCAATTTACCCAAAGCGGTACGAATTTTATATACTATTACACATTTTTACTTTCAGACGAATACATTCAAAATATGACTGAAGGCGTGGTTCTTGGTTGTGGCGAAAGGTGTACCCACAAACCGCCTTATGATCCCACAATTTGCGAAGACGAACGGTGCGGTGTAATGCTTTCAGGCGTGGAATTTAAGTTCAAATCCCGTGCAACCGTTAATATCACGCAGGATTCTTTTGAATATGTGCCACCTTCGGGCGGTGCAGACGAATTTATTAACCTAAACAGCGTGGCGTACGGGCATAGGTTTGAAAACGGCATACTTATTCCGGGGCTTGATTTTTACTTAAATTATTCATATTTCAGCACCTTTTCGTACACTGTTAGACCGCATTCCGTGGTTCAAGGCGAAATGCAGAACGATGGTTGGTTTATGCTTTCGGGAAGCCTCACCCAATATCCATTGCCCGCGGGCTTGGACATTATGCGCACACTGCAAACCGTTACGCTTATTGCAGGAAGTTCAACCCTAAGATACCGAACTCTTAGTGTGGCACGCGTGGGCGCAACTGATAATTTCACGGTTACCGCAATAAATATTAACGATCCCAAACCGGGGTTTATAGACGCAGGCAGATATTATTATATGATTTCTGTGGACACAGCTTCCCCCATGCCTTTCTTCGGCACAAGTGAAGGTTATTATGAAATTACGCGCACTTCCTCAGGTGTTATCGGTTTAGGACAGCACCCCGATCCCGAAGAAAATCTTTATTACGGCGTTTCATTAAAGGATATTCATTTTATTAGCTACGCTAACGATTCAAGGCTACCCGAAGCCATGCTTGACATATCGCACGGCGTGTTATTCACGCCTGTGGGTACAAATGTGGCAATTCAATATTACAGGACTTCCAAAGGGGTTTTGGGGCAATATATCATTATAAATCCCCAAGAAACTAATATAAATTTCATTAAACCCGATCCGGGGTTGCATTCAATTGAAGTTCGCTTTTTCCCCATAGATATCAGAGTAACCCACAACGGCGATCCTATAACGCTTTCTTACATACTTGACAATTATTTTCTTTATGAGGAATATTACGAACTTGACGGCACGCTTAAGATAGGGGGCAAGCACGCAGGCAATTACGCGGTTCAAAACTTACCGCTTTTACAAATAAGGATTTTGCCCAAACCGCTTGACAGCGATACCGTGATTGAACTTCTTTCGGATTTAGATAATTTCATATTTAACGATAGGCAACAACCAGTTTTATTCAGCGCAAGCTATGTGGATTCCCTTGGTGTAACGCTTTCACTTCCTGTTATCGTGCGCTATGCCACAAGGCTTGGTAGCACAGACGCATGGACTGCTTTTTCGGCAGTTGCACCATTTTCGGCAGGGGTGTACAAAGTTCAGTATTACATTGATCCCACTTCAAAATACGCAACCGAACCCAAAGAAATTGAGTTTGTACTGCAAAAGAGGAATGTTGAATTAACCGTTGCAAACCTTCAACAGTCAAACACCACATATCCGTCTTACACTGATTCAGAAGTGGGAACGATTGATAGATTCACCGTGCAAATGTACGGCAGGTTTATGTTCGCCTCGCGCACAATCTTAGCGCATTTCTTAGCCGAAGGCACGCGCAGTGAAATCAGCGTAGGGCATCTTTATTCGCTAAAACTCATAAGAGATATCGGCGGATACCCCGTTATCGGTGAGGATTTTCCCGAACTTGGCGTTTATTACAGCGAACTTGATATAAGAAGCATTAACGCAGGCACATATCTTTTAAAGATAGATGCGGATCACCCTAACCATGCAGGCAGTGTGGTATTTATGCTTGTTATTGCCCCTGCGTCCACAGGCGGTGCGGGCGCGCTTACGGTTACTCACCCCGGATTATTGCCCCAATACCTTGTGTACGATGTGGGCGCAACCACAGGAAATTTCAGGGGGCATTTGCAGTACGGCGAAACCCTAAGCCAAATGGCAAGCAGGATTTTAAACATAAATCAAAATACGCACGCGTCTTTCACCTTTGTGGATTCTGCTTCGGGATTATCCGAAATTATTTCAGGGCGGTTCGTGTTTGAAAGCGAAGAGAGTATATTTAACCGCTTCAGCGGGCTTGATAAAAATAACGCCATGAGCAGAAATGCAAAAGGGGAACTCATTCTTCCTGTGGCGTACATAGATAACAGCAACACCATAACCAGCTACACAGGCATTTACCTTTACTGGGAAGCAGGGAAAACGGACGAACACGGAAACTTCATTCGTGATTATAATTTTGCCGTTTCCGCCACCACTGTAAGCATTATGGTTGCACGGGCAACCGCTGTATTTGAACAGGGCGGGGATAGGCATGTTTATTATGAAAATCTTCAATTCGGCGAACGGCTTTCAAGCGCGGTTTTGCTTGGCGCGCCCGTTGTTCCCTCTGGCAATGTTTATGCCGATTGGTACGATTTAAGGCTTGCACAAAGCATGAACCCCAATATGGTTTATTCCCGCGGAACGCACCAAATATCGTGGGCATTCAATCCTCTTTCGCACGGCGGTGTGGATTATGAAAGGTATTATCTTAATTTAACCGTGCAAATTCCGCTTACGGTAGTTGCCACCGAAGCCACCGTTAACATTGTTCAAATTCAAGGGGAATATGACAATAAGCATTATTTCGGCGCAACTTACCGCGATCCTCAGTACACCGTGGAATATATTGATTCCCTTGGAAACCCTGTGCTTGCCCAAAGCATAAGGGTTGAATTCTCATTCTTTACACTTCAAGGCGCACCGATTACAATTAACACCGCAACCCCTGTGGGGCAGTATGTAATGCGTGCGGTTATAGATAATCCTAACCTTCAAGGCGAACTTAATGACTTTGAGTATTTTGTGGTAAAATCAAGCCTCATTTTTGAACGCGCGCCCACATCGTCAGTTACCTTTTACGGCGCACATGTTAACAGCATTGCGTTCCTTAATGCAATTTTAAGAACGCCAAATAACTCTTATTCCTTTGAACCCGCATTCGGCACATTCAGTGTGGATTTATCAAAAGGATATACTGTGCAGGGCAGTAGCCAAGTTCTATATTTCCCCTCAGACGGAATACTTGACGCAAACACCTATGTGTTCACAATTCTCTATAATCCCTCAAACGCTTTCCTCTATGAGGGAATTCCTTTTGAAAGCTGGTTCAATGAAAGGTTTAATGAATTCTATGCAAATATTGTGGTAACGGTGGGGCGCGCCTCACCCTCAATTACCCTAACTTCCGCCACCTCAAAGATTTATGACGGCAATATTTATAATTTGGCGTACACAATTATGCACGGCGCAGTAAATATTGAAAGCATAGTGGAAAACCATGTCCGCATTACCTTTAATAATTCGCTAACCGTTCCGCACTTTGCGGGTGTTTACTCTCTTGCCATAGAGGTTGATTCGCAAAACTTCGCCACAAGGCAGGTTTTCACAATCACGATTGAGCAAAAAACCATAAGTTTCAGCGGTAGCCCCACAAATTTTAACGATACATTTTACACAGGTTCAGAAGTTAAGTTAAGTTTCTTGCACAGCGAACCGATTAACGGCGATATTCTTAATTTCAGCATAATCTATTACCCCATTTGGACGCAAGGTAGCACGCTTTCGCCCTTTATAGCAGGGGCTTATAACGCAGTTGTAACAATAGTGGGGGACGAAACCGGCAGGAACTATAAGCCAGATTTAGCCACAAATTCATTTGTATTCCGCATTCTTCCTGTGATTTTCGCAAGCAGTCAAACGCAGGAATTTGATTCCGTTGAGGGCATAGGCATAGCATTTAACCCCTATATTAACCCTATGGATTTTGTAATCTCTTACCGCCATGCGGTAACGGATATGCCTCAAGCGTCCATAAGAACGGCAGACGCAGGGGATTACAATGTTTTTGTTAATTTAACCTATAACGGAATCACAAGAACCTATATTCACAGAGATACCGAAATGCAAGAAAGGCTTGTGTTTACCATAGATAAATTAGAATTAGCCTTAACAGCCGTTCCTGTACACCGTGAAACATTTGGCGATCCGCGCCCCATTCTTGTGGGTACGCAGGGGCTTGATATTAGCGCAAGCATAAGGTTTTTATTCAGTCCCAAAGGCGAAGATAATTTCACCTATACAAAACCTGTGAACGCAGGGGATTACACCGTAATCTTCTATGTGTGGCACGATAATTACAGCGGTATCGGTGAATGCGAACTTATCATTGAAGCGTCTGATCTTATCATTGATAGAAGCCGTTTGCCGTATCCCGATAGAATCGTGGAATATAGGGAAGATATAACCACAATTAACTTTGTGGGTGGCGATGTAAGAAGCGTAAACAATTATGATATGACAAGCCGTGGAAAGTTCATAATCGTTTCGCACACTCAAGAACAGTTTAACAGGCTTCCCGCAGGTTCTCACGATGTAAGGCTATCTTTTGTGCTTAATAGCTATCCCGACAATGTAAACTATAATGAAATTACGGATATTCAAGTAAGGATAGATATTGTAAGAAAGAATATCAGCGAATTTATCGTGTTTGACGAAAGCACAAAAACCCAAACTTATGACGGCAGACCTAAATCGGTAAGGGCTTACATAAGCGGAATTGATCTCTTTTCGCCAGACGGCAGAAGCATAACCAATGTTATTAACATTGTTTGCGAATATAATTCCACCTCTTTTGCCCCCACTTCGGCTTATATTTACCTCGTTCGTGCTTTTGTGGACGATTTGAATTATCAAGGAACTTCGCTTAATGATTTTGTGTTTGAAATCCTTAAAGCCACGCCAAGCATTACCCTGCCTTCAATTAAAGATATCCCAGTAGGTGTTCCGCTTTCTTCCCTTGGCACAGATGCTTTCAGCGGTGGCGGTGCGTATATAATGAGGGACGGCGGTTCAAGCAGGCTTGATGTTCAGGGCAGATTCTCTTTCTTTAATCCTGCCTTATCGTTTAGTTCGGCGAACTTCCACACCGTGCTTGTGGTGTTCACACCAAATGATATTAACAACTTTACTTTTACAGATTTTGAAGCACGCATTTTTGTGCTTGCGCTTGAGCTTGAGTTAAGAGGGGTGCAGGCTTCGCCCATTTCTTACGGCGCAAAGCTAAGCGAATCCGTGCTTACAGGCACAGCCTTTATCCAAGGCACTAACACCCCGATTGAGGGCAATTTAAGGTGGATTACCCCCGATATTTATCCCAATGTGGGCGATTTGCCGAGGTATGAATTTATCCCGCGTGGTGAGCTTTCACTTTTATATAACTATGTGTTCGGCACTATTTCCGAATTAAGCATTTCACACGCGCTTGTGGAAAACGATACTTCACGCACAAGTGTAATTATGTTTGTGGGGCAATCCACAGTTAATTTTGACTATGCGGATTTATTCTTGTATCACCGCCAAAAGTTTTTAGACGAAACTCTAAGCCCCTCAGAATTAGAGGCTTGGCGCGTTTTGGGTTACACCGTTTCGGTTGTTAGCGGTGAAAGGCAAGCAACACTTCAAGATATCGGCGGTGCGGGCATTTTACTTAGATTGCGCGTTACTCACAGAAATTATCAGCCTTTTGAATTTGATATCAGGGCAAGGGTTTATAACCGCTTAACCCAAGCAGATTTTAGGATTAACAGCACTTCAAAGGCTTATGACGGCTTGCCTGTTACCGTGGCTGATTTCAAGATTAACGCGTCAAACACAGGGCATTTTATTAGCAGTTATCAAATAACCTCAATCATATTTAAAGGTGTTGAGGTTAGCGAAATTAAGGAAACAGGTTCGTACACGGTTACCGTAAGGATAGTAGACGATATTTATTTTGCAATCCTTGAATTTTCGTATACCGTGGTTAGCAGGGATATTTCAAATGCGATTAAACTTCAAAGCGGTGGCACAAGAATTGAGTTTTCGTACGGTGATTCGGGGGGTAACATTCCTCTTGACTTTATAGATCCTTTAACAGGTGTAAGTTTTATCGTTCCGCTTTCCTTGCTGATTTTCAATTACACCTCTAAGGACGGTTCAGTAAATTACGGTTCTCAACCGCCAATTTTAGCAGGGGATTATAGGCTTTCCATATATGTTGCAGAGGGTAGCAGTGATTTTATCGGCGGTACAAGTTTTGATTATATAATAAAACAGCGTGAAGTTGAAATAAGTATTGATTCGGTTTATTGGATTCGCCACGGCGAAGATATTAACATTGTTCCAAGCTATTTCGTAAGCGAAACGGTGCTTTGGTACATTCTTTATAACGGCGTGCGTTCCGCGCCTGTAAACGCAGGGCGGTATATCGTTTCCGTTCACATTGAAAATCGGAATTACTTCGGAACTTCCAATATCGGCGAACTAATAATTCTTCCTGCCCCTGTAATGCTTAACGCCTTGCCTGTTCAGCGCGCTGGCACTTCGCTTTCTTTCGGGCAAGCCCTTAGCGAAGCGGATATGGTGGGTGGCAGGATAGATTCCGCAATCACAGGTTACCAAGTTTCGGGTGCGTTCGTGTTTGAAGATCCAAGCAGAACTAACCTTGTAATAGGCGTTAACCAAGTGTGGATGATATTCAAGCCCACCGCGCTACCTAACGGCGAAACTAATTTTGAGGATTCATTCAGAGTTCAAGTTTCTGTAA
>Ga0123356_10005028_pt1 | contig 13556 bp, 12 predicted proteins | sample TergutEmb28metaG_2_FD_92546 | JGI IMG/M metagenome (GOLD analysis project Ga0123356, IMG submission 92546) | Embiratermes neotenicus P3 segment gut microbial communities from Petit-Saut dam, French Guiana - Emb289 P3 | ecosystem: Host-associated > Arthropoda: Insects > Digestive system > Gut ...
CCCGTGGCCTGTTTGGCCAGGATGCACAGCGCCGGGCGCGTAGACCACAAGCGGGACGTCGCGGTCGCCCGGGTTGTCGCCGCCGTGCTCGGCGATCTTCGAGCCTTTCGTGTAGATCGTGCCGACCTGCGCGATTGCGAACACGTCCGGGTGGTCGGGCTCGGAGGTCCGCACGCCGAAGAACTGCGCCGACTGCTTGCCGGCGAAGATCTCCCGCAGGCCGGAGTGCGGGACGGTGATCGTTTCGCCGGCGTAGTTGACCGCCGGGGCTGTGTGCGTCCACAGGTAGTTCTCGACGAAGTCGGCCGCCTGCTGCGAGCGGTCCGACAGCCACCACAGCGCGCCGTCGTCGTCGGCCACCTGGACGACCAGCGTCGGGTTGCTGGGATGCGATTCCGCCCAGGCGCCGTTGACGGCGGCAATGATCGGACCGTCGGCGATCCGTTGCAGTTGGTTGTTGTTCAACGGCGACTGGCCGTGCTTGGCGGTCAGGACGATCGCCGTCGAATGAGCCTCACCGGCGGCGTGGATCGCGTCGGCCATGCGCTGCAGCGATTCGTTGACGTAATCGAGCGCGCCCCGCAGCAGCGGACCCGGCACCTGGACGCCGTTTTCGGTGACATAGCCGCCCGGCAGCGAGGGGCCTTCGGTGTAGTTGCCTTCCGCGTTGGGGCCTTCCAGCACGGCCGCGGAGCTCTTCAGCTTCTCCGCGGTGGACACGGTCTGGAAATTCATCCCGTAGATCGCCGGCGTGCCGACCCGCGGCCCGGTGCCGGAGTGTTCGAAGCCGTCGATCCAATTGACCACCGCCTGCACCTTGTAGGAGTCGTACTGCTTGGTGGCGGCGTTGGAGGCCGTCCACGCGCCGTCGACCGGGTACGGCACGCCATTGGGCTCGACCGCCTGCGAATCGATCTCCGGCCCGAAGAAGTCGTCGATGCTTTCGCCATTGGAGCCCGGCCCGGCGAACGAGGTGTAGATCGCGTGCTTGTCGGACCACGCGGTGCGCATGCCGGCGTTGTGGATCACTCCGAAGATCGAGTTCACCTGCAGGTAGTCCCAAGGCTGGATCGGCTGACAGGTCTTGGGGTTGACCGGGTAGGTCGCCGGGTTCAGACCCGACTGGGGGTGGGGACTGAGGTTCATGATCGCGCCCGGGTTGGTGTCGATGCCGCCCGGGTAGATCGAGCCGCCCTCGTCGAACGAGGGGAAGGTTTCGCCGCTCCCGTTGTTGAGCAGGTCCGGCACTTCGGGGAGCAGGTCGTCGGGCGAGTCGTAGATCACGTTGCCACCCGGCACCGGTCCCGAGCAGTTGGTGGTGCCGGGCGGGAACACCCCGTGGCTGTACTCGTCGTCGTAATAGATGCCGGTCACCCTGGGGTCGCCGCCGGTCATCAGAGCCGTGCCACCCGGATCGGAATCCGACGGGTCGGCGGTCTGCGCGCCGGTGTACTCGGCGCCGCCGCTGGCCAGCCGCGCGAGCTCCGATTGGGGATGGTGGGCGACATACCATTCCAGATCGGATTGGTGCATGCCGTCGACCGAGATCAGCAGCACGTGCTCGAGCGCGCCTGTGCCGCGTCCATCACGAGAGTCACCTCGGCGCAGCGGAGCGGCGACCACGGCGGCGGCTGAGCTGCCGCCCACGATCGCGGCCACGGCGAGTGCGCCAACCGCGCGGCGTTTGACAGGTGAAAACATGTGGTTCTCCTCGGTGGGATGGGTGGTGCACACACTCCTACTGCTCAGCGCATGACGCGGGTGTTGGGGAGTCGTGGCGTTGCGGTTGCCATGTTGTGAACCAACCGCAACGGGCTGGTTCGCGGACGATCGCCTATAGTGGCTCGCCGAGTGAGCGCGCCCGCGCTGGCGTTCAGAGCGATGCAAACGACCGACCTCGCGCTGGTCGAGGTATGGCTGCGCGAGCCGCGCGTGGCCCGCTGGTACCTCGCCGGCTCCACGATGGAGCGCGAGCTCGAGGAGCTCCGCGCAGCGATGAGCGGAGATGAGCCAACGCATGCGCTCATCGTCCTGCGGGGGGGCACGCCGATCGGCTGGTGCCAGTGGTACCTGTGCGCGGACCACCCCGACCACGCGGACGCGATCGGCGCGCAGCCGGGCGACATCGGACTGGACTACGCACTCGGCGAGCCCGCGAGCATCGGGCACGGCACCGGAACCGCCATGATCGCCGCGCTCGTCGCGCACATCAGGCAGCGGCACCCGGCGGCCGGGTTGATGGCGGATCCCGAGGCGTCCAATGTCGCATCGCGCAGGGTGCTCGAGAAGAACGGCTTCGAGCTGCTGCGGGAGGGCCCCGTGCGATCGGAGCTGGTGGACGCGACGATGGCCGTCTACAGGCTGGCGCCCCCGACCGTAAATTGATCAGTTTGATCCACCCCGACCGACAGCGGCCGCGCGCGGGGTGGCCGCGCTCCCCTCGAGCCCGACGCCGGGCGCGCCGCCCCGAACACACCTGTCGCCCGCGCCGTTGGGGGATTCAAAAAGAGGATTCGTTCCGCGCGGAACCAATCCAAAAAACAAAACACGAAACGGCCGGAGCTCGACCGGCACCGCTGGCGCGGCCGCGGATCGGCCCGCGGCGGACAGCTATCGTGGGCGCCCATGTCCGGCGGCGAGGGAATCGAGGTGCGGGGGCTGGTCAGGGAGTTCAAGGGCGGCGTGCGCGCGGTCGACGGCATCGACCTGAGCGTCGCGCCGGGCGAGATCTACGGCTTCCTGGGGCCAAACGGCGCGGGCAAGTCGACCACCGTGCTCGTGCTCACCACGCTGTTGCCCCCCACCGCGGGCACCGCGCGCGTGGCGGGCTTCGACGTGGTCCAGCACGGCCCGGAGGTGCGCAAGGCGATCGGCGCTTCGCTGCAGGAGTCGGCGCTCGATCCCTTCCTCACCGGCCGCGAGCACATGCGCCTGCAATGCGCCCTCCACGGGCTGCCCAAGTTCGAGCGCGACGCGCGCGGGAGCGAGCTGCTCGCGCGGGTGGGCCTGACCGAAGCGGGGGACCGCAAGGTCAACACCTACTCGGGTGGGATGAAGCGCCGCCTCGACCTGGCGCTGGCGCTCGTGCACGGTCCCCGGCTGCTGTTCCTCGACGAGCCGACCACCGGGCTCGATCCCCAGAGCCGGGTGGCGCTGTGGGACGAGGTCCGCCGTCTCGCCGACGACGGGGTCACGATCTTCCTCACCACCCAGTACCTGGAGGAGGCCGACGTGCTGGCCCACCGCGTGGGCATCATCGATCGGGGCAAGCTCGTCGCCGAAGGCACCCCGGCGGAGCTGAAGGCCGGCATCGGCCGCCCCAGCGTGGAAGCCGTGCCGCAGGACCCCGGCGATCGCGAGCGGCTCATCCGCGTGCTGCACCGCTTCGGCGAGGATGCCGCGGCGGCGTCGGGCGCGGTCGCCGTGCGGCTGCCCACGGGGGTGGGCGAGCTCGCCGACATCGTGCGCGCGCTGGACGCCGAGCATGTGAGGGTGGCTGATCTGCGCCTGCACGCGCCCACGCTGGACGACGTGTTCCTGGCCAAGACGGGGCGCTCGCTCGAGGGAGCCGCGCAGGGCGAGCAGGGCGAGGACGGCGAGGATGGCGGGAATGGCGGCGAGCACGGCGAGAGCGGCGCGGTCGGAGGCGGCGGGGGCGGCGAGCAGGAGCCGGCGCGGGCTTCGATGCAACAGGTATGAGTCCCGCGCTCGTCACCCAGGTGGGCGCGCTGGCCGGGCGCTCGATCCTCAAGACCGCGCGCCAGCCGTTCCAGGTGTTTCCCATCATCTTCTTCCCCGCGATCCTGCTGGCGGTCAACGCCTCCGGCCTGCGCGCGGCCACGCGCCTGCCCGGCTTTCCCACCGACTCCTACATCTCCTTCGCGATCGCGGTGGCATTCATCCAGGGCAGCATGTTCGCGCTGATCAACACCGGCACCAACCTCGCCGAGGACATCGAGAGCGGCTTCTTCAACAGGCTCGCGCTCACGCCCATGCACCGCGTCTCGCTGATCGCGGGATCGCTGGCGGGCGTGGCCGTGCTGGGCGCGGCGCAATCGATCGTGTACATCCTGCTCGGCCTGATCGCCGGCGCGCATCTGCTGGCCGGCGTGGGCGGCGCGGTGGTGATCGTCGTGCTCGGCTCGATCGCCGCGGTCGCATTCGGCTCGCTCGGGTGCGTGGCCGCGCTGCGCACCGGCTCCGGCGAGGCGGTGCAGGGATTGTTCCCGCTGTTCTTCGTGTTCATCTTCCTCTCCTCCAGCAACCTGCCGCGGCAGCTGCTGCGCACCGGTTGGTTTCACACGGTGGCCACCTGGAACCCGATCTCCTACCTGATCGAGGGCTTTCGCAGCCTCTTCATCTTCGGCTGGGACGCCACCGCGCTCTGGCGCGGCTTCGCCGTAGCCCTCGCGCTGCTGATAATCGGCCTCGTGGCGGTGGGCTGGGCCCTGGACAAGCGCCTGGAGCGCACATGAGCGATCGCGCCGCGCACTCCGCGGGCGTATGGGCCGTCGCGCTTGCGATCGCGTGGCGCTCGCTGCACACCTACCTACGGCGGCCCGATCTCTTCATACCGTCGCTCGTGTTCCCGTTGATCTTCTTCGCGAGCTTCGCCGGTGGCCTCTCGGCGCTGGGCTCGGTGCCGGGCTTTCACTTCCCCGCCGGCTACACCGCGTTTCAGTTCGTGTTCGTGGTGATCCAGTCGGCCACGTTCGCGGGGCTGTTCACCGGATTCACGCTGGCGTTCGACTTCGAGAGCGGCTTTGCCAGGCGGCTGATGCTGGCCGCGGGCGATCGGCGGGGGATCGTGCTCGGCTACGCCCTGGTGGGGCTTTCCCGTGCGCTCATCACACTCGCGTTGGTGAGCACCGTGGCGCTCGTGGCCGGCATGCGCATCACCGGCGACGGTGTGGACCTCTTCGGCCTGTACCTCCTGGCCACGCTGCTGGTGCTGGTGGGCTACGCGTGGGCGGCGGGAGTGGCGTTTCGCTTTCGCTCGATCCAGGCGGGGCCGCTGATGCAGACTCCCGTGTTCCTGGTGCTGTTCCTCGCGCCGGTGTATGTACCTCTGTACCTGCTGAAGGGCTGGATCCACGCGGTGGCGTCGGTGAATCCCGCGACCGCGTTCCTCAACGCCGGGCGGGGCCTGATCTCCGGCGCGCACAACCACACCGCGCTCGGATTCATCGCCGCCGGCGCGCTGGTCCTGCTGTTCGCGATCTGGACCCTGCGCGGGCTGCGCGCCGCCGAACGCGCGCCATAACACGGTCGCACGGTCGCCCACGCGGCCGGCGCCCCTCGGGATACACTGCGCGGCCGATGATCGCGGAGCGCATGCGCGAGCTCGGGGTGGTGCTGCCGCCGGTGTTCACACCGGCCGCCAACTACCGCGGCTGTGTGCGGGACGGCGGGCTGGCGTGGGTCAGCGGACACGGTCCGGTCGACGGCGAGACGGCGATCTGTGGCAAGGTGGGCGCCGAGGTGTCGCTGGAGCGGGCGCACCGGGCGGCGCGCATGGCGGGGCTGTCGATCCTGGCCACGCTCCAGGCCGAGCTCGGCGACCTCGAGCGGATCGAGCGGGTCGTGAAGGTGTTCGGCATGGTCAACTGCGCGCCCGGCTTCAATCGGCCGCCCGCCGTGATCAACGGGTGCTCGGAGCTGCTGGTCGATCTGTTCGGCGGCGAGGCCGGCGGCCACGCGCGCTCGGCGGTGGGCGTGGCGGAGCTGCCGTTCGACTGGGCGGTCGAGATCGAGCTGGTCGCGCGCATCCGCTGAGCCCCACCCGGCGCCCCGGCGCCCCCGGCGCCCCCGACCGTCGGGCCCGAGCACCGCAACAAGACGCGGGGATCCGCGTTGGTATGCGCGAGCCGTCCCCCGTTTGTGCGCAGCGGCACATGCGGCGTGAGTTCTCGGAAGGCGTCACGTCTCAAGGGGCGGACGTCCAACAACGACACCCGGCCACGCGGCCGGCAGGAGGTTCTCGCAGGATGAGACGAATCGCGATCACCACGCTCCTGGCAGGAGCGATGACCTTTGGGGGGGCAGGTGTCGCGCTCGCGCGTGGCCACCACCACCACCACGCGCACAAGGCTGCCCACGCGAAGCATCATGCAGCGCATCATGCGCGGCATCATGCGCACCGCGCAGCGACTCCGACCAGCCCGACCACACCCACCACCGGGACCACCGGCACGACCCCGAGCACGCCGACCTCGACGACCACCCCAACCCAGACCACGACGACCGCCACCAACGAAGCCGGCACGGTGGAATCGTTCACCGGAGGGGTGCTGACGATCAAGCTGGCCGGCGGCACGACCACCGTCAGCGGCATGGTCACCGACGACACGCGGATCATCTGCCAGCCGGCGGAAATGAACGGTGACGACGACAACGGCCAAGGCGACGACGACAACGGCCAGGGTGGCGGCGACCAGGGTGACGGCGGCGACCATCACTTCGGTGGCGGCGACAACCTGGTGAGCCGCGCCGATGACATGGGTGGCGGCGACGACCAGGGTGACGACGACGACATGGCGCCGCAGTGTGGCGAATCATCGCTCGTCGCCGGCGCGATGGTGCGCTTCGCGGAGCTGAAGTTGACCCCAAGTGGCTCCGTGTTCGAGTCGATCGACCTGATCACGCCCGCGACCTCGACCTCGACGTCGAGCGCGGCGAGCAAAGGCTGATCGCCTAGCGCACACCTAACTCGGTCCGGTCAGCGAGGTGGCGGTTCGGGAATGCCGTCATCCTCGCTGACCGGCTGAGCCCAGCCGGGCCAGCACGGGTGCTTCGTCTCGTCTGGTGGGGGAGGAGTATCGTCCAGGGGGTCTGATCGGAGCATGCAGCTCGAGCGCCACATCACGCCGGCCGCGGGGATCGTGACATGAGTCCGTCGATCTCCACCTATCTGCTGCACACGCAGTCGGATGAGCGTCTGCTGGCCTCCGCGCGCGAAGGACACGAGCGCGCGTTCGAGGCGCTGGTGTCGCGCTACCGCAAGCAGCTGCTGCGCTACTGCGGGCGCCTGCTGCTGCCGGACGGCAGCGCCGAGGACGCGCTGCAACAGGGCCTTCTGCAGGCGTGGCTCGCGTTGCGGCGCGGCGCGGAGGTGCGCGACGCGCGCGCGTGGCTGTACCGCATCGTGCACAACGCGGCGATCGACGCGCTGCGCAGCTCCGGCTACGACCACGAGGAGCTCAGCGAGTCGCTGTGGGGCGCCGGCGCGCCCCATGCCGATCTGGAGCGGCGCATAGCGGTGCGCCAGGCGCTGGCGGGCCTGGCGGCGCTGCCGGAGCTCCAGCGCGAGGCGCTGCTGCGCACCGCGGTGGAGGGCCATAGCCACGAGGATGTCGCCGCCGCGCTGGGCCTCAGCGACGGCGCGGTCAGGGGCCTGGTGTACCGCGCGCGCGTGACCCTCCGCACGGCCGCCACCGCGATCACGCCGCCGCCACTCGTGGTGTGGGCGGTCAACGCGGGGCGCCGCGCCGCGCCGCTCACCCAGCGGGTGGGGGAAGTGGCGTCGGGCGGCGCCGCCGCGGGCGCGACCGGTGGCGCGCTGTTCAAGGGCGGCGCCGCGGTGCTGACGGCGGGCGCCGTGTTCGCGGGAGCCGCGGCCGTTCACCGGGTCATCCCCGGGCGCGCGCACAACGACCGCGCGATCATCGCGCGCAACGGCCCCCCGCCCCCGCCTGGCGGCCCGGGCGGCCGGCGCCGCTCGACGGCGCTCGCCGCGGGCGCCGCGGGCAACCGGTCCGGGAGCGCTCCCGGCCCCGCGCGTGGACTCCATGGGAGAGACGTGCGGCGATCGACGGGATCCCGGGCGATGCTCGCCGCGGCGCCCCGCCGGCCCAGCGTGGCGAGCCACCCGGGTGCGGGCGGCGGATACGAGTATCCGCGCGGCTCGAGCCGCGCGCAGGCCGAAGGCCCCCCCACCGCGCTGCCCCCCGGCGCGCGCGGGCGAGGCAGTGTTGGCAACGCGGTGATCGGCGGCGAATCGGCCGCCGGGACCAACGGAGGCTACGGCGCGAAGGGGTCCCCCACGAAGAGCTCCAGCGCGATCGGTGCCGTGAGCGGTGCCCACTCCGAAGCTCCCAAGAGCTCCTCTGCGCCGGACGGCGGGTCGTCGTCGGACCAGCACCATCATCATCACCACCACGGAAGCGGATCGTCGCCGGGGGCCGGGGGTTCCTCTGCGCCGGGCTCCGGGTGGGAGGGCACACCGAGCACGTGGGGGAGCGGTGACGGCCACGGAGGCGCCGACGGTCCAGGCGGATCGAGCTCCGAAAGCGGCCACGGAGCGGCTGTGACGGGATCGGGCTCCCACGAATCCGGCTCACCTGGATCGGACTCCCACGAATCGGATTCGGATGGATCCTGCCCGGACGGATCCGACTCCCACGAGTCCGACTCACCTGGATCGGACTCCCGCGAATCCAACTCGCACGAATCGGCGTCCCATCAATCGGACTCACAGGAATCCTGCCCGGACGACTCCGGCTCACATGAATCGGGCGCACAACCGAGCGCACACGGCTCCCCGGCATTTGGAACCCCCTCATACGAGCCGGGCCGCGGCGTCACACCTCAGGGCCAAGCGCCCGACGCCGAACCGAGCGCTCCCGCTCTCTGAGTTGGGCGGCCGGGCCAACAGGGCGCGCGAGCGCCCTTGCCATCGCGGACGTCACTGCGTTGGAGAGCGGCGTCAGCCGGCCAGCATCGGCGAGGGCGGGATGTGGGTGTGGCCGTGTATGTCGGCGATCCGCATCGCGACCTCGTCGACGTAGCACCAGCTCCACTCCTCGCTGGGCTCGAGCGAGCGGATCAGGGGGTGCGCGCTCTCGCGTGCGTGCGCGCTGGCGTGCCGCTTGGGAGAGTCGTCGCAACAGCCGACGTGGCCGCAACCGAGGCAGATGCGCAGGTGAAGCCACACGCCGCCTTCGCGCAGGCAATCCTCGCAGCCTTCGACGCTGGGGGGCAGCTCGAAGAGCTCAATCGTATCGAGATGGGTGCAGGTGCTCATTTGGGTGTCTCCGTTCCTTTTGGGGTGGGAGGGTGGAGGGGAAGCCACACGTGGAAGGTGGTGCCGTGCTCGTCGGAGTCGAACGACAGCGAGCCGCCGTGGCGCTCCTCGACGATCCGCCGCGCGGTGCCGAGCCCGAGCCCCGTGCCGCGGCCGACATCCTTGGTGGTGAAGAACGGCTCGAACACTCGCGCGCGCGCGTCCTGCGGGATGCCCGGCCCGGTGTCGGCCACGTCCACGACCACACATTCGCCGTCGCGTCGCGTGCGCAACGTGATGGTGCCGCTCTCGCCGAGCGCGTCGATCGCGTTGTCCAGCAGGTTGGTCCACACCTGGTTGAGCTCGGAGCCGTAGATCGTCACGTGGGGCAGGCTTCGATCGTAGTCGCGCTCGACCTCGATACGGGTGTGCTTGAGCTTGTGCGCCAGCACCGCGAGCGTGGTCTCGAGGCCTTTGTGCACGTCGGCCGCCACCAGATCGCCGCGGCCCACATAGGCGTAGGCCTTGACCGCGGAGATCAACGCGCTCATGCGCTCGGTGGACTCGCGCAGCTCGCTCACGAGGCGCTGCGCGCTCAGCGATGCGGCGATCGAGCGCACCGCGGCGACGGTGGCGCTGCCGGCGAGCGCCTGCAGCCGTCGCAGCCACTCCTCATCCACGCCCGCCTGCGCGAGCGGCTCCGCGAGCCGCCAGGCGTCCGGCACCTCCAGCCCTTCCAGCAGCGCGCGCATCTCCTCCTCCGCGTCGGCCGCGTCCAGCGCGGACAGCTCCGAGCGCTCCGCCGCCGTGCGCAGCGCGCGCTCGCGCAGGTCGGCGATCCGCGCGGCCTCCTCACGCTCGATGCCCGCCTCCACGAACTCGCGCAGCGTGGCGCCGATCACCTCGAGCGCCTCCGCGAGCTCCGCGGCGGAGCGGCGCGCGGCGGCGGCGGGGTTGTTGAGCTCGTGTGTGAGCCCCGCCGCCATCGTGCCCAGCGCCGCCAGCCGTTCGCGGTTCTGTTCCATCGCTGTGATCCGCCCCATGAGCGGCCTCACCTGGCGCATGATCCGCTGGTGCACGGGGGGACAGGCGAGCGCCAGGCGCACGAACTCGCGCGCCGGGATCAGCGCCATGCGAGCCGGCGTGGTCGCCACCATCTGCACGGCGATCTCCGTTTCGGTGAGCGTGGGCACCGCGCCGATCCACGTGGGCGCGCTCGAGTTGCCCACCGGCTCCAGCCGGTCGCCGTTGCGCGAGAAGATCTGCAGCGTGCCCTCCAGCAGGCACAACAGCCCCTGCGAGGAGGAGCCCGCCTCGAGCACCACCTCGCCGCGCTCGGCGCTGCGGGCGCGCGCGGCCGCCGCCCACTCGGCGAGCGCGTCGTCTGGGACGTCGTCGAACAGATCCACCGCACGCAGGTCCGCCACGCTCACCGGACCGCCGCCCACCGGACCGCCGCCCACGGGGTCGCCGTCCACCGGGTCGCCGCCCACCGGACCGCCGCCCACGGGGTCACCGTCCACCGGGTCACCGTCCACCGGGTCGCCGCTGACCGGATCGCCGCTCATGCCTCCGCCAGGTACTGGTGCACGAGCGAGACCGCCATCGAGCCCTCGCCCACGGCGCTGGCGACGCGCTTGATCGAGCGCGCGCGCACGTCGCCGGCGACGAACACGCCCGGCACGCTGGTCTCCAGCGGAAACGGATCGCGTGCCAGCGGCCAGCCGTCACGCCGGGCGTCGAGGCCGGCGAGGATGAAGCCGCGCTCGTCGCGCGCGACCACGCCGGCGAGCCAGTCGGTGCGGGGCAGCGCGCCGATGAACACGAAGCACGCGTCCACCTCCTCGACCGTGTCGGCGCCGTGGGCGGGCTGTATGCGCAGCGCCCGCAGCCGCCCGTCGCCCTCGGCGCCCACGGCCTGGGTGCGCGTGCGCACCTCCACATTGGGGAGCGACTCGATCTGCTCGATCAGGTAGCGCGACATCGACTTGGCCAGCGAGTCGCCGCGCACGAGCATGGTCACGCGCGCGGCGTAGGAGGAGAAGTACACCGCGGCCTGCCCCGCGGAGTTGGCGCCGCCGATCACGACCACCCGCTGCTGGGCGCACGAGCGCGCCTCGGTGAGCGCGGCGCCGTAGTAGATGCCGCTGCCGGTCAGCGCGGCGAAGCCGGGCACGTCGAGCTGGCGGTAGGACACGCCGGAGGCCACCAGCACGGAGCTGGCGCTCAGGGTCTCGCCACCGGAGAGCTCGACCACGCGGCCGGAGCCCGCCACGCGCAGGCCGGTGGTGTCCTGGAGGGTCAACAGCTCCGCGCCCAGCCGGCGCGCCTGGTCGGTGGCGCGCCGCGCGAGGTCCGAGCCGCTCAGCCCGGCGGGGAAGCCGAGGTAGTTCTCGATCCTGCTCGACTGCCCGGCCTGCCCACCGGGCGCCTCGCGCTCGACCATGATGGTCTTGAGCCCCTCCGAGGCGCCGTACACGGCGGCGGCGAGCCCAGCGGGTCCGCCGCCGACGATCACGAGGTCGTAGTGCTGGGACGCCGGCTGGCCGACCACCCCGAGACGCTCGGCGAGCTCCAGCACCGTGGGGCGCTCGAGCACGGTGCCGTCCTCGAGCAGCGCGACCGGCAGACGCTCGCCGTCGACGCCCGCCACGCGCAGCAGCTGGCGCGCCTCGCCGTCGCGCTCGATGTCCAGCCACCGCCCGGGCACGCGATTGCGCGCGAGGAAGTCGCGCAGCTCGTGACTCTCGCGGGAGAAGCGATGGCCGATCAGTCGCGCGCCGCCCGATTCAAGCGCCGCGCCCGCCTCCCAGCCGGTGAGCAGATCTTCGACCACAGGAAAGAGCTCCTCCTCGGGCGGATCCCAGGGCTTGAGCAGGTAGTAGTCCAGCGAGACCTCGTTGATCGCCTGGATCGCGGCCTCGGTGTCGGCGTAGGCGGTCAGCAGCACGCGCTTGGCCGTGGGCGCGACCTCCCGCGCGCGCACCAGATAGTCGGTGCCCGACAGGCCGGGCATGCGCTGGTCGGCGATCAGCAGCGCCACCTGCTCGCCGCGCCGCACCAGCTCGCGCAGCGCCTCCAGCGCCTCCTGGCCGGACCCGGCGCGCACAACCCGGTAGCGCTCGCCGAACCCCCGCCGCAGATCGCGCGCGACCGCGGCGAGCACCACCGGCTCGTCGTCGACCACGAGGATCGCGGCACGACTGCGCGTGGAATCGTTCATCGCCCGCCCCCCGCGCGCGAGCCCACTACTGCCAGTAGCGCTCGACCGTGTCGGGGTCGCGCGCGGTCGCCTCGTCGGGGTTCTGGCCGGCGTCCCGCAGCGCGCGCCGGCGGCGGAGCAGGTCCCAGCAGATGTCGAGCTCCTGCTCGAGCTGGCGCAGCCGCTGCGCGTCGGCCTCGAGCGCGTCATCCGCGTCGTGCTGCTCCCGGTTTCGCAGCTCGTGCTCCTCGGCGAGAAGGCGCTCGATGCGCTCGGAGATGCGCGCGTCGCTCACACGCGCATCCTAGCCCCGCGCGCGGCCAAAGGCCGCTACGATCGCGCGGTGTCCCACTCCGGAGCATTCGTCGACGAGGTCGCCAACGAGCTCGAGACGTGGCCCGGGGTGCGCCTGCGGCGGCGCTCGGCGAGCTCGTTGGTGGTGTCGTACGACGATGTCGAGCTGGGCGTGCTCGATCGCGACCGGGGCGTGGCGGAGCTGCGCTTCGTCCCTGCCGAGCGCGACGAGCTGGTGGAACACGGCGACGCGCTGCCGGCGACGCCCAAGCTCGACGCCGAGGACGTGAGCCACGACATGTGCGGCCCCTCCGACGTGTCGGCGGTGCTCGAGCTCTTCGACCGCCGCTACCGCGAGGTGCGCGGCGAGGACGACCCCTACCGCTCCAGCGACGTGGAGTGAAGTGCGCGCGGCGCGACGCCTCGAACACACCTGTCCGAGGAGCCGTGGGGGGTTTTGTTTTGAGGATTCGTTCCGCGCGGAACCAATCCTTAAAACAAAACACGCAACGGACGGTGCTCGACCGGCGCCACCGGAGCGCGCGCCGGCGCGGCGCGGGCGCGGCGCGGCGCGGTCAGTCGTCTTGGGGTGGACCGATCGGATCCCGTGTGACGGGGCGGAACGCGGCCGGCGTGTCGAACACGCGCAGCTCCGAGGTTCTGGCGAGGTGCTGCCCGATCCCGGCCTCGTACTCCCTGAACGCGTCGGAGCGGTAGTGCGCGTCGAGCGCCCCCCGGTCACTCCACTCCTGCACCAGCACGAAGTGGCCGGGATCCTCGAGCGCCTCGGCGAACGCGTATTGAACGCAGCCCGGCTGCCGTCTCACGCGATCCTGCGTGGCGCGCATGAGCTGGCGGACCGCGTCGAGGTGGGCAACCTGCGCGAAGACCTCGCCGATCGCGAGAATCATCGCGCCACGCCCACCGGCGCATCCTCGCCGGTGCCGCCCGCTGCCGCTGCCGCTGTCGCCGCTGCCGCTGTCGCTCCTGCCGCTGTCGCTGCCGCCGCTGCCTCTGCCGCGCGGCCCGCCTCGCACGTGCTGGCGGTCACCTTCTGGA
>Ga0123356_10005029_pt1 | contig 13551 bp, 10 predicted proteins | sample TergutEmb28metaG_2_FD_92546 | JGI IMG/M metagenome (GOLD analysis project Ga0123356, IMG submission 92546) | Embiratermes neotenicus P3 segment gut microbial communities from Petit-Saut dam, French Guiana - Emb289 P3 | ecosystem: Host-associated > Arthropoda: Insects > Digestive system > Gut ...
ATTTAAGGATAATGGTGAAGTCGTTGCCATGACAGGCGATGGCGTAAACGATGCGCCGGCACTAAAATATGCCGACATAGGCGTTGCTATGGGAAAACGCGGAAGTGAAGTCTCCCGCGAAGCCGCCGATTTGATCCTTTTAGATGATAATTTCTCTACTATAGTTGATACGATCAAGGACGGGCGGCGGATTTTCGACAATATCCGCAAAGCAATAGGATATGTCTTTACAGTACATATCCCTATTGCATTGGCAGCACTGCTCGCACCGGCACTTGGCATCGCTCCCGAGGCTCTGCTGTTTCTTCCCATGTTGGTAGTTTTGCTCGAACTGATAATAGACCCGACATGCTCGATCGTATTGGAAAGGCAGCCTGCCGAGTATGATATCATGAAACGTACGCCACGTGACCCAAAAAAGAAAATGCTCACATGGAAAGTAATAATTAAGAGCATTTCACAAGGTCTAACGGTTTTTGTTGCATCATTTGGCTCATATTTTGTTATATTAACAGAAAACCCGGACAACGCAGGCGTTGCACGGGCTATGGGAATCGGTGTTATCATGATAGCTAATCTGTTTTTAGTGCAATGCAACAGCTCAGATATCGATAGTGTCTTTACGTCGATAAAAAGGCTGTCAAAAGATAAGGTCATGTGGATCGTCAATATTGCAGTAATGTCCGCTCTGGTATTATTCCTTTATACTCCGATCAGCGATTTTCTCAGGCTTGCACCACTCACTGCTGTCCAGTTCTTGATCATGTTTGGTTTAGGCGCAGCTTCAGTTCTCTGGTATGAACTTGTAAAAATCTTTAAGCGGTTACGGCGATAAGAAAAGGTCAAAACGATCATGAAAACTCACGTCTCTCAAGGCGTCCTCGAAGGACAAATATATTGAGCAGAAAACTGGTCAGACCACATACAAGAACAATTATAAATAGCGGCACAAAACCTAGGTTTTCAAGTGTTGGTGCCAGTAGCAAAACGATTACGGCAGACAGTGCCATTGATATGGTCGCGTGTACACCGACATATAACGGTAACTTCGTTGAGGGACTCACTTCACCCATAAGTAATGATGTCGCTGTCATAGTACCGTTATTAGCAAGATTTGCCATAATCCAGGCAATAAACAACGCACTCAGCATATGAACCGTCAATGCCAGTACTCCTGTGATGACAAGGAGACCGGCAACTATTAACGCAATAACTCTTGGACCATGTCTGTCAACAATAAAACCAAAAGCAACGTGGGCTATTGCACCTGAAAAAACACCTAAGCCCGCCAGAATAGCAATATGTGCATCTGTTGCGGAAAACTCCCGTATTGCATAAAGAGTATAATACGGAAGAAGTGCGTTAGCGATTGCCAGAAAAAGACAAGTAAGGATCATCGCACGAAATGACGGGTTCAAACGAACAGTGGAGGGCATCTGTTTAATATAATTCCCCATGCTCATAGGTTCGTTTGGTATTGCATCCTTGCTCTGTCGTAAGCATAAGAACACTACAGCATTAATAAGCAAATAAAAGACTCCTATTGAGAATATCACCATATAGTTATATGGAAAATCAATACGCCCGAGAATCACCGGAATCAAAGCCGACATACCGACGCCAAGGAAAGACCCTATCGCAAACCCGATGCCGCGTATAGCACCACGTTTATTCGGAGGAAGCAACTTTATAACGAGTGGTGTATGGAATATAAAATATGAGCCGACAAAAATATTAAAAATGAACCAGGAAACCAGAAACAGGTTTATTAGTACTGCATGTGCCTCTGCAAAAACCGGTATTAGTAATATAAAAAGCAAAAATAGCAATCGCTGTAAAATGAGTATCTTTCCAAAGGTTTTATGCATTACCGTGGCACGGGATGCAATATAGCCAAAGAGCGGCTGAGTCAGTAAGCCGCATATCAAGGTCATCGAGGTAGCCAAGGCAATTTGAAAAGTCGTTGCACCGAGTTGATCCAAAAAATACGGGATAACTGCTGTTATCGAAATCAATGCCATTGATGGCATAAATGTTATACCGTCAATAAAAAAAACTTTTAGGTTATACCGTATGTCTTCTTGACTCCCGTACATATTGTTCCCTTCTTATGCCTCACATACCGTACCGGTGTATATATATCCCTTACGAACGTGTGGATTGGCTTCCTTTGCACTCATGTCACAATCAGTTTATGCTATGTGCTAGATAAACTGCGTCAGTTCGCTGAGTTTGTTTATCTCATATGTTGGCAATATGCCTGAGCTGTTATCAGCTTTTTTCTCATTAAACCAGCAGGTATCAAGACCTGCATTGATCCCACCTTTTATATCCGCAGTCAAAGAATCCCCGACGACCAAGACTTTTTCTTTTTCAACGTTTGGAATATTTAAAAACACATGTTCAAAGTACCGGACATCCGGCTTTTGAAATCCAATAAGCTCAGAAATAAAAATGTCTGAAACACACTCTTTTATTGTTGAAAAGCCCAGTCTCGCCACCTGAACTTTTGTAATACCATTTGTGATAATGTAGATCTTCTTACCTATCCCGGCAATCGCCTCACAAATTTCCTTTGCGTTATCAATCAAGAATGCACCTTTTCCAAGCTCTATAACGTACCTGTCATTGAAGTCATACTCGTCGTAATGAATACCTATCTCCTTAAATAATCGGACAAATCTTTCTGTCTTTATCTTGTCAATCGAAATCTCGCTTCTCTCAAAGCTTTTCCATAGCTGTTCATTTATATCACTATATCGTTTGAGTATTTCGTCTGAATAAAAAAAACCGCATTTCTCATAGACTGTTTTGAAAGCACACGCTTCTGCTAAGTTAAAATCAAAAAGCGTACCATCTGCATCGAATAAAAAAACATCGTATTTTTTCATGTTCTTCTCCCGGACTCTCCGAAAAAAACAAGCCCCAAATTGTTTGGGGCTAGTATATCATATATTTTGCTAACTTGTCTTGTTAGTAATTATACATCAAGCGATATGTATCGTCATCTCTGGCGTGTTGTCTTGAATGATGTGTTCTGCGCTCCGTTGACTCCACAGTTGGATCCATCCTTGTCCATTCTTCTCCGTCATAATGGTATCTGTTATCGATCCAACCATTTTCTTCACAATACTTACTTATCCATGCATGGTACTCTTCGCCGTGATACCCTATCTCCAACCTTGCAGGGATCCCCTGACTGCGTAGCATTGCAGTGACAAGTGCAGAGTAATCGAAGCATATGCCTTCTTTCCTGTTGAGCACCTCGTCAAGGTTTGGAATATATCCGCTTTGAACAGTTGCAGCAAGATCATAGTCATATGTGAAGTTATCTACTACATACTCATATATCGATTTAATTTTATCTTCAGTATTTTTTGCGTTTTTCGTCAGTTCTGCCGCTAACCCAACCAGTTCACTGTCTTTTGAGTAATTTACAAACTGATTAGGGTGGATAAATGGCATAAGTTCGTCTCTAAGCTTTACATCAATTGCGACTTTAAGAACCCCTTTATAATCACTGCCGCCAATATGTTCATAGATACCTATTTCATACTCCCCGTCTCCTTCAGTGAGCGGGATTATCTCTTTTCTACCACTTCCACTAAGCGAATAGTGGTATTCTTCACCATGCGGTGCTGTGAGCAAAACCTTAAGTGGTTTATCTGTAGAATCAATAAACTCGATTATTACATACCCGTCTTGCGCATTAGAATAATCCACCGATGCTCTGTCGTTTTCTTCAACATTAATACCCGGAGCTGTTGGTACCGGAATCTCAAATGTACTGATTGACTCATCCGCCGGTGATGTTGTGTTTATTTCAGAGCAGCCTGCTATCAAAGTAATTATCAATAGTAAAATTGCTACTTTCATTATAGATCTCATGTTGCTATCCTTCTGATTAACCCTGTATTTATTGCTGTAATGAAGTTTTTTGGTTAACTCACTGCATGCTACCATAACATAAATCTATGGTTTTTTCAATAAGATAAGTCCGCTTTATGTGTACTTTTTGCCGGTAATTACACTTTAAAGACAGAAAACAGACAGACAATATCAATATTCCATTGAATAGAAAACCCTACTGTGCTAAGCTGAGTATCATATACTTGTGAGGGAGTTATTGTGTTTGCGTTATTATCAGTGTTGCCAATTATAGCAGCAATCGTTTTGATGGTTGGGTTCAAGAAAAAGTCGGGCGTATCTTTGTTTGCCGCCTGGCTTGCTGCTGTTATTTTGGCCGTTTCTGTTTGGAATATGGATGTTGGACATGCAGGAGCTTTTACAATTTTAGGTTTTCTTTCCGCTATCAATGTCATTATAGTGGTCTTCTCTGCAATTTTTCTGCTCAATGCAATGATCGAGTTGAAGTTCATAGAAACCATAGGTAACGGATTTAACGGCATAACTCAAGACAGACGCATACAAATTCTGATAATTGCGTGGTTGTTTGGAGCATTCATTGAAGGAGCTGCAGGCTTTGGTACTCCGGGTGCATTAGCAGCGCCTTTACTTGTCGGGCTCGGCGTTCCCGTATTCTTTGCTGCTCTTGCTTCTCTTATGGCAAATTATCCGCCGGTTTTGTTTGGTTCAGTAGGTATACCGCCAACAATGGGGTTCAACACGATCCGCTCCGGACTTGAGTCCCAATATGGCTTAGAAATGACCAATGCAATATTTTCAAAGATAATAACAATGTCAAGCCTGACCAACATTTTCGTCGGTTCTTTTATACCTTTTCTTATCATTGCGTCCTGCGTATTCAGAGATGGGAGAAAACAAGGGCTTAAGGACGCTTTTCAGATTTTTCCATTATGTATTTTCGCCGGTTTGCTATTTACGATCCCAACATGGATCATATCGTATCTTGGTCCGGAGTTGCCGACTTTGATGGGCTCATTGATTGCATTACCGACATTTATTTTTGCTGTCAGGAAAGGTTTTTTGGTGCCAAAAGATGTATACAGATTCCGGGATGACCCGATACGATTGTCCTCAAATGCAGAAGAAACCGGTATATCATTGGTAACAGCATGGTCTCCATATGTGATTATTGCCGGATTGCTTGCTTTTTCTAGGTTACCTTGGTTGCCATTTTCACGTTTGCTGACTTCGCCGGAAGTAACTATATCCATCACAGGTTTATTTGGTTTTGAAGGCATCAACTGGAGCTGGCCTATACTTAATAATCCCGGGATACTCCCGTTCATTCCGGTAGCCCTTATTTTTCTTATCATAAGAAAAACACCGGCTGAGACGATTTCCGGTGTTTTTACAAAGACTATAAAGCAGCTTAAAAATGCCGTTCTTGCTCTCTTTTTTGGTGTGGCGTTAGTACAAATCATGCGGTTTACTAACTACACTCATCAGGGATCGGAGCTCGAAGCTATGACAACCGAGATAGCCCGGGCATTGGCAAATGCATTTGGAGGTATTTATCCGATAATAGGTCCGATGATAGGTTCTTTAGGTTCTTTTGTATCCGGCTCACACACAGTTTCCAACGTTATGTTCTATAGTCTCCAGCTTGAAGCTGCAGAGCTTCTTGGTTTGCCGATCGTTTTTGCTTTGATTGGACAAACTGCTGGCGCATCAATAGGTAATATAGTAGCTATCCACAACGCAGTGTCGATTTCCGCAACGACCGGTGCTACCGGAAGTGAGGGGAAAATGATAGCCGCTGCTTTTATACCATTCATTTTATGCATTCTTGCTGTCTCGTTGATGCTGTTCCTATATCTTGCCTTAGGTGTCAGTTGGGTAGCATAACTCTGAGGTTCCCAACTGCTCTCTGCGGCTACGGCAGTCATTCCAAAGTTTTCTTTGCTATGATCCAGTAAGCCAAAGAAAGTGCCATGCCTCCCAGTATGTTTCCTGTTGTAGTTGCTCCGAGATTAATCATCATTTGACCGAAAACAAACGGGCTGACACCTGCCATTGTTTCAAGACTGAATAACGTCATGTTGGCAATCGAGTGTTCAAATCCACAGATAACAAAAAGATAGATACACCAAAAAATCATGATCAGTTTGCTGGTTTCACTTTGTAACCTGTAAATACACCAGACTCCCGCACAAACTAAAACATTACACAATATCCCGCGCACTAACAGCTCCAAAAACATCGGATTCGTTTTTGCATTCATAGCATAATGAGCGGCTTCCAGCACATCTCCCTGCAGATAGCCGGTTCCTAAAAAGAGTGCCGCAATTAGAATTGAGCCAACCAGATTGCCTAAATAACAATAAGCACAAAGCCCTATAGCATCCCGAACTTTAATCTCTTTTAATACAACTCCCGCAGTCATAACAAAGACGTTTCCGGTAAAGAGTTCAGCCCCTGCAAACACAACAAGACTTAGTGCAGCAGCAAAGCTGACACCCTGCAACACTTTTATCCCTGCAAAGTTATCCATCATACCGGCCATTACCAGAATAGTGATCATGCATAGTCCGACAAAAATCCCTGCCATCATGGATGCTACAAAATAACCGGCTTTTTCGGTCTTGTAAAAATTCATCTTGTACTTTGTAGAGTCTCTCAGTTTGCTATATCCAACACTAATCATGGTTGACACCTCACAATAGAGAATCCGGGGAAACTCCCCAATAGTGATTCTAGCCATGAGTACTCCTAATGTCAACGAAATATTTGTAAATAAACGAAGCACGAGATGCATTTACTTAAGTTAATGCATTTCGTGCAACATAATTATTTCTTTTGTTTGATAAAAAAGTTATCCGGCATGTTTGACGCGTTTTGCTGTTTTGCTTTTATTCTCGCTTTCATCAGGTATATCAAAGCTTTGTTGCATGTATCCGGGAACTGCTTCAGCTTCTAAGTCATCCAATCTGGAGTACATTTTATACAAATCATACTCATGCTTTAAAATACTAAGTTTGAGTGTATCGATCTGCTCCATTTTACTTCTGATTTCTGCCTTCAAGACTTGGGCAAGTGCGTCGCGTTCCGTTCTGGTTTTGTTGACCTCTACCATGGTAATATCCCCTTTTCAAAAAAATCAATTACTGAGTTATTTTGATTGTAAAGGTTAAAGTAGCTTTAAGGTCAACACTTTTTTTCATAATTTTCTCATTTTTTTGTAGAAATTTTACATATTGTCTAATGCAAGCTTTTTTTACCTTCTAATAACAAGGAAAATGCTATGTTATTTGCATGGTCAGCGCTCCTTTCCAAATCGCTGATCAAATCTGTAAAAATAACTCCGCTTTTTGGTTCACATTGCGTCGCTTTTAATCTATCTATATGGTTATCAGTAAACCTTGCTGATAATCTGTCAATTTCCTGTTCCATAGCGTTTATCTCAGGCAAACGTAAAACATCCTCATTTTCAAATGCGTCCATGGCTTTTGTTATATGGCTTATTGCCAGTTCGCTGAGCTCAACAAGTTCTTCCATTGCGGCTTCTGAGAACTTCAGCGCATTGTTTTCCACCTGAACTGTATACTCCGCAATGTTTTCTGCATGATCGCCGATCCTTTCCATATCGGAAACGATTTGGAACATTCTTCCGAGCTTCTCTGCTTCATAACCCGATAACGTCATACTATTGATCCATATGAGCTTAATAGCGATATTATGACTTAGATAATCTATGATCTTTTCGTTTTTTAGAACCTTCTTTGCTTTATCTACATCAGTGCTCATAAACGATTCGATTGCTAACTCTAGATTTTCAACGGCAATCTTACCCATGCGGCTTAACTCGAGATGTGCATTAACAACTGCGATAGACGGTGATTGACTGGTTTTTTCATCAAGGTACATCAGTTTCTTTTCATAAATCGTCTCGTTACCTTCTGATTTTATCGGTACGATTTTTTGCATCAGAACGGCAACCTGAGAAACAAATGGTAAAAGCAGGAACATTGTCGCAAAGTTGTATAGGGTGTGGAACATTGCAACCTGTCGAGCAGGTTCTGTCCAGGTGTGTTTAAACCATTCTAAAATAGCCGGGAATATAGTGATTAGAGTACCAAATACTGTTGTTCCGATAATGTCAAACATTATGTGGAACAATGCAGCGCGTTTGCTATCACGATTAGCCGGTATTGAGGCAATGACAGTCGTAATGCTTGTGCCTATATTAGTTCCCAGGATTATATACGCCGATGTAGCAAAAGGAATGGGGACTCCGCTCAGATGTAATGTTACCAGAATACCCATTGTGGCTGACGAGCTTTGAATGATAGCTGTGAAAAGAAAACCGGCAAGAATCGAAAGAATCGGATTTTCAAACGTTGTGAGTATTACATTAAAGTACGGATCGTTCGCAAGCCCCTTTAGCGGACCGCCCATCACAGTGACGCCAAAGAACAATATGCCAAATCCTAAAATAGCGTACCCTATGTTTTTAATGCTTCGTTTCTTAAAAAACAAATGCATTATTATTCCTACAAAAATGAACACCGGTGCAACTTGATCTATTTTAAAAGCAATCAGTTGTGCGCTAAAAGTCGTTCCGACGTTTGCACCCATTATAATACCGATCGCCTGAGTCAAGTTCATCATACCGGAGTTAACAAAGCTTACTGTCATTATGGTCGTTGCTGTAGAACTGTTAATAGCGATCGTTGCCAGTATGCCTACTGTTGCAGCAAAAAACCTGTTTGAAGTTACACTTTTAATTATACCTTGAAGACGGTCTCCCGCAATCAGTTCTAATCCGTTCGACATCATTTTCATGCCAAACAGAAACAGTCCTAAACCACCTATTACTAAAAAAACGCTTTCAAGTGCCGGATGCATATCGTCACCACTCTTGTTAAAATCTCTAGTCTATTTTTCTGCTGTTTTGCATAGTTTTTGATACATTTTATACATTTGCTTGCTCATCTTAACACGGTATTTTGCTTTCCGCAAGTCCTGAAATGTTTTCTGCTACAACAGATAATGTCTCCAAGAAACATCTCCCCGATGGAAAACCATCGGGGAGTGTTTGCAGGTGTATCTCTTCTGTGAAGTTTCTTTTTCATTGTAGGGTGTCTGTAGAGCTAAATCTGTGCTGCAACAAAGGCTCGTATGTTTGATTCGTTTGCATATGTATCAAAAGCGCTCCCATTTTTAACTATCAGCGTTGGTGCACTCCTAACCGAATACATTGATGCAACCTCGGGATTCTTTGATACTTCTACAATGTCATATTGGATATTCGCATCGTTCATTATCGTCTGGACAGTAACACAGTTTGGGCATTGCTCCGTGGTAACAAGCATATAGCTATACTCCGAAATTTCCATTTGTTCGACCGGAGTTTCTATTTCTTCTGTATCTGAGTATGCATAGCTTATTGATTCCGTCGAACCTGCTGTTCCCGCTGAACCATCAATATCATAAACTTTGCGTGCTTTGAACTCCTGCGTTTTTCCGGCATTCCAGTTTTTAACAGGGCGGTAGTACCCTGTGATCCTGCTGTATACTTCGGTCGCCTCTCCACACTCTTCGCATTCATATTGCTCTCCTGTCAGATATCCATGGTTTTGACAGATCGAATAGGTTGGTGACAGCGTATAATATGGCATTTTGTAGTTCTCTGCGATTTTCCGCACAAGATTTGCAGCAGATTTCCAGGACGGTAGCTTTTCGCCGATGAATGCGTGGAAAACTGTTCCCGAAGTATAAAGTGTCTGTAATTTATCCTGGATATCGAGGGCTTCAAATATATCTTCTGTGAAGCCGACCGGAAGATGAGATGAGTTCGTATAATAATGGGTTTCATTTTCGCCATTTGCTGCTGTTATAATGTCAGGCCAACGTGCTACATCGTGTTTTGCCAGACGATAGGATGTGCTTTCTGCAGGGCTTGCCTCAAGATTATATAGATCTCCATACTCTTCCTGATAATCCGAGAGTCTGTTCCGCATGTGATTGAGTACATCCTGTGCAAATCTTTGTGCTTTTGGATCGGTCAAATCGGTTTTCAGCCATTTGGCATTCAAAGCTGCTTCATTCATACCCAGCAGACCAATGGTTGAAAAATGGTTTTCAAAACTCCCAAGGTAACGCTTTGTGTACGGATATAAGCCTTCGTCCAATAGCTTTGAAACAATGACACGTTTTGTTTTCAGTGCACGTGCTGAAATATCCATCATCTTGTCGAGCTGTACATAAAACTCCGCTTCACTGCGTGATTTATATGCTATACGCGGCATATTTATAGTGACGACTCCAATAGACCCGGTACTCTCACCACTGCCAAAGAAACCACCGGATCTGTTGCGCAGTTCTCTTAAATCCAATCTCAAGCGGCAGCACATACTCCGGACATCACTGGGTTCCATATCACTGTTGACATAGTTTGAAAAATATGGCGTACCGTATTTTGCAGTCATTTCAAATAACAAACGGCTGTTCTCTGATTCGTTCCAGTCAAAATCCTTAGTGATCGAATAGGTTGGGATCGGGTACTGGAACCCGCGACCGTTTGCATCACCGTCGAGCATTGTTTCAATAAACGCCTTATTGATCATGTCCATTTCCGGTTTGCAATCTTTGTACTTAAAATCCAACTCTTTTCCGGCGACTATTGCGGGAAGCTCCGCAAGGTCGTTTGGAACGACCCAGTCAAGCGTTATGTTTGAGAACGGTGCCTGTGTACCCCATCTTGACGGCGTATTGACTCCGTATATGAAACTTTCTATACATTTTTTGACTTGATCATAGGAAAGATTGTCCGTTTTTACAAAAGGTGCGAGGTATGTATCAAACGATGAAAATGCCTGTGCTCCCGCCCATTCGTTTTGCATGATTCCCAAAAAGTTTACCATTTGATTGCATAACGTAGGAAGGTGCCTGGCAGGGGAAGACGTGATTTTACCCGAAATCCCTCCAAGACCTTCCTGTATAAGCTGTTTCAGACTCCATCCGGCACAATAACCTGTAAGCATTGACAGGTCGTGCAAGTGTAAGTCTGCATTTCTATGTGCATCTGCAACATCTTTATCATAAATCTCGCTGAGCCAGTAATTTGCAGTGATCGCGCCTGAGTTGTTAAGGATCAGACCTCCAACGGAATAAGTAACCGTGGAATTCTCTTTGACCCGCCAGTCTGTTATGTTGACATAGCTGTCGACTGTTTCTTTGAAATCCAAAATAGTGGACTTCATGTTCCTTATTTTTGTGTGCTTCTCACGGTAAAGGATATATGCTTTAGCGACATCCGCATATCCACCTTTAATAAGAACTGCTTCAACACTGTCCTGGATCTCTTCTACTGATATTTCATCGTTAATAATCTTCGGTTCAAATTCCGCTGTTACCATCAGCGCTAATAAATCAATGGTATCACGGTGGTATCGCCTGTTTTGCGATTCAAAAGCTTTTGTTATAGCGCCGGTTATTTTTGCAATATCAAATCCAACAACTGTACCATCACGTTTAATAACACTATACATCGAAGCATATTCCTTTCAACAAGCAACAGTTACCAATCGTCTACAAATCAATAACACATTTCCCGAGTGTTTTTACATACTAACACCAGATTTATAGCATGTCAATACAAAAACACAATATATTGATGAACTTTCTGTAAATTCCACAATATATGCTAATAACTGTTGTTTTTCTAAATTCCACGCAACTCGGTATTTGGTTGTATTTCTTTGATATCACTGAGAAATTGACGCATTTCTGTGTCTGAATAACTTAGTAATCCGCTCTGCACAACTCCATCAGAATCTGTAAATACCTGAAGATAGTATTTTCTCGCACCGGAAATCCACTGTGCGATGGAAAGTAGATCTTCACCTGTATGTAGACCGCTTACTACAGTTGTACGAAACTCGTAAGGTATTGTAGATGTCTGCAGTAAGTTAATGCTCTTTTTTATCGGTGATATATCATACCCGTGTATACCAATGGTAGATGAATACTTCTCTTGACTATTTTTTATATCCATAGCTACATAGTCTAAACGCCCTGTAAATAACAGTTTTTCCAGCTTGTCCGGATAGCTGCCGTTGGTATCAAGTTTTACCAAAAACCCCATCTCTCTAATTTTGTCAATAAGAACATCTAGATCATCTTGCATCAGCGGTTCTCCTCCGCTGATACATACTCCATCCAGCAAACCACGTCTTGTTTCAAGGTAACTGAGGATGTCAGACTCGTCTATTCGTTCTATGCTCCCTGACGGATCAATAAGTGAAGAATTTTGGCAAAATAAACATCTAAAATTGCAGCCTACAGTAAATACCGTGCAGGCTGTTTTTTCAGGGTAATCCAGTAATGTCAGTTTTTGTATTCCACCGAAAACCATACTATAGTGACATCCTATATACTAATGTGTAAGGTCTAAAAAGTACTTGCTCCTGTGCCGTTTGTTGAACTGCCGGGAATAGTGCCAAAACCTGTGCCGCCATTTCTGCCATAACCGTGTATATATGTACTGTTGATATCGTAGTGCCTAATGCGCACTGCGTTATTTGTATTTCCTTCTACTGTGTAAACTCTTTGTGTCTCTGGATCATACCCTATTACGATCCCTACATGGCCAATGCGCCCTTTTGCTTTGCTGAAAAAGTATATAGAATCGCCCTCACGAGGGGTGTAGCCTGATTCACGTGGTGCATAGAGACCTTTCTGCATATATGCTTTTGCACCTGTGGGTGTATATGCATGTTTTGGTACAACATTGCCCAAAAGGCCTGCCTGATCTGCTGCCCACGAAACGAACATCGCACACCACGGTTGTCCGTCCATGCCATACCATGCTCCAAACTTAGTGTGATTGCCTCTTCCGAGCGCCCCGTCTCCATTGCGTTCATGATAGCCGACTTGCTTCAAAGCGACATCTATCATACGCTTTATATCACCGCGCGGTTCTTCCGGGATAGGCATAAGCATATTATTTTCTCTGCCTGCTCCGGCATCCTCACTGGCTTTTGACAACATGCCTGCCATCATCTGCATTATAGGTGTCATGTCGCCTCCGCCGTCACCGGTTTGCATCATCAGCATCATCATAAACAGCATTAGCTGCGCACCTGACATATCGCCGGTTCCTGCTACCGATAAAAGAGCATTTTCCATCCCTGCAGTCATCGATGGCATCATCCCGCCCATCATTGCATCCATTCCACCAAGACCACTCATTCCGCCGATTCCGCCCATACCGCCCATACCGCCGAGCATAGCTTGTATACCGCCGAGTCCATTTAGCCCGCCATTCATTGCGTTCAACCCGCCAAGTCCGTTCATCCCACCTGCCGGGTTTGCCATTTTTGTCATTACCGTTTGCAGTGCTTGTTCCCTGAGTGAGTCGTTCAAAGCGTTTGCAAAGTCGGCTCCGGAGTTCTGATTGGTTCCGGTTCCTGCCTTGTTTTCAACGCCTGTTGTTTCGTTTAATACCTGTTTATTTACTCCGGTTGTTCCGTTTACCATTTTTATATGCTGCCCTCCGTAAATATGCACAATACGCGCTGTCTATATTATCGTCATTTTTGCCTAATCTCTTTAGTATTATATCAAGAATTTATCCGGATTGGAATCATGTTTCTATTATTCTTTTTTGTGACTTTTTTGTGA
>Ga0123356_10005030_pt1 | contig 13548 bp, 9 predicted proteins | sample TergutEmb28metaG_2_FD_92546 | JGI IMG/M metagenome (GOLD analysis project Ga0123356, IMG submission 92546) | Embiratermes neotenicus P3 segment gut microbial communities from Petit-Saut dam, French Guiana - Emb289 P3 | ecosystem: Host-associated > Arthropoda: Insects > Digestive system > Gut ...
ATCGACAGAGGGCACAGATGGATCGCGGGCGCTCTGATCATTTGCGTGGCGGCCCTCAACGTCAGTCTTCTTGTGAGACTGACCAGGCTGGCCAAACCTCGCCGATCCTGAAGCGCGATGCGCGTGGTGTCGAGAATTCATCCGGTCCACGAAAGGCTCATGTTCGTCCTGGAGGTGGGAGCTGGGATCGCGGTGTTCGTGTTCGCGTGCACGCCGCGGGGAGGGGCGCCGAGAGAGTTCGCGAAGTAGCTGCGGAGGAGGCGTTGTAAGAATCAACGTCCCCCGGCGAGGGAGGGCCGAGCGGGTCAGCTTGCTGAGTCCTGGGGCATCGGCTTGAACAGGCCGGCCAGATCGATGTGCACCTCGGGCAGCTCCGCGAGAGTCCGCGCCTCCGGCGCCTTGATGAGAGACTCCCCCGTGTACTGGCCGGCGTCCGGTGCGCTGAAGACGTGCAGGTGCAGCCGCTCGCAGTCGAACACCCAGACCTCCGGCACGCCGTATCGGGCGTAGAGCGGGACCATCTCGTCCAGGTCGTCCTTGAGGGTGCTGTCGGCCACCTCGACGACGAGCAGCGTGTCGGCCGGGGTTGGATGACTGCCCAGGTAGAAGTCAGCGCGCGGCTTGACCACCGCCACGTCGGGTTCCGGCTCGTTGCGCTCATTCAGCCGTAGCGGCATTTGGGGCCGCACAAGCGCACGCTCCCCGACAGCGCGGTTCAGCAGCTGCAGCAGGATGCTCGCACGACCTGCGTGCCTGGTGCCCATCGCGGCCATGTCGATGATCTCTCCCTCGATGAGCTCGACACGTGCATCGCGCGGCAATATGCCCTGCTCAGCCATGCGGTAGTAGTCATCCACCGTGAAGCGGTGGCGACGGAGGTGCAGATCGGTGGCGACGGTGCCCATTCGCCCATTGTAGCGTGACAGGATGCGGCGAGAAGCACCGCAGGAACCGCCTGGAACGCGCTCTAGCCACGAAGCGTTTGGCCAGCGGAGCCGTCAGCAGCGCGAGTCTGACAGCGTGCGCGAGGGCTTCAGGGCTGCTGGTACACCGGCGGGGCCTCGGGCTCCCGGGCCAGCCGTTCGCACTTCTCGGCGAGCGCGCGATAGACGCGCTCGGACTCCTGGAACGTCTCGCGGATACTTGGGTCCTGGCCGCCGGCGTCATGCTGAGCGATGCGGGCAAGCGCTCGCGCGCCGGATGCGAGATGGCCGAGCTCCTCGGCAGTGAACTGTGATGTAGTCATAGCGTGAGGGTAGCGCGGACAGGGGTGCGACCAGCAAGTTTCCGATAGGCGCGGCGCTGGCTATCAGCCCTCAAGCCTCGGCGACGCGAACCTGAGCGCCAGGGCTACCTCGGTGCGGGCCTCGTCCTCCGCGGCTCCCTGCTCGGCGAGCTCCTGCAGGCGGGCGGTGATTGCTGTCTCAAGCTCGGCTTTGGCGCCGGTGGCGTACGGGGATAGGCCCGCATCGCCGGGGAGCGAGCGCTGCGGCGTTCGCACTGAGCTCCGCCCCTCTCGAAGCGTTCAAGGAGATCGACGCGGCCAGTGCGCGCGAGACGCCGGAGAACCTACGGCTTGCTGTTCCGAAAAAATTGGCGGTGTCGCCGCTATTTGATGCCGCGGTCGTGACTGACCCTCCCTACGGCTGGGGCGCTGTCTGAAATGAGTCCGCTTTTGCGCGAGAACGAGTCCGGTACGGGCGAGCGGACGGGTAGCCGTCCCGACGCCTTGTCGCTCAGGCCCGAAGTACCCGAGCGGCCCGAACGTGCCCTGTTCAGACGGCGCCTTCCAAAATGAGTACGCTTGACGGCTTGTTTGCGGTCGATCACGCTTGCGCCATAAGTCAACGCGCTGTGCGCTCAACGAAGAAACTGGAGGCATCGTTCGCGTGCTCGCTCGGGGCTTGTCGTGGCAATCTGCCGTAGACGCTGATGCCGGTGGCGCGCGCCAACGCCGCGCACAGTGTGCGGAACGGACGCGATGAGTAGGTGGGCATGGACCGCAGACGAAAAGGAATTGTGAGGTTAAGCGATTGACTTTATGAGATATTTTGTGTCAGACGCGCCGATCGGCTATCGCTGCTGAGTCGAGTGGGCATTTGCGCCGATATTCGCCCAGCTCATCGAGCACACCATGTTCACACACCGCCTCCGCTAGCGCCTGTCTCGCCGTCCCGGTAGCGAGGACCCTTCCGCTGTGCTTGAAGCTGCTGCCCGGGAGCCGGTTCCGGCTCCCGCCCCCACACTTCCGTTTCGGATTGTCAGCTGCTGCATGCGTTGCACGGTTTCTCATCTGGGGCGCTGGCTCCAATGCTGACAGCCCCATCAGGAGAAACAGGCATGTCAACTGACCTTGTTTTGTACTTCAACATCATCATGATGATCTCTATCATCGCAGGTAGTGGGGCCTTGGCGTGGACCCTGCACCATCAGTATCGGGGCTACCTGAAGCTGCTTGACGAGGACGCAAGCCCTGCAGTGGCAAAGAAGGCCATCAACAGAATGACGATCAACGCCATGATGTCATTTCCATTCGGCATGGTGCTCGGCGATGGTGTCGCCAGTATGGGCGGAGCGCACCAATGGACGGCGGCCGTTGCGGTGGTTTGCGTAGCTGCATTCAGTGTCGCTGTTGTTGTGAGACTCATGAGGGCGCCTGAGGTGCTCGATACTGAGTGATGAAGGAGCTGCGGTGCTGCCGCGGCATGAGGACCCCGCCACGGTCAACCGTCGCGGCAGTCATGTCCGCCTGGGAACCGCCTGCTGAGCACCCTGGCCCCGCGGCCTTCACCCACGTCTTTGCTACTGCACCGGTAAGGATGAGGTCCCCGCCGTTCCAGCGGGGGTTCGGTGAGCTAGTCGGTGGGCAGGCACTCTCGTCAAGATCGGCAGCGTTGGCTGAGGGTATTGTGAAGAAGAACGCGCTGCCTGCACCCAAGGTGCATTCAACCCAGATGCCGCCTCTATGGGCTTCGACTGTTCCCCGGGCAATCGGCAGGCGGAGTCCCGCCCCGTGGTGCTCACCTTGCGTGCCTGCCGGGAACGGTCGAAGACATGTAAGAGGCCATCGCCATCGATGCCGACTCCGGTGTCCACCACCCAGAAGCGCGCTCGCTCACCGTTCGGCGTCCCGTCCCACACCTGCGACATCCAAATCCTGCTGGCCAAAGGCCTGTCAGACCTCGCAGCGACCCAGAAGAGTTGATGAGCCAGTTGCTGCTCCGACATCAACAGCGGCACGGGCGCCGGATCATATCGGACTTTCTACATGTAGAATTAGTCTAAGCTACAATGAATCGTGTCAGACCCATGCACTGAGCGAGCCTCCAAGACGTGGTCCACGAATTCGTGCCGCATCCGCCGCGCCGGTGCCGGCGTCACGTGTCTGGCTCGTCAAGCGGCACATCGCGGCGCAGCTCGGTGTGTCACGTGCGTTTGGGTGAAGCGCTAGCGCGCTCGGGGGGCTCGTAGATATCTTAACCTGGGGAGGCGCCTCGGGCGCCGCTACGCCGCTAAGAAGTGACAGTGGAAGAGGTCTCCCTACCCGGAGTGAGGAAACTTTATGAGAGGTCTTCGCTTGCTATGGACTGGGCCGGCATTGCGGCCCGTGAACTTCGTTGTCAAGACATCTGGGAGCTTGATGTTGCTGGTGCTGGTGTCGACTGCGACGCCAGGAGCAGTCGCTCAGGATCAGGACCAGGGGAACGCTCAGAATCAGAGCAAGGAGCAGACGTGGGGTGATTCCTGGGTTCCCCAGGTCTATCACCGCGAGAATAGCGGTGCGAGACTCCCGGCGCCGACGTTTCCACCGTTTGACAAGCTGCCGATCATTCGACCGTTGCCAGACCCATTTGCATTCACCGAGGGATATCGCAGCACCGACTTCCCAAGCTGGGAGCGCCGGCGCAACGAGATCCTGCATGCGGTCGAGCAATATCTGATAGGCCCCAAGCCGGATTGTCACGACTGCACCATTGCTGCTAACTATGTGCCAAATCCGAGCAATGCCCTGCAGGGTACACTGACGGTAAATGTTACGAGGAATGGTCAGACAATGACCGAAACCGCGGCAGTTACCCTGCCGTCGTCAGTGTCCGGTCCGTTCCCGTACGTCGTTGGTATCGCAGGCGCTACTGGAAGTCTCCCCGCCAGCCTTTTCACCAACGTCGCGATTGTTGCATTCAACGAGAATCAAGTCACAGTGAGTGACAACCCTCAGCCCACGGATGGCTTCTACACGCTCTATCCCGAGCTGTGCGCGGGACCAAAATGCACCGTGGCTACCAACTTCGGGGCGGGTGGCAGCAACTCGGGGCAATACGCCGCATGGGCCTGGGGAATGAGCCGCTTGATTGATGGTATTGAAATCGCTTCACATCAGGCCACCAATCCGCTACCGCTCGATACGACCCATTCGGCGGTGACCGGATGCTCCTTTGCCGGCAAAGAGGCGCTCTATGACGGGGCGCTCGATGAGCGCATTACCCTGACGATTGCCCAGGAAAACGGCGGCGGCGGCGCTCCATCGTTCCGTGTCAACCATGAGATCGAGTCCCCCGCGCCCCCAGGCGCAGCGCTAGGTGCCGCAGGTTCGGTGGAAGACATCGACGATACGGACTACCACTGGTTCAGCGGTCAAATGTTCCAGTTCGCCGGGAACAACGTTTACAAACTGCCGATAGATCAGCATGAGGTCATGGCCCTGGTGGCACCCAGAGCGCTGCTGGAGACCGGGAATACCGACTTCTACTGGCTTGGAAATGGTGCGAACTATGTTTCGGCACGGGCAACGCAGCGGATCTACAACGAATTTGGCATAGGGGACAGGTTCGGGTTCATCATCGACGGCAACCACAACCACTGTGCCGTGCCGGCCGTCCAGTTGCCCCAAATCCAAGCGTATATCGACAAGTTCCTTCTGGGTCAGGATGTCTCTACGGATGTCGAGGTCATCCCGAACCCATACGTTCAAGAAGAAACTCAGGCTCCCTTCTCTTTACCCATGGGAGACTTCAGCGGGATCATCACCGCACATGACGGAACCCCCTTCGCGACGGACTTTCCATACCTTTTTTCGAAGATGGATTACAAGCGGTGGACGCGTTGGTGGGACGGAGATGATCCGGTATTCCCGAATAACTGGAATACGGGCGGGACGGTAGTGTTGCATGAAGCATCGCCGCCAATGGAAATCAATACGGGCGACACCGTCACGGGAAGCTACACTTTGACGATGCCCGGCCAGCATGCAGCAGCGACCGTGACAGTGGCGAACGCGAACATACAGACGGATGTCCTCTGTCGCGATGGCAGCTCCTATACCCTCAATATTCCGTTGCAGGTGAACCAGACGTTTTCGTTCGCAACCAACCAGCCCGGCCAAGTTGTCTCTCAGGGCTCGACCACGAACCCCGGTTGCAGCAGTGGTCCTGGGTTGACGAGAGGCAGCTACCTCACCGTGGTCGGGGTACAGGACGGCTTCGCCGGCGACGGCGCAGGGCCAGGATTTATAATGAGCGACATTCAAGACCCGCTCGATGTGACCTTCCATATCGACAGCGCTGGTCGGGGTGACCAGGGGCACCCGGGGGTGACCGTTAACCCCTACCCGCTCAATTACCCATCACCTCCATTGCCACAGCAGTTCTAGCGAGGCCACCTTGGGGGCAGGTTCTGACCCGCCCCCACACTTCGTTCGCGGCGTGCGGCCTTCACTCACGCGCTTCACCGCAGGCTCACTGCACGGGTAAGGAGGAGGTCCCCGCCGCAGGCGCTGCCGTGGATTGCTCCTGCAGGATGCGCCCGTCATAGCGATGCAGGACCAAGGTGGAGAGGAAGGTCAGCAAGGCGCAGCCTGCCATGTAGTAGGCGCCGCCGGTGATGTTGCCCGCCCGCGCCATCAGGTTGGCGAGGAATGGGGCGAGGCCGCTGAAGATGGAGAAGGCGAGGTTGAAGGAGACCGCGATGCCGCTGAAGCGCACGCGGGTGGGAAAGATGTCGGCGACCACAGCGCACATGGGTCCGTTGATGAACGAGGCCGCGACGCCAGCCAGCGCGAAGAGCGGAATGAGGCCGATGCTGCGGGCGGCCGCCGCGCTGAAGAAGGGGATGCTCAACAAGGCCACCAGCAGCGAGCCGAAGCACAGGAGCCAGCGCCTAGGTACCCGGTCGCCGAGCCAGGCGACACTCACCAGTCCGAAAGAGAGGATCATGAGGCAGATGTACTGCGCCTGGCTCGCCTCGAGCGAGGAGTAGCCCATGTAGGTGGGCAGGAAGGAGGGCATCGCGAACAGCAGGCCGTTGAAGCCTGCAGTCGCGGTCAGTGCGGCAACGCCCACCAGGGCGGGCAGCGGATGTGTGCTCATCAGCTCGACGAAGGGACGGCGCGATGCCTGGTGCTTGAGTCGCTGGAACTCCGTGGTCTCCTGCAGGGAGAGCCGTAACCAGAAGCTCACCAGACCGAAGAGTCCGCCGAAGAGAAAGCCGAACCGCCATCCCCACCGCGCCACGAAGGGCTCATCGAATAGCTCGTGGACGGCGAGGTTCAGCCCCGAAGCCAGCGCCACGCCGGTATTGACGCAAAAGAAGATGAACCCGGCAGCAAAGCCCGCCGTGCGGGGCGCGGTCTCGACGACGTACGTGATGGCACCCGGGAGCTCCCCGCCCAGGGAGAACCCCTGCAGGAGCCGCAAGCACACCATGAGCACGGAGGCGGTGATTCCGAGGTAGGCCTTGCTCGGCAGCAGGCCTATGGCGGTGGTCGCGAGCGACATCGTGAGAATGGCGGCAATGAACACGCGGCGGCGGCCATAGCGATCCCCGAAGTGGCTCAAGATCACCCCGCCCACGGGGCGGGCAAGGTAACCCGCTGCGAAGACCGAGAAGGACAGGAGCAAGGTCGTGCGCGGATCGCTCGTGGGGAAGAACGCAGCACCGATGTACTGCGCGAACATGCTGTAGATGACGAAGTCGTAGAACTCGAGCGCTCCCCCCAGGCTCGACAGGATGATGACGCGCCATTGCGCGCGTCCGATGCCTGAGCCGGGAGAGACGGCGGTTGCTGTTTCCAAGGTGGCCTCGCTGGTGGGCTTTGAGACGGTGCTTGCCTTCTCACGAGCGATGGGCCAGGCCCCCCTCTCGTGCATTCATTTCAGTCATCCGGCCTTCGCGGCCGTGAGCCATCCGCCGCGGCTGCGGCCGCACCGGCGCGGCGCTCGAGGGCGCCTCGGCCGGCAGCTTGCTTCAGTGCCGCATGTTAAGGATGAGTGGCAGGCCGAGGAAAGCCGGCCGTGCTCGGGCGACCGCGCCGGATAGGGTCGCAGGAGGCTGCCCCGCGGCGGGTGCTCCTGGCTGGGGCCGACAGCGCCTTGCGCGGCGACAGGATCGCAGGCCACTGCGCCGGCAAGCCGCGAGACCCGAGCTCCACTGCCCCCCGGCCTCCTCGGGGATGCCGAGCGAATGCCGGGCGCTGATCGATGTACTCGGTCGGTCCCCTCGCGGTCTTGAAGCCGAGCCGCCAGGGCACGGCAGGGGGAAGCCCGGGCCGCTCTCATACTTTTTCATGAGCGCTCACGAGGATTTCATGGCGCCGCAATGCCTGTTCAGGGGGCTGGACTGCACTCTCGCTGTGGCGCGCTCCGCGCGCGAGGGGATGGCCAGGGCAAGAACGGTCAGACCGGCCTTGGGGCCGCGAGGATCGACGGCGACCCGATGGGCATCGGGTCTCGAGCCCACGCGGGTGGCCGTCTACGTTCCGCGAGCTCGGCGGAGCCGAGTGCGAGTGTCGGCAGGCCTCGGCAGGCGAAAGCGTAAGGGGGTGTGCTGCGATGAACCGTTATCTCGTCATGGGCTTGAGTGTCGTGCTGGGAGCCAGTGCCGTCGCGGCGCTCGCGCAGCCGCCGGCCGTCAGGCTGGCCGCAGCGGACCCTCAGCAGCCCCCCGCTGCGGCGACCACGCAGCCATCCGCGGCGCATCCGGGGAACGATGCCACCTCGGAGGTGCAGCAGCACTGGGGTCTGCTGAAGCAGTACTGCACCAAGTGCCACAACACCGACGACTGGGCCGGAGGCGTGGCCTTTGACACGCTGAGCCCGGCGGACATCCCGGCGCAGGGTGAGCTCTTCGAGCACATGGTGATGAAGCTGCGCGGGCGGCTGATGCCCCCGGCCGGCAAGCCCCAGCCGGACAACGAGGCGGTGCGCGGCATGGTCTCGTGGCTGGAGAGCACCCTGGACAAGGCAGCCGCGGCGCGCGCTGCGGACCCCGGGCGCGTGGCGCTGCATCGTCTGAACCGCAAGGAGTATGCGAACGCGGTCTATGACCTGCTGGCGGTGCATGTGGACCCCAACACCGTGCTGCCGCCGGATGATCGCAGCGATGACTTCGATAACGTGGCGAACGTGCTGCAGGTCTCCCCGGCCTTCCTGGATCAGTACGTTGCCGCGGCGCGCGCCATCGCGGTGCAGGCGGTCGGGCAGATCCCGAGCCGTGCCGTGGGAACGCAGTACTTCGTGCGCAATGCCGGCGGGCAGCAGTTCCATGTCGAGGGCTTGCCGCTTGGCACGCGCGGCGGGGCGGTGGTGGAGCACTGGTTCCCGGCCGATGGCGAGTACGAGCTCAACATTGGCAACCTGGCGGTGGCGCTGTGGGTCTACAACATGGAGTTCGAGAACAAGCTGATCGCGCTGCTGGATGGCAAGAAGTTCTGGGAATTCACGATCGGTGGCGAGGAGCAGATGAAGTCCATCGATCAGAAGCAGGACCCGGCGGTTGATGCGATCAACAAGAAGTTGAAGGGCATCCGCTTCCACGCCAGCGCAGGTCCCCACAAGCTCGGGGTGACCTTCGTGCAGCGCACCTTCGCGGAGTCCGACGACAAGCTCTACCAGCAGACCCCCGGGGGCGGTCAGGACCGGATCTTGAGGCTCGCCTCCTTCGAGGTGCGCGGCCCGTTCTCGCCCACCGGCATCAGCGAGACCCCGAGCCGCCAGCGCATCTTCGCCTGCCACCCCCGCGTTGCTGAGCAGGAGACCCCGTGCGCGACCAAGATCCTGGCGGGGATGGCGCGGCGGGCCTACCGCCGGCCCCCGACCGAGTCGGACATGAAGCTGATCATGGGCTTCTATGCCAAGGGGCGGCAGGAGAAGGATTTCGAGGAGGGGGTGCGCCGGGGACTCACGGCGATCCTGGCCAGCCCGTACTTCCTGTATCGCGCGGAGCCGGCCGCGCAGCTGGTGGCGACCGCCAGCGGCCCGAAGGTGCAGCGCCTCACGGACCTTGAGCTCGCCTCGCGGCTGTCGTTCTTCCTCTGGAGCAGCAACCCGGATGATGAGCTGCTGGATCTGGCGACGGCCGGCAAGCTGCACGACCCGCAGGTCCTGCACGCGCAGGTCAAGCGCATGCTCGCGGACAAGCGCTCCGAGACGCTCGCCTCGAACTTCGCCTTCCAGTGGCTGGGGATCGACCGGCTGGCCGAGATCGCTCCCGATCCAAACATCTTCCCCTACGCAGGGGACCCGCGCGAGGACTACCGGACGGAGTTCCGGATGTTCGTGGACAGCATCTTCCGCGAGGATCACAACGTTGTTGATCTGCTGAGCGCGAACTACACCTTCCTGAACGAGCGCCTCGCGCTCACCTACGGCATCAACAGCGTGCGCGGGGATCGCTTCCGGCGTGTGCAGCTTGCGGACTCGGCGCGCTGGGGCCTGCTGGGCAAGGGAGCGGTGCTGATGGGCACGTCCTATCCGACGCGCACGGCGCCGGTGCTGCGCGGGCAGTGGATACTCGAGCGCCTCAACGGCACACCCACCGCCGCCCCGCCCCCCTCGGTTCCCTCGCTGAAGGAGAACAAGAGCGGGGAGGTGGCGCACACGGTGCGCGAGCTGATGGCCCAGCACCGCGACAAGCCGAGCTGCTACGCCTGCCACGGGATCCTTGATCCGCTGGGCTTCGCGCTGGAGAACTTCGATGCGGTCGGGGTGTGGCGCACCAAGGACCGGATCGCCGGCACCGCGATCGATGCCTCGGGTGTGCTGCCGGACGGGACGAAGGTGAGCGGGGTGGACAGCCTGCGGCGGGCGCTGCTGGCCCATCCGGATCAGTTCGTGCAGACCCTCACCGAGAAGCTGATGACCTTCGGGACCGGGCGCACGGTGACGTGGCGCGACATGCCGACGATCCGCGCGATCGTGCGTGACAGCGCGCACGACAACTACCGCTTCTCGGCCCTCCTGATGCGCGTCATCGACAGCGACCAGTTCCAGACCCGCTCCTTTGCGGCCGAGCCCGCCGCGAGCACAACGACAGCCCAGAATCACCCGTGAACCGCTTCTTTCATGCAGTGGCCGAGCAGCCGGCGCGCTCATGCGCATGGCGATCGCCCTGCAGCTTGAGGGCCGCAGACTTAACGGACCGTTGAAGGACAGGTAAGCACCATGTTCATCACCAAGAAGCATCTCTCGCGCCGCACCGTGCTGCAGGGCGCGGGCGTGGCGATCGCGCTGCCGCTGCTGGATGCGATGATTCCTGCGGCCACGGCGCTGGCGAGCACGGCGGCGGCGCCCAAGCCGCGCATGGGCTTCATCTACTTCCCGCACGGGGCGATCATGAGCCGCTGGTCCCCGGCCGAGACCGGCACGGGCTTCCAGTTCACCCCGATCCTGAAGCCGCTGGAGCCGTTTCGCGATCAGGTGACGATTGTGAGCGGGCTGCGCAACAAGGCCGGGGAGAGCCCGAGCCCGCACGCGATCATCGCCGGGACGTGGCTGGGGTGCGTGCCGCCCACGCGCACCCAGGCCCCGCATGCCGGCACCTCTGCCGACCAGGTCGCCGCGCAGCACATCGGTCAGGACACCACCTTGCCCTCGCTGGAGCTGGCGGGGGAGGACGGGGGCGGGGCCTGCGATCCGGCCTACGGGTGCGCCTACTCCGGGACGATCGTGTTCCGTACCCCGACGCAGCCACTGCCGATGGAGCACAACCCGCGCAAGGTGTTCTTCCGGCTCTTCGGGCAGGGCGACACGGCCAGCGAGCGGCACAACATCACGGATGAGACGCAGAGCATCCTGGACTCCACGATGACGAGCGCGGCGGATCTGCAGCGCCAGCTGGGGCCTGCGGATCGGGCGATGGTGAACGACTACCTGGACTCGGTGCGCGAGATCGAGCGGCGGGTGCAGAAGCAGAAGAGCCAGGAGGGGGCCGGGGGCGTGCAGCTGCCGGATGCCCCGGCGGGCATCAACGAGGACTTCGGCAAGCAGCTCGACACGATGTTCGAGCTGATCGCGCTCGCCTACCAGGCGAACGTGACGCGGGTTGCGAGCTTCATGATCGCCAAGGAGGTGAGCATGCGCACCTACAACCAGATCGGGGTGTCGGATGCCTTCCACCCGCTGTCGCATCACCAGAACGATGCGGCCAAGCTCGACAAGCTGACCAAGATCCAGGTGTATCACACCGAGGCCTTTGCGCGCTTCATCAAGCGGTTGCAGGGCACGAAGGACGGGGACGGGAGCTTGCTGGATCACTCGATGATCCTGTTCGGCAGCAACATGAGCAACAGCGACCTGCACAACAACGACCCGCTGCCCTCGGTGGTGCTCGGTCGCGGTTACGGCAAGTTGAAGGGCGGCCAGCACCTGCGCTACCCGCAGGACACCCCGCACGCGAACCTGTTGCTGACCTTGCTGGTGCGCGCCGGGATTGCGGTGGACAGCCACGGCATCAGCACCGGGACGCTCTCAGAGGTGTGAAGACATGAATGCCTGCTGCCCAAGCAAGCCGCTCGCGGCGCTGATCCTCTCGGGGCTGCTGTTGCCGTGTGCGCTGGCGAGCCCGCAAGCCTCGCTGGTGGACCTGGCCGAGGCCAATGAGCACGCCGCCGCGGTGGCGCTGCTGGCCCAGGCGGCGCAGGTGAAGGCGCGCAGCCCGGATGGCACGACGGCGCTGCACTGGGCGGTACACAACCAGGACGCGGAGCTGGTGCAGCGGCTGATCAAGGCCGGGGCGGATGTGGAGGCGACGAATGACTATGGCGCCACGCCGCTGTCGGAAGCGGCGATCATCGCCGACACAGCGATCCTGAAGCTGCTGCTTACGGCGGGGGCGGATGTGGACCGGCCGAACGCTGAGGGGCAGACCGCGCTGATGGTGGTGGCCCGCACCGGCAATGTGGAGGCGGCGCAGCTGCTGGTGAGCCATGGAGCGAAGGTCAATGCCACCGAGCAGTGGGGCGGGCAGTCGGCGCTGATGTGGGCGGCGGCGCAGAAGCAGCCGCAGATGGTGCGCTTCCTGCTCGCCCATGGCGCTGACCCGAATGCGCGCGGGGTGGTGCGGGACTGGCAGCGGCGGGTGACGGCCGAGGGCCGGCCGAAGAACATGAACCACGGCGGGTTCACCCCGCTCTTGTATGCGGCGCGTGAGGGCTGCGTGGAGTGTGCGCAGTACCTGCTCAAGGGCGGGGCGAAGATCGACCTGCAGGACCCCGACGGGCTCACTGCTCTGGTGCTCGCGCTGCTCAACATGCGCTTTGACTTTGCCGCCGAGCTGATCCGCGCCGGGGCGGACGTGAACCGCTGGGACTTCTATGGGCGCACGCCGCTGTATGTGGCGATCGACCTGAACACCTTGCCCACGGGCGGGCGGCCGGATCTGCCCTCGGTGGATCAGACCACGGGGCTTGAGGTGGCGCAGATGCTGCTGAAGGCCGGCGCCAACCCGAACGCGCAGCTGAAGCTGCGGCCACCGTACCGCAACGGGGTGTTTGATCGCGGCGGTGACGAGGTGCTCTCGACCGGGGCCACCCCGCTGCTGCTGGCAGCCAAGGCGGGCGATGTGAAGGCGCTTCAGCTGCTGCTTGCGTACCACCCGCTGGTGGATCTGGCGAACTCGCGCGGAGTCACCCCGTTGATGGCAGCCGCCGGGATGGGGCACAGCTTCAACCCGACCCGCGGGCGCTACAAGACCGATGAGGACGCGGCGCAGTGCGTGAAGCTGCTGCAGCAAGCCGGCGCCTCTGTCAACAAGCACGCGATGGACGGGCTGACCGCGATGCACAGCGCCGCGGAGCACGGCTGGAACGACACCGTGAAGCTGCTGGTCGCCGACGGAGCGGACCTGCAGCCCAAGGATGCCCTGGGGATGACGCCGATCGATCGTGCGGCGGGCAAGCATCCGCGCGCCTTCCTCGAGCCCGAGCACGTGAAGCACACCGACACGATGGACATACTCAAGGGTTACATCGTGGCGGCCACGGGTCAGCCCCCCATCGAGTTCACCGGCACCCTGAATCGCTCCACCCGCGGCACGGGCGGCGCTCCTGCCACCGCCACCGCCACGGCCAACTGAGGGCCCGAGGTTAGCGTTAGCAGAGGTATCCTGGGCTAAGCAGGCTCGCCGTCCGAGCGCCTGGGAAATTGATGACTGGATCGCGACCGGGCGCCAGTGAGAGCCGTCGTCGATACCAACGTCGTCGCGTACTACGTACTCGGAACGCCAGAATTTGAGGCCGAAGTCCAGGCGTTCTGGCATCGTGCCGAAGACGCCATG
>Ga0123356_10005032_pt1 | contig 13547 bp, 11 predicted proteins | sample TergutEmb28metaG_2_FD_92546 | JGI IMG/M metagenome (GOLD analysis project Ga0123356, IMG submission 92546) | Embiratermes neotenicus P3 segment gut microbial communities from Petit-Saut dam, French Guiana - Emb289 P3 | ecosystem: Host-associated > Arthropoda: Insects > Digestive system > Gut ...
AAGTTTTACCCCAAATTTCTTTTTAATTGCAACTCCAAGTTCCAGGGCATCTATAGAATCAAGTCCAAGACCTTCCCTGAATAATGGCTCCGAATCAACGATATCTTCAATTTTAACACCGTCAAGTTCAAGGGAGTTTATTATCAGTTCTTTAATTTGAAATTTCAGATTATCCGTTTGCATCTTCTTATAACTCCTTTTAAGTAATTATTAGCTATTCTATATGTTATTGTCAAGAGTTATGATCTGCTCCCTATTATCAGGCTTACATTACAGCCGCCAAAGGCAAAGCTATTTGTCATACAGGCCGAAATCTGAACGGGCTCGGGCTGTTCATCCTTAGTTAGTGAAACAACAGGAAGTGAAGGGAATTCCTCGTCCCTGTCGCCGTCCCAGCAATGAACCGGAAGCCCTTTTTGCTCTTTCAAAACCATCCAGCAAACTGCAGTTTCCAACGCCCCCGCCGCTCCAAGGGTATGGCCCATGATGGGCTTTGTGGAACTAACCTTGGGAAGTCTTTCTCCAAAAACAGCCTTCAAGGCGAAAGATTCTGCCTTGTCGTTTAGATCGGTACCAGTACCATGGAGGTTTACATAGCCGATTTGTGAGGGGTCAATCTTTGCTTCCATGATTGCCGTTTTCATGGCTTTTGCCGGTCCTGCACCATCCGGCCCGGGGGCAGTCATATGGTAGGCATCTGCGCTTTCCCCAACACCAAGAAGTTCGATACCAGTGTTATTAGTATCAAGCAGGAAAAAAGCGGCTCCTTCACCAAGGTTTATCCCTTTGCGATTTTTACTAAGGGGATTGGTTGGGCTGTTTGAAACGGCTTCCAGGGCATGGAATCCCATAAGAACCGTTTCAGAAACAATGTCTGCGCCGCCGGCAATAACAGCGGAGCAACAACCAGAGCGTATAAGCTGCGCCCCTCTCATAATGGCGCTTGCCCCGGAAGCGCATGCGGTGGCAACCGTTAAAACCGGACCTTTAAGTCCGAATTTATGAGCAATATATTCTGCAGGAAACGAAGCGCTCTGGAAATAAAGCCGGTAATCTTTTGGGAAGCTGCCTTTTTCAAGGAACTCCTTGTGAGCAATAAGGGAGCCTTCAGAACCGTTGTCACAAGAACCAAGGCAAACGCCAATTTTTTCATGACCATATGCTGCAATGGCTTTTTCAATAATGGGTCGTATTTGTTCCAACGCTTTATCTATAATACGGATTATTCTGGTGCCCGTTGTATACGATGTATTTGTATACGCCATAGCTTGCGCAGGAAGTTCTACTGGAGGAATTTCCTGACAGGGGATTTGCCCGGTCGGAAAATTTTCCCCGGCGTTTAGTTCCCGGTTTATCATTCCGCTTTTGTTTCCGGTAATACATGATGTATATAATGCATCTTTGTTACGACCAGCACCGCAAATAAGCCCCGGTTCAGAAAGATATATTTTTTGCACCCCTCCCCCTTATGAAAATAATAACAGAGATATCGGCAGAGTACAAGTACTACTTGAAATTAGTTATCGGAGACAACAACGCTGCAGCTTGAGAAAATATGCGTATTTCCGGATGTATATCCTGCCCCCCTTCAATGACAGCTGCCAGCATATAACGATCCCCGGCATATGCCAGTTCGTACAGGTAAAACGAGAGGGGAGAAGAGCCGTCGGCAAGATCGTTTGCGTTAAAAGTAAAGAGATACCGGCCTGCAGCATCGCAGGAAATAAAAGACGGCACTTTGGGCATATCAAATACCGAAAGCCCCCGGAGTTTTATATAACATTCCTTCAATGTCCATATTTGAAAAAACCGAACACTCTCAAACAGTGTCTCATCTTGTGATACAATATAATCCCTTTCGGCCGCGCAGAAATTTTCTTCGGCAATGTTCCTCAGGTTTTCCCGGGGTCGAATAAGCTGAATATCACAACCAGTTCGGAACTTTGCGCCGTGAATGGTTTCGCCCTGAACCAGAGAAACAGCAACGGCGGCGCCTGAATGTGAAATGCTAAAATCCATGGTGCCGTCAGGAAAAAAAGGGCGGCCATTTTTATCTGTGGCAATTGTATCAATGGACCTATCTGCAAGAATGGACAATATTCGCCTGGCTTCAGCGCTTTGAAACTGTTTAATTGACAAACAGGATAATCCAATATAATATAATGCCATACTTTATATATCATATCGGATTTAAGGAAAATCATGCAATTGGCTGGAGAAAAAAAAGTTATTGTCACTGGAGCAAATAGGGGTTTAGGCCGGGCCATAGCCTTGGCTGTATCAGAGGCAGGGTATCATGTGGTCGCCCATTATTTCCGGGGAAAAGAAGCGGCAGAATCTCTTGAAAAAGAAATTCTTCAAAAAGGCGGCAGTATTGAATTGATTCAGTTTGATATTTCCCACAGGGAAGACTGCCGGGAAAAACTTGAAAAATGGCAGGAAGAAAACGGCGCTTTCTGGGGAATAATTTGCAATGCCGGAATCTGTGCTGATGACTCCTTCCCCGGTATGAGCGGGGAAAATTGGGACAGGGTTCTGCGTACCAATCTTGACGGTTTTTACAATGTGCTGCACCCCCTTATAATGCCCCTCTGCCGCAAGAAAAAAGGACGGATCATAACCATTTCGTCAGTTTCCGGTTTAACCGGCAACCGGGGCCAGGTAAATTACAGCGCTGCCAAAGCGGGAATTATAGGAGCGACTAAAGCATTGGCGGTGGAGCTGGCCAGCCGTTCCATCACCGTTAATTGCATAGCGCCGGGAATCATTGAAACCGAAATGAGCCGGGATGTGCCGCTGGATCTGGTTCTTCCATCCATACCCATGGGCAGGATTGGCAAACCTGAAGAAATCGCCGGTCTGGCAGTGTTTCTCCTTTCAGAATCCGCTTCCTACATCACCCGGCAGGTAATTTCTGTCAACGGAGGGATAACATGAGAACAGAAAACGGTACCTCGACAAATAGCCAAAAAATGTGTATACTTTTCCCATGTAAGTTGTTATTACATTATTAGGAGGTTTTTAATGAAGAAAAAACAGTTTATCTGGGTCAGTATACTGCTGTTTCTGGTAGCTGGGGGCGTTCTGCATGCGCAGATGGTCCTGCTGGACATGGCAATTGAAGACGGCGCAAAACAGATTGAGGCCAAACTGGAAGCGGGAGTAACCGTTGTATTGCTGAACTTCAAATCCCCCTCTGAACGAGTTGCAAACTATGTATTGGATGAATTAAGGGACATACTGGTCAAGGGCGGGAAAGTGACCGTGGTAGACAAGGCAAGCCTTGCGCCTATCCAGCAGGAAATGAATCTCCAGTTAACCGGAGATGTGAACGACCGTTCCGCCCAGGCCGTTGGTAAAAGGCTGGGAGCTCAGTCCATTGTTTCCGGCAGCATTGAAGTAGACGGCATCAATTACCGTATGCGCTTACGGACAATAGAAGTAGAAACGACCGATGTACAGGTTTCGTCAACATTCGGCGTGAGCAGAGACGCCCTGATAGTAACTATGATGGGCAACACCGCAAACCGCCCGGAAAGCTCAAACAACCGGCGGGAAAGCAGACGCAGCCGGCGTTAATGACGACGATAGCCCTGTTCGGGAACCAGAGTCCCTGACAGGGCTTTTTTTCATTACTGTAACTCTTTTACCGCTTCTCTTATCGTATCCAGATGTTCCTGAATCTGAGGCAGGTGCCGGCAGATAATTTCTATTGACTTATTGTTGTTTTGCACTGCGCCGCTGGCCAGATATTCAACAGATGTATTCAATGAAACCGCTATACGGATAGCCTCATTCACTCGTGGATATATGCCCTTTGAAATCCACCCCTGAAAAGTATTAAAACTGATACCTGAATTCTTTGCCACCCATTCATGAGTGGTATTCTGTGATTTTATCTCTTTTTTGACATTTTCCCAGAAAATCGAAGCATCATCGGTCATATAAGGCCTATTTTAGAAGAAAACCCCCAAAAATACGTCCAAATAGACAGAAAAAGCGTTGACAAATACATCTTTTTAGATATATTTATAATAATATGTGTCTATTTAGATACATAGTGGCATCCGTATGGATGCACAAAAACGGAGGAAGATTATACGGCTTAAAAACACTGTTTTTATAAAACCCAACGTATAATTTCTGAGTTGCTTAGCCACAAGGAGAAAAAAATGGCAAAAAAAATGGTTTTGGCACTGCTTGTTGCAGCAATGGTAACAGGAAGTGCATTTGCAATAGACTTAAGTGCCGGTATTGGCGGTACATTTACCGCTAACTTCAGCACCTTTTCATGGGGCGATGATGGCGAAAAATTCAGAGAGCTTAATAAATTGGATAAAGACGTTTATAACATGAATATAATCGGCGGCGGTTTTTTCGCTTTCTTTGACGCAAGTTATGTAATGGCATCGTTAGGCATGGGCTTTTATGATATCAGCCCCGCAAACGAGGACAGGAAAGAAGCATGGGATAAGTTTGATCGATCCGAATCATTGACCACGTTTGAGATTGGTTTATACGGCAAATTCCCCATTGAGCTTGACTCATTTACATTGTTCCCGTTCCTTGGCGCCGATTTCAGAATTGCCGTTTCCTCAACTACCAAAGAAGACGGTAAAACATACAAATATGGCGAGACATATGATGGTAATAAATATGTGGATACAGACAAAGATGGTAACGAATACAGCCTCAATGATGTTGCTGGCCATGTCGTATTCAAGTTGGGTGTAGGCGCCGACATTCCTCTGGGCGAAAAAATGTATCTGCGCCCCATGATTTCCTATGGTATTGCAACACTCAGCAAAGCTACCAAAGAATGGCAAGAGGAAGATAACAAAGACATTGATTGGGGCAAGACGATCAATCACGGTCTGGACGTCAAATTAGCCCTTGGCTTCAAATTCTAAAAATGTATGAGGCGGCCATCTGTCGCGTTGTGGGGTTTCGCAACAGATGGCCGGGTTTTTTGACATTTTCCCAAAAAAATTGTCTATGTATCATCCGTTATTTCTAAAACCCCTTTGAATTGCTGCCGTATATTCCTGATAATCCTGTCTTCAAGTTCAATTAATTGCTGATTTCGTTCAGTAGCTTCTATGATTGGCGGTTCACTTGGCGCTATTGGTATTAATAATTGGTAAACTTCCATATGCAAAATTTTAGCCAGTTTTGTAATGGTTTTATCACTAACCCACATCCGGCACCCTTCAATATCATTGACCGTTTGGGCGGACAATTCTGCCATTTCTGCCAGTTTTTCCTGCGTCAACCCCAGTTTTTTACGCTCCACTTTTATATTTTTTGACAGAATTTCCCTTAATCTCTCTGGTTTCATAAGTATAGCTTCCACCCATATTCAATCTATGCTTTTAACAAGTATTGACAACTTGTTAAAAACAATGTATATTACTTGTTGTAGACAAGTATGAATTTCTGGGGATTCTACTCAAAAAATGAGGTTCATACCTGTTTTGGGGTATTTACCCTAAAAATTTACCATTTTGGAGGTTTAAAATGAGGAAAATATCGAGTTTTTTGGTATTTTTAGTGGCTGTCGGGTTGGTATTTGGCGTATTGGGGTGTGATAATGACTCTGGAACCATACACAACAATAACACTGACGTTTACGCTCAGTACTACGAGCCAGCATTTAGAGGCAACAACAACGGCACAGTTGATGTTATTAATCCAACCGCACATAAAATGTTGCTTTTTAGAAGGGGAGCATTACTTGATAGTAACATTATTGGCGGTGTATATCCCAGTGATACAGCAACGATAAGTTTTTCGGACCGGACAGATTTTACTGTTGGCAGTTTTGAAATAATTTATGCGATTAAACAATCTGAATATGAAGTCAATAAAGGTAATTCAAACATTGATTATTCAGCAATGGTAACTTATCGTAACACTTCACGATTCCGAATACAATTGCAGTCAAAATATGACGGAAATTATATATTTCAGTGTTTTAATCGGAGTGAAGACTGGCCAATGGAAATTAGAAAGAATACTCCCGATGGCGATAAAATTGCTTTCCTTGCAAGAAGAGAGGCGTACTATAGAGTTAATGCATTTACAACAGATCCTTTTGTAGCTTTCCCTGTATGGATTGCATACAATTCTATTACAAGAGCAATTACAACATTTATACCTCAAGGCAGCGATTTAGAAGGCGGTGTTCAAACAATTCAACCTCAAACTCCTGTGAACATGGAAGATTATTATTTTCCAAGCGGCGGTACATCGACAATTAATTTCAATGTAGATATACCTTTTGCAACAATAACTGTTACAAATACTGCCTCTGGTTCTGCTCAAAGTGCAATTTTTAGAAATGGTGGCTCTCGTTATATACCACAGAATAATATTCAAGTTATTGGTGCTGGAAGAGACGCTGCATTTGAAATTAGATCTAATGGCTCACCGTTGAACCTCAATCTTGCTCTCGGTTCAATGCAAGAATATGAAATTCCTGTTCGTTTTCAAGACACTCCATCAACATTGCCAACATTAGAAAATGGCTGGTTTTATACTGTTTCTTTGATATTTAATGGTGGTAGTCAAAATGATCCGAATAATTATACTGCTTGGCTAGTAAAAGAACAGGCAATTAATCAAAGCCAGTTTTTATCAGCAAATTAATATTTATTAATACGGGCTATTAATTCCTTGTAGTCCGTATTTTTAATTTTCTAAAAAGGAGAAGTTTCCAATACTGTTTAGAATAATACGAATGAAAATAAAAGTATATTTTTTAATACTATTACTCTGCATTTTTCCCATAATTTCATGTGATAATAACGACAACAATAATAACGAACAAAACAATGAAATCCAAACAGTAATGGTAACTTTTCATAATACTTCAAGTTATAAAGTAATCGTACACAGGGATTCTTTTTATGGTCCTGTTGTTACAGAAGTTGATACAATTAGTCGAACAAGTTCAGTTCCTATTCGTGTAAATAATAACAATTTAACCGTATTTTCTATGTATTATATTATTTATCCAACTAACGATGATTTTAATAATGAATATAATGATGTATATTCCAGTTGTTATGATCCAAATATGCAAATAGCAGCCACTATAAAAGCTGGGCAGCCAATTACCATTCCAATTCCGCAGCCATCAAACCTTGTTTGTAAATCAGCATTTGTAAGAATAATAAACACTCATAATGCATCAGTTCGTTTGCGCTATGCAGGCAGTAACATTAACCAAGCAAATAATATTTTACTAATTGCTCCTGGTCAACAAGGCTTATATAAATTTGATAACATTCCAGTTACAGGCGGACTTTGTCAAAATTATAATATTGCAACAATTTTTGACAGTTTCAGTTTCTCAGATTTTGTTTCATCAAACGGTCAGTATTTAACAAAAAACGGATATATTTATTATTTTACTTTCGATGGAAATTCAATAATAAAAACTGGCGATCGCGCGCTTGTGTTTAATTAGGAGGAGATTAAAATGAAAAAATCAACAGGAAAAATATTATTATTACTTATCACTTTACTTTTTGTATATTGTGATAATGATATTGATGACAACAACAATAATATTCCACTAAAAACCACAACCCTAAAAATTACTAACCTTTCCAGCTACATACTTCACGATGTAAAATATTCTGCTACTGAATATGGTAATATTAGTATTGGCGATAATAAAACCACGGATGTACCACCTGGTAATACTAATAATCCTGTATTTTTTACTTTAAATGTAAACGGCAATCTGATACAATGCAGAACAAATGATATGAGAAGCATTGCGGAGGGAAGTGCATTAGACTGGATAATTTATAATACCACGACTGTTTCAACCATTACCGGAGGAATAAGCGGTACACTAAGCGGTGTTTTTAACGCATTAAGTAAACCGATATTAGAATTCAGTCAGAATAATAATGTTATAGCAAATAATGATCCTACGGCGTTTTATTTTGGAGCAGTAGAGGTAACGAGCAATGTTCAGCGTATATTTACCATTAAAAACAACGGTAATCTTCCGTTGGAACTATATGGCTCTCCTGTAATTAACTCTTCAAATTCTGCCTTTACAATACCTTCACAGCCAGCAAATACAATAATAGCTCCGGGTGGTGCATCTATAGCTTTTATAATTCAATATACACCTACTGCAGAAAGAGAAGATATTGGCGAAATTACATTTCTTAATAATACTGATGATGGATTTTATATTTTGAATGTAAGGGGAACTGGATATATTCCTATGCCCCAGATAACAGTAAGACAAGGAACTGCTAATATCCTGCCGTCTGGTGAATTTAATTTTGATTCTGTTTTTATTGGGGAGCATAGAGAGGTTATTTTTACGATAAAGAATGATGGAATTGCAAACCTTACTTTTGAAACGGTGAATAACAACCGAATAAATCTGGAAAACAATGCCGGTAACTTTTATACCGTAACAACACAACCTTCTTCTGCAACATCAATTGCTCCTCAAAGCACCACAACCTTTACTATACGTTTTGCTCCATTGACAGTTGGAAGCGATTTTAACGCTATCGTAAAAATTAAAACAAATAGCCGTGATAATGATGAATATTTGTTTACAATAAAAGGAAGTGGTGTACTTGCATCTCCTGCCGGTGTTACCGCGCTTTTTCAAGAACCAAACAGTATCCATTTATCATGGAATCCAGTACAGGGAGCAACGAATTATAATATTTATGTCGGAACAAGCAATTCTTCAATTACAGTACTGGCGGGTACTGTAACCGAAAATTCATATACGCATACTGGATTAGCGGCTGGCAGAACATATTTCTATTGTATCATTGCACAAGATGGCGAAAGCGAAAGCGCTCGCTCACAGGTCGTTTCAGCGATAACTCTACCGGATATACCAACCAATCTTCGAAGCACCGCCTCTACTCATAATAGTATTACCTTAGCGTGGAACGCAGTAACTGGAGCAGCGAGTTATCGGATATATTCTGCGGCAAGCACCACAGGAAGCAAGACTCAGGTTGGTACAAGCAGCGGAACTACTTATACCCATACCGGTTTGCCGGATAATACAACACGCTATTATTTTGTAACAGCAGTTAATAATGCCGGAGAAGGAGCATTTTCGGAAGCATTGACAGCAAGAACGCTTATAGCACCTCCTGTCAGCGTTACCGCAGTATTTCAAGCACCAAACAGTATTGTAGTATCATGGAATCCAGTGAATGGAGCATCAAGCTATAAAGTATATTTTGGAACAAGCAGTTCGACAATTAATACTTTGGCGAGCAACACTGTTACCGGGACCTCATATACGCACACAGGGCTATCAGCCGGTACAACGTATTTTTATTGCATTATAGCGCAGGATGATACGGGCGAAAGCGAACGTTCGCAGGCTGTTTCCAGAATAACTCAACCAGGGATACCTACAAGCCTTAGGAGTACCGATTCTACGCATAACAGTATTTCTATAGCATGGAATACGGTAACCGGAGCATCAACTTACAATATTTATTTTGCGACAAGCCTTACCGGAAACAAAACTCTGGCTGGTTCAGCAAATACAACTTCATATAACCATACTAATCAATCATCAAATACAACACGCTATTACTTTGTTACAGCGGTTAACAGCTCCGGTGAAAGCGCGTTTTCTGCATCATTAACAGCAAGAACGCTTATAGCACCTCTATCCGCTCCAACAAACGTTACGGCAACCGCGCTTACAACAACCAGTATTCGCGTAGTATGGGGCGCGGTGACCGGGGCAACCAGATATAGAGTTTATCGCGCAACGAGTGCTACAGGAGCAATGACTTTGCTTGATACTGTTACGACGACTACGTTTACGAGCGGTGGGCTAGAACCAAGAACATACTGGTATTTTGTTTCCGCGATGAATGCGGATAATATTGAAGGTACCCTGTCTGCGCATGCATCCATGATACCATTACCAAACGCTCCAGGCAATGTGAGGTCTTATGCTATTAATGATACAACTAACGCAGAAATAGATTGGAATCATGTACCTAGTGCGGGCAGTTATAGAATATATGTTGCAACAAGTCAAACTGGCACGAGAACTTTGGCTGGTACGACAACAAATAATTGGTATATACATACAGGAGCCGGCAATACAACTTACTTCTATTTTGTTACTGCGGTTAATGCCGCTGGTGAAAGCGCTTTATCATTACATACATCTATCAGGACCATGCCTGCTGCTCCGGCAAACCTAAGAGCAACGGCAACTACAACAACGACCATTACCTTGGCATGGAATGCAGTTTCCGGAGCGAATTCATATCATATTGTTGGAGAAGGACATGATGGTACTTGGGTGAATTTTATGGTAACAGGAACTACAGCAACTATTACTGAGGCTACTCCTCAGACATGGTATTATTTTCAAGTTGATGCCCATATAAGCGCTGATCAGTATGGTCCTCCATCGGTAGGCATTTGGGTACAGACAAGATAACGCTTTACATTTAACAGGTAATAATCCATAATAAATAATTGGAGGGGGTAAATAACATGAAAAGAAAAAAGGGCTTATTCATTTTGTTAATTTTACAGTTTATGCTGTTTACAGGCATTTCTTGTTCAAATTCAAAGCAAATTGCGGAAGTGAAAAATGCAACCAGAGTCATTAATAATAACTGGGAAAGCAACTGGAAAAGCGATCCAAATTTAACGACTGCTCCCAATTCTCAGAATGGAATAACATTTAAGGTTGATGATTTATCAGAACCTAAAAATCATCTTAGAATGCAGTCAAGAAATGATGTTTTAGAACATCTTGTTGCATTATCACAAAGGAATGACAATAGAAAACCTTCAAATATTGTAGCAACAAGTTACCTTCCTGAAAATATGGTAAATTACGGCTTCCATTCCTTCTTTAATGGCATATATTCTGCATATATGGATCATAGACCTATTGTGCTTTCGCCCGATGTTATTTGGCTTTTAATTGCTCAGGGGTTCTCTCAGCACGTAAACGCAAATGCAGAAAAATTACGGCATCATTTTGTTAATTTTGACGGAAAATTAACATTAATTGTTGAAACTACAAGTGTAACTCTTGAAGATCCTAATAGCCCTTGGGAAACAATATTCCCACAATTCACACAAAAGATTGCTGAGCATACCGGCGAAGAGCTAATTAATTTACTTTCTGCCGATTTTTCAACTACAACAATTGTTGAAAAAGTTGCTTCTGAAATAACAATTATGGAAACAATGAAAGCATATTTTGAATATCAAGTTTTCTATGTATTGTGTGGTATTCCTGAAGTTACTTTACTCGGAACAACCGAAGATTGGCAAAAAATCCTTGAAAAAACAAAACAGTTAGAAAAATATGAATTAGGATGGTGGACAAAGGAACTTGAGCCAGTATTACAGGAATTTGTAAATGCTTCACAGGGAAAAATAAATAAAAAATTTTGGTTGAACATTTTCAATGAAAAACATTATAGTCAAGGAAGTGGTTCCGCATCAAGAATTGATGGTTGGATTGTTAAATTTTTCCCATACGACAACAATGGAAAGAGAAATAGTTTAAGGGTTATTAAAAGTAGTAGTGATTTACCTGATGAAATTGTAAAAGTAGATTTACTGTATTATGACACAGTAACAGATGTTAGCACATCTCTGGAATTATGGGCTGGATTTTTTGGTTTAGAACAAAATATGGAAAATTTTGCTCTAACTCCTAAGATAGGCTGGATGATTAAAAGAGCTGATCCTGAAAACTCGGAATTAGCCAAAAGACTGGAGGCAAGACCTAGAACAATTTCTATCAGGGTAATTGATTTTCCAGTGGAATTACATTCTTTAAGATCAACATATACTCTTAATATTGATTTTATCAATGAAATAAAAATACCTGATTCATTTGCGGGAAAAGATATAAGAGAGTTAAACTTAACAGGTCAAATAGATCGGGCTGGAATTAATCGAATAAAAAGGATGTTCCCTGAAACTCGTGTAATCATAAATGGGAAAAGAATATAAAACAAAAGGAAATAATGAATACAAAAAAATTAATTGCTATTTTAATAATATTTGTATGTAGTATCTTTAGTGCCTGCACCCGCAGTTCTGGTTCGGTGGTAAGTTTGTCCGCACAGGAAATGGAAACAAATCCATTAGCGGAACCGCACATCACTGACGCGATGCCCGTTTTCACTCACTTGCCGGCAAGCGCTGATGTGGCAGTGTTTCAGCAGTTGACGGGCGGAGCAAGTTCCTTGGCTATCAGCCCGGATGGGAAAATCTTGGTTGCGGGGTCGTACATAATAAGACTCTGGGATATAGAATCTGGTCGGATAATCAGAACCCTTGCAGGACATACAGGAGGAGTGCGATCCGTAGCTATTAGTCCGGATGGAAAAACTATCGCTTCGGGATCAACGGACAGAACCATAAAACTCTGGGATGCGCAGATAGGCCGGGAAATCAGAACCCTTGATGCGGGAGCAAACTATGTGTACTCTGTAACGTTCAGCTCCGATGGGAAAAAATTAGCGTCAAAGCAACATTGCGGCACAATACGATTGTGGGATGTACAAACAGGCAGGCAAATCAGATCCATTAAAAATAGAGTGGCGGGAACTTCCTATGTGGCGTTCAGTCCCGACGGAAAAATGGTGGTTACCGAATCAGGTGATCAAACCGTAAAATTGTTTGATACGGAAACAGGACAGGAAATAAGAACCCTTGCAGGAAATACCGGCTACGCAAGTTCCGTAGTGTTTAGCCCGGACGGGAAAACCATTGTTGCAGGATTAGGCAACAAAAGAATACAATTGTGGGATACTGCAACCGGTCATCAGATCAGAACCTTTGCGGGCCATGCAGATCAAATATATTCCGTAGTATTTAGCCCAGACGGGAAAACCATTGTTTCAGGATCATGGGATAACAACGTTAAAATGTGGGATGTGGCAACAGGCAAAGAAATTAGAACCCTTTCGGGACATTCGGATTGGGTAAATGCAGTGATATTTAGTCCCGATGGAAAAACCATTTTTTCAGCATCAAGAGAAATAAAGCTATGGGATGCCGCAACGGGCAAAGAACTCAAAACACTTGCGGGACATAAAACAAGCGAGGTGGCATCTGCGGTGTTTAGTCCCGATGGGAAAACCATTGCTTCAGGAACATTGAATAATACTATAGAACTATGGGATGCGGTAAATGGTCAGCTAATTAGAATCCTTCCAGGTCATTCAAAGAGGGTGGAATCCGTAGCATTTAGTCCCGATGGAAAAACCGTCGTTTCAGGATCAGAGGATGGTACTATAAAACTGTGGAATGTAGCTACAGGGCAGGAACTCAGAAATATTGCAGGCCATTCAAGTTTTTGGGGTAAAGTAACATCCGTAGCGTTCAGCCCCGATGGGGAAACCTTTGCTTCAGGTTCATTCGACAATACCATAAAACTATGGAATACAGCGACAGGCCGTCAACTTAGAACTCTTTCGGGACATTCATGGTGGGTACGATCCGTAGTGTTTAGTCCCGATGGAAAAACCATTGTTTCA
>Ga0123356_10005034_pt1 | contig 13546 bp, 14 predicted proteins | sample TergutEmb28metaG_2_FD_92546 | JGI IMG/M metagenome (GOLD analysis project Ga0123356, IMG submission 92546) | Embiratermes neotenicus P3 segment gut microbial communities from Petit-Saut dam, French Guiana - Emb289 P3 | ecosystem: Host-associated > Arthropoda: Insects > Digestive system > Gut ...
ACCTGTGGACGGATCTATAACGTCCACTTCCAGCCGCCCCGCGAGGACGAGAGATGCGACCTGCCGCACGGGACGAAGCTGGAGACCCGCAATGATGACCGGCTGGAAGTGATTCAGCCCAGAATTACGGCTTATCAGGAGCAGACTCGCCCGGTGGCGGATTACTACCAGCGCACCGGCCGGCTGATCTCGGTGAACGGAGATCTGCCGATCGATGATGTTACGGACGAGATTTACCGCATCATCGAAGATCATCAGGCGTGAGAACGAAGCATGACGATTGTCTGCAAGTCGGCAAGTGAAATTGAGAAGATGCGGCACAGCGGCCACATCGTGCGCCAGGTTCTCGACTACGTGAAAACCCTGGTAACGCCAGGGGTTACGACGATGGACCTGGAGCGTGCCGCGGAGAAGAAGATCCGGGAACTGGGCGCCAAGCCGGCGTTCAAGGGATACTACGATTATCCCTGTGTGCTGTGTACGTCAGTGAACGATGAGATTGTGCACGGGATTCCCTCGGAAAAGCGGGTACTGAAAGAGGGAGACATCGTTTCGATCGACTGCGGGGTGGTGCTCGACGGATACTACGGCGACGCGGCGGTCACAGTGCCGGTGGGCAACGGACTGAAGCCGGAGATACAGAAGTTGCTGGAAGTGACGGAAGCATCGCTGTATCGGGGAATTGAGCAGGCACGGATTGGGAACTCGATCGGTGATGTTGGCGCCGCGGTGCAAGAACATGTTGAGGCCGCCGGATTCAGCGTGGTACGCGAGTTTGTAGGGCATGGCATCGGGACGCGGTTGCACGAAGAGCCGCAGGTTCCGAACTTCGGCAATCGCGGACACGGAGCCCGGTTGCGCGAAGGAATGGTCATTGCCATCGAGCCGATGGTGAACTATGGCAAGCCCGAGACCCGAGTGCTCGGGGATAAGTGGACGGCAGTCACCGCAGACGGAAGTTTCAGCGCGCATTTCGAGCACTGCGTGGCAGTGACGAAAGATGGGCCGGTGATTTTGACGCGGTAATGAACGCTCTTGACCTTTGGCTCCTGGCTGCTAGCGAAAAGCCAACAGCCAAAAGCTAAGAGCCGTAAGGGGTGCATGAGCAAAGAAGACGCGATTGAAGTGATGGCGGTGGTGCTGGAGCCGCTGCCCAATGCGATGTTCCGGGTCGAACTGGAAAACAAGCACCAGGTGCTGGCGCATGTTTCCGGGAAGATGCGCAAGAACTTCATCCGAATCCTGCCGGGAGACAAGGTAGCGGTGGAACTCTCGCCGTACGACTTGAATCGCGGGCGGATTGTTTATCGCTACAAATGACGCCGTTCAGCGAAGCCCTGCGGCAACTTGGTAAAGCTGGAGTTTGCTCAGGGCAGGCGAAGCATCTCCGGAACAGGGGAATCAAAGGTTATGAAAGTCAGAGCATCGGTGAAGAAGATTTGTGACAAGTGCAAGATCATCCACCGCAAGGGCGTAGTGCGGGTGATCTGCGTGAACTCGAAACATAAGCAGCGCCAGGGGTAAGGCAGCTGTGAGGTGCTCGTCGCTCACGGCTCATGGCCAGCCAGCGCGAGCAGCATTTGGAGGATTGAGAGACTCATGGCACGTATTGCAGGCGTGGATCTTCCCCGCCACAAGCACATCAACATCGCGTTGACCTACATCTACGGGATCGGGAACCCGCGCGCGGTACACATTCTCGATGAGGCGAAGGTTGACCCGATGAAAAAGGTTCAGGACCTCAGCGAGGAAGAGGTCAACCGCATCCGTACGGTCATTGAGGCCCAGGGGATGGTCGAGGGCGATCTGCGCAAGGAAGTTTCGATGAACATCAAGCGGCTCATCGAAATCGGCTCCTATCGCGGCTTCCGTCACCGCCGGAACCTGCCGGTTCGCGGACAGCGTACGCACACCAATGCCCGGACCAGAAAAGGTCCGCGTAAGGGAACGGTCGCCCAGAAGAAGAAGTCGACGGCGAAAACCTAAAGGCAGTTGTCAGTGGCTAGCGGTCCAGTGGCCAGTAAAGGCCACGGACGAGTCACTGATTACTGGCCACTGACCACGGGATACTGACTTTATGGCAAAACCAGCAGCAGCGGGTGCCGGCGCACCGGCGACCTCCGATAAAAAAGGCAAGAAGAAGACTTTCAAGAAGAAGGAGCGCAAGCACGTTCCGCATGGGATTGCATTCGTGCAGGCGTCCTTCAATAACACGATCGTGACCATTTCCGACATGAACGGCAACACTCTGTCGTGGAAGAGTTCCGGTTCGCTCGGCTTCCGCGGATCTCGCAAAGGTACGCCCTTTGCGGCGCAGCAGGCCGCGTCGAATGCAGCGAACATGGCGCGCGATCACGGTGTGCGGAGTGTGGACGTGCGCGTGAGCGGGCCGGGATCGGGCCGCGAGTCGGCGGTGCGCGCGTTGGCTGCCGCCGGAATCGAAGTACGGTCCATCCGCGACGTTACTCCGATCCCGCACAATGGCTGCCGGCCGCCGAAGCGGCGCAGAGTATAAGCGCAAGTGGCCAGTGGTCAGTAACCCTGGCCAAAGAAAGACCGGTCAACTGGCTACTGATCACGAGCCGCTGACCATAAGATTTTCGTCCGGGACGAAGGGTGAAGCCAAACCTGTAAACCGGTCACCAAAGGAGAAGAAACTTGGCAAGATATACCGATGCTGTGTGCCGTCTATGCCGTCGCGAGGGCATGAAACTGTTCCTCAAAGGCGCAAAGTGCTTCAGTGACAAGTGTCCTATCGAGAAGCGCAACTTCGCTCCCGGACAACATGGGAAAGACCGCAAGGCCAAGATCGTGGGCTACGGTCTGCAGCTGCGCGAAAAGCAGAAAGCGAAGCGCATTTACTTCACCCAGGAAGGCCAGTTCCGCAACTACTTCGAGAAGGCCGCCCGCTCGAAAGGCGTGACCGGCGAGAGGTTGCTGCAGCAACTGGAGCGGCGTCTGGACAATGTGGTGTTCCGCCTTGGATTCGCGCAGTCCCGGCGTCAGGCGCGCCAATTGGTCCGTCACGGACACGTGTCCGTAAACAACCGCAAGGTGAACATCCCTTCCTACGAAGTGAGCCCGGGGGAAGAGATCTCGATTCGCGAGACCAGCAAGAAGCTGGCTGTGCTGGAGGCGGCGAAGGAGTTCTCGACCCACAGCACCCTGCCCACCTGGCTGGAAGTCGATCGCGACAATTACAAGGCAAAGATCTTGAATCTGCCCAAGCGCGAAGATATTCAGTTACCGGTCAATGAGCAGTTGATCGTGGAACTGTATAGCAAGTAGCCCGTTCGTCGTTCGTCGCTGGGGTTAGCTTCCAGGGACAAAACGACCCACGGCGGTTTTCGGTCCACACATTCGAGCCAGATCAGCCTGCGTCGGCGCCCGACCTGAACCCGGACCGGTTCAGGGAGCCGACGTTGAGCCACACGGCCGAAGGAGAATCACAATGCTTTGGAAGGGTTTTCAGAAACCAAAACGTCTTGCAGTTGACACCTCCACTCTCACCGACAAGTACGGCATTTTCTGGGCGCAGCCGTTCGAACGCGGATTCGGCACGACCGTGGGCAACGCCCTGCGGCGTGTGCTGCTGAGCTCGATTGAAGGCGCAGCCGTTACGGCGGTGAAGATGGAAGGCGTACTGCACGAGTTCCAGTCGATCCCTGGCGTGGTCGAGGACGCGACCGACATCATCCTCAACCTGAAGCAGATTCCGTTCAAGCTCGCGGGCGATGCGCCGAAAGCCATCTATCTGCGCGCGGATCAGCCGGGCGTCGTCACTAGCGGAATGATCGAGGCCGATGGCGACGTCGAAGTGCTCGACAAGGACGTTTACGTCGCGACCGTAAGCGAAGGCGGCAAGCTTGACATGGAGATGCGGCTGAAGCGTGGCCGTGGCTATGTCTCGGCCGACAAGAATTTCGACGAGGACCTCGGAATCGGCTTCATCCCGGTCGACTCGGTGCACTCGCCGGTTCGCAAGTGCAATTACACCGTCGAAGCCGCGCGCCTTGGACAGATCACCGACTACGACAAGCTCACACTCGAAGTGTGGACCAATGGCTCCATTACGCCGGCTGACTCGATTGGCCTGGCTGCGAAGCTGCTGAAGGACCACATGAACATCTTCATCAACTTCGAGGAGGAGATCGAAACCGGCACCTCCGGAGGGGAAGACCGCAAGCCGGAGATTCACAACGAGAATCTCAATCGCTCCGTCGAAGAACTCGAGCTTTCGGTGCGCAGCTACAACTGCCTGAAGAACGCGAATATCCAGACGATCGGCGAACTGGTGCAGAAGACCGAGGCTGAAATGCTCAAGACCAAGAATTTCGGCCGCAAGTCGCTGAACGAAATTAAAGAGATTCTCTCCTCGATGGGATTGAGTCTGGGCATGAAGATCGACGAGCACGGCAATGCCGTGCCCGGCCCGACATCGAACGTACCGTTGCCGGCGTCCGCCTACGGACCGGACGACCAGCTATAAGAAATGAGTAGTCAGTGGCTAGTGGTCAGTGGTCAGAAACACCGCCAAACCCGCTAGCCGCTGACGTCGTAACCAAGCTTGAATACTGGCCGGCGACCACTGGCCACTGACCACTGAGGTTCTCATGCGTCACAAAGTTGCAGGATACAAACTCGGACGGAACACCGCGCACCGGCGCTCGCTGTTGCGTAATCTGGTCACCTCGGTGATCGTGGAGGAGCGCGTCGAGACGACCGTTCCCAAGGCTAAGGCGGCGCGTCCGCTGGTTGAGAAGATGATTACGCTTGGCAAGCGCGGCGATCTTGCCGCCCGGCGTCTCGCGGCTGGTTATCTTATGACCGACCAGGCTGTCGTGAAGCTGTTCGACACAGTCGGACCGCGTTTCGGCGACCGCGACGGTGGGTACACGCGCATCGTTCGCACTGGGTGGAACAAGGGCGACGGCGCGGACCGCGCCTTCCTCGAACTGCTCGGCAGCGAGCAGGTTCTCGACGAGAAGAAGGAAAAGCGCGCCGAGACTCGGGCCAAGAAGGCCGCCGAGGCCAAGAAAGCGATGGAAGAGGCCGAGGCGCAAGCTCAGGCAGAAAGCGAAGCGGCTGCGGCTCAGGGCGAAGAGAAGAAAGAGTAGGTTTCGTCCGGAATGATCCACGAGGCACGGCTGCGGCCGTGCCTTTTTACTAAAGGAATGCTCACGCGCTTGTACATGTCCGTTCGTGGTTCCCGCCGGTAATCTTGTCGACGGATTTCCCCTCTCCTCAAACTACCTTCCCCAACACAGATCGGCATTGCCGTCGGCGCCAGAGCAATGCTGCTGTCGTGTCTGTGGGCTATTTGTTGTGGCTGTGGCTGAGTGATCAGGGGCCGGTAGTCCTGGCGCGCTCGGAAGAGCCTGATCCGCTTAGCATCAAGAGGAATCCGCTCCGCCGACTCCCCTCGACTGAGAAGGCTGCGAACAGATTCCTCGGTGAGCTGCACACGGGCACTGCGCCGACCTGCTCGCAGGTGGCCCCACAGCCATGGGGTAGCTGGATGGGGTGGCGGCTGGGATCGCTGGCTGCCGCCGCGGACGATCGAAGACGTCGACCAGATGCCCCGTGCTAAAACCTCTCTATGCCTTACGCTTCCCCTCAGCCTGATCCAGCCGCTGCCCGCAATATCTATTCCTTCGGCATCACGTCGTTCTTCAACGACACGGCCACCGAGATGGCCTACTGGGTGCTGCCCGCATTTCTGGTTACGCTTGGAGCCGGGCCGGTACAGCTCGGCCTGATTGAAGGCATCGCCGAAAGTGTCGCCTCATTCGCCAAACTCTTCTCCGGATATCTCACCGACCACATGGCACGCCGCAAGCCGCTGGTCGTGGCCGGATACTTTGTCGCCAATGCCGTGAAGCCGCTGCTCGCGGTGGTGACGTCGTGGTGGCAGATTCTGCTGATACGCTTCTCAGATCGCCTGGCCAAGGGGGTACGTGGTGCGCCGCGGGACGTTATGGTCGCGGAATCGGTGGGGAAAGAAAAGCTGGGATCGGCTTATGGGCTGATTCAGTCGCTGGACTCGGCAGGGGCGATCGCCGGCCCCCTGGCAGCGCTGGTACTTCTTGCGCGCTACAGCATTCGTAGTGTGTTTTGGGCTGCGGCGGTTCCGGGAGCTCTCGCGGTCCTGGTTGCGGTGTTCGGCATTCGGGAGACCAAGCACGCAGTATCGAACTCGAACGAAACCGGGCCTGCGACGAGGGCCGCGCCGGTTTTCTCGGGCACTGGTTTGCCGACACCGTTCTATATTGTGCTGTTGGCTGTGACTCTGTTCTCCCTGGGGAATTCGAGCGACATGTTTCTCGTGATGCGCGCGCAGAACGTCGGCATCCCGGTTTCGATGGCGCCTCTGCTGGGGCTCGTCTTTAACAGTACGTATACGCTTGGGTCGTGGCCGGCAGGGTGGGCCAGCGACCACTTTTCCCGGCATTGGATTGCCGCTGCGGGCTATCTCATTTTTGCCGGCGTGTACTTCGTCTTCGGGCGCGCTCCTTCTACGCTGGCCATCTGGATCACGATGGCGGTCTACGGCGTGTACTATGCGCTCACCCAGCCGGTGCTGAAGGCACTGGTGGTGGAAACGGTCGCGCAAGAGACTCGCGGACGAGCTTTGGGAATTTATTTCTTTGCAACCAGCGTGGCCACTCTTGCGGCCAGCCTGATCACGGGAGAACTGTGGAAGTATCTCGGGCCCAGCGTGCCGTTCTACGCGTCGGCCGGATGCGCGGCAGTTTCCGCGATCCTGCTGCTGGTTTCTCGAAGCGCTGCCACGCCCTGATCTAAGGTCTTCTCCCGGAAAGGCAAGCCATGGTAGCGGGCCGATGAGAAGGTCGGACCGGTCAACTCGCGAGTGGCGAAAAGCCCGGCTGCCCACAAGCCTCTGATCACAACATGTCCGTGCCTCCGAGTTGCGGTTCCGCTTGGGCCTTGCCGTTCCTGATCGCCTCGTCCAGCAGTTCTTCCATTTGCCGCGACGCCTGCTTGGCCAATGCGCCTTGCTGCTCGCCGAGTTTCCCCTGCTGCTCGCCGAGCTTGCCTTGCTGTTCCCCCAGCGCGCTCATCTGTTCGCCCAGTTTCGATTGCTGTTCACCCGCCTCGGACTGAATGTTGCCGATCTTGCTTTGCAGGTCTCCGATTTCTGATTGCAGATCGCCCAGCTGCTCCATGGTCGCACTGGGGCCGAGCTTTTGCAGCTTGGCTTTCAGGCGGTCGAGTTCTGCCGTCAGGTCCGGAACTTTGACTTGAAGCTGCTCCATCTTCTTGCCGAGTTCTTCCTGCTGCTTTCCCAGAGCCCCCTGTTGCTTGCCCAGTGCTTCCTGCTTTTTTCCAAGCTCTTCCTGCGGGGCCCAGAGCTTGCGGGCGCGATCGATCGTGGCCGGGTCGCGAATGATGTAGGATTTTTCATCGCGCTCAAACCAGATGAAGTCGCCGGAAATTCGCTTCTTGAGTTTCTCGGCGTGCCGGGCATCTTCGGAACTGCCCGACATCGTCACCGAGTCCGACCCGCCGGTGACGATCACGAAACGCGGCTGTTCGTCGTAGGAGGAGGAATGGTTGCTATAGGACCTCCCATCGGACTGATGAGGCCAGGGCGCTACCGGCGCAAGGGGCGCGACTGCCACTACGGGGGCGCTGGGGGCGACGGGTGCAACTGACCGGCGGCTGCTGCTCGAAACGCTGCCAGTTACTGTTGCCCGCGCTGGTGGCGCCAGGGTGGAGTGTGGCGCAGAGGGAGCGAGGGCGGGCTCCGAAAGGTCGCTTGACGCCGGCGGGGCGGCGGGCGCCACCGCCGCTGGCAGCGTCAGGATCGGGGCGCGCTCGCTATCCTGCGGGCTCGCGTTTCGAGGGCGAACCGACGCTGCCAGGTACACCACCGGCACAGCCACGGCAATGACCGTGATAAGAACCGATCTCTTCAAACCCATGGTGACAACTCCTTTCCACGCCAGAATTCTCTCCAGTCTTTGTTCTGCTTGCCCCAGTTTGGCCATTGAAACGCCTTGCCACCACACCCGTCCCGGCGCCGCATCGAGAGCCTCGAAAAATCCGAGCAGGGTTCGGGCATAGTCGATGCGGTCCGCACCACAGGAGAGTGCGGCCTCGTCGCTGGCCTGCTCGGCGAGTGCGGCCAGCTGCCGATGGAGCCACCATGCCAGCGGGCTAAACCAGAAGATGGCGCGGTGCAGCAGGGAAAGGTGCTGGGTGAGCGCATCGCGCCGCGCCACGTGCGAAACCTCATGCGCCAGGACTGCATTGAGTTTTGCGTCGTCCCACTCGCGCCAATTTGTGGGGAAAAGAATCGCAGAGCGCAGCACTCCCATCGTGACTGGAACAGAAATGAGCTCGGATTCGACGACGCGAGGAACGGACCTGATCCCGCACGCGTACGCGTGCGCGCGAAGCCGAAGCGTTACCCGATCTTCATGAATCAGATGTGCGGCTCGAATCAGACGGCGGCTGAAGACGACGCCGATGACCAAGCGCACGAGGAGGAACGCTGTAACAGCGCCATAGAGGCTGATCGCGAGTGTGCTCCATGGAATCGATGGTCGAGAAGTGCCAACCGCGTAGCGTGGTGCCGTACTCTGAGCAAAGAGGGGGCGAATCTCATTGGACTTGGGGCTGGGATCCGATTCCATCCTTCGATCCGTAGCTTTCGCTGCCGGGGTGGGTGCGGTAAGCGTTTGGACCTTCTCCGCCGGGCGATCCAGAAAGGCGGGTGAAGTCACCTGCACCGGCGGGAGCATCCAACTGAGCAAAGGGATACTGAGCGCGGCATAGAGAACCGCGGTCCAGGCGACCAGACGCAGGGAAGTGGACCTGACTTTCAACGCGACCAGCCCCAGACCTGCGCAGGCGGCCAAAAAGAGCGCACGCAAAGCGGGGTCCACGAGCTGAACCAGAACCCGTGTCGAGCCGGCCATCGCGAGGTTCGTCATGGCTTTCCTTCTTTCTCTTCAGCGGTCCTTTCCGCGATCTTGCGGGCGAGCCGCTCCAGCTGTTTGCGGTCGAGCACGGCGTTATCGACCATGCCAAGCACGAGCTGTTCGGCCGAGCCGCCGCAGAAGCGGTCAATGATTGCCTTTACTGCTCGCACTGCAACTTTCTGGCGAGCATCCGACGCCTTGTAGACGAAAGTCCGCCCGTCGACGCCGTGCGTGAGGTAGCCCTTTTCTTCCAGCCGGCGCAGTACGGTGCGAATGGTCGAATCTTTCATGGGGCGCGATGCAGCGAGGCCTTCGCGGCACGCTTCGGAAGTGGATGGACCATGAGTCCAGATGTAATCCATAACTGCCTGCTCAACTTCCCCCAGGTTCTTTGGACGGGCCGGCCGTGTGTTAGTCATTGTAGCGTTACAATATGTAACATTTCAGCAGGAAGGCTGTCAAGCACGACCTGCTCTCTGATTCAGGAAGAATCTTTGATTGATCCGAGGCGGTAGAGCTTGTGAGCAATGAGCAATGAGCAATCAGAAACGATCGAGGATCAGCAGCCCAGCAGGCTTGCCGATCGCTCGTTACTCATCGGGGCGATGCCGACCAGTTGATACGGGCGATCCTCAGAAATCAGGGGGCTCACAACCACAGCAGCCAGAGAAACACCACGAGTTGAGCGGCAATTCCAGCGCAGGTGTCGAGAACCACATCGTGAACGGTTCCGGTTCGCGTAGGGATAAAGCTCTGGTGCCACTCATCGAGGCTGGCGACGAGGGCTGTGCCCAGCACGGCGATCGTGGCCCAGCGAAGGGTCCAGCGTGCGCCGTTTGCGGCAGGCAGTGTTTCGCGCCAGGCACGGAACAGCAGAATGCTGAGCAGGCCGTAGCCGAAAACGTGTCCGCTCTTTCTCAGGAAGAAATTCCAGGGCATGAAGCGGAAGTAGTCCATGCCAAACAGAAAATGAAACAGGGGAAATAGCATACGGCTCGTGTGGGCGGCCGAAAGATAGGTCGTCGACTCGATGGAGATGACGATCAGCCAGAGCACCAGGGCAATCCAGGCTTTGAGGATGCCCTGAGGGTCTCGGGTGAAGTGCGTTCGGGACTCGGCATTCCCGCGTCCGGCGAAAGCGGTACGCGGGGTACTCAGATCATCCTCCAGGTCACTACTCGATGGCATAGTTGGGGGCCTCGCGGGTGATCATGACGTCGTGCACATGGCTCTCGCGCAGGCCTGCGCCGCTGATGCGAACGAAACGCGTTTTCTGTAGCAGTTCAGGAATCGTCGAGCACCCGCAATAGCCCATCCCTGACTTCAACCCGCCGACCATTTGATAGATGATCATCGCGACCGAGCCGCGGTAGGGAACACGGCCTTCAATTCCTTCAGGAACGAGTTTGGCCAGGCGATTCGATTCGCCGTCGGATGCAGAGACTGAGACGCTTGCGTCGGAATCGGTGCTCTGGAAGTAGCGTTCGCTCGATCCCTGCGCCATGGCGCCGAGTGATCCCATGCCCCGATAGGATTTGAAAGACCGGCCTTGATAAAGGATGAGCTCGCCGGGACTCTCATCGGTGCCGGCAAAAAGTGATCCGATCATGACCGCGCTTGCGCCGGCAGCCAGCGCTTTGGTGACATCGCCGGAGTACTTGATGCCGCCGTCGGCGATGATGGGAACTCCGGAATCTTTCGTAGCCCGATACGCCTCGGCGATGGCGGTAATCTGAGGGACGCCGGCACCGGTGACGACTCGGGTCGTACAAATCGATCCGGGGCCGATGCCGACCTTGATTCCGTCGGCGCCGGCGCGGGCGAGCTCGCAGGCTCCGTCAAAAGTGGCGACATTGCCGGCCAGCAGTTGCACGTGCGGCAGCTTTGACTTCACCAGCTCGACGGCTTCGAGGACCTTGGTCGAATGGCCGTGAGCGCTGTCGATGGCCAGAACATCGACCTTGGCGTCGGCCAACTCCTGGGCGCGCTCGAGAAAATCTCCCGTCGCGCCGATCGCCGCGCCTACGCGCAGCCGGCCTTGAGAGTCTTTTGCGGCGTTGGGATATTTCAGCTTCTTCTGGATGTCCTTCACCGTAATCAGACCCTTGAGGTTGTACTTGTCATCGACCACGAGAAGTTTCTCGATGCGATGCTGGTGAAGAATGATTTCCGCTTCTTCGAGGGTGGTGCCGACCGGAACAGTGATGAGGTTCTTCTTGGTCATCACCTTGTCGATGGGAATATCAAATCGAGTTTCGAAGCGCAGGTCGCGGTTGGTGAGAATGCCCACCAGCTTACCGTGTTCGGTGATCGGGACGCCGGAGATCTTGTACTTGCGCATGACCTCAAGCGCATCCGCAACCTTGTCGGTCGGATGCATGGTGACCGGGTCCACAATCATCCCGCTTTCCGAGCGCTTTACCTTGTCGACTTCGTTGGCCTGTTGCTCGATGGTCAGGTTTCGATGAATGATCCCGATTCCGCCCTGTTGCGCGAGCGCGATCGCCATATGCGATTGGGTGACGGTGTCCATGGCGGCGCTCACGATGGGAATGTTCAGGCTGATATTGCGCGTGAGCTGCGTCTGCGTGCTGGCATTTGCCGGCACGACGTCAGAGCGGGCGGGCAGCAGAAGGATGTCGTCGAAAGTAAGAGCTTCAGGAACGGGAAAATGAATCATAAATTTCTCGGGATTCCCCGGGGAGCGGGTAATGTTTTATTGTAGAGAGCCTCAGAAGATCAGGCAAATGGACCGTGGAACAAGGGCGCGCGACATAAGAGTGATACGTGTGCGGTTCCTTTTTTGGGGGCAAATCCTGGCGGTTATGTACGCGACGATAGTTTCGGCTATCACCGATGCACGAATCGCTCGCCGAGCTCGAACAGCGCAGTGTCACTCCATCGATTTAACTTCTGCTGTTCTGGACCTCATATTGTTTCCTGTCGGATACCTGCTCCATGCAATTTCCCCGAAATATCACAACGGCAAGATCCCGCCCCAACGTGCGTGACTTCCCAAAAGTGGAGACATAAGCCACCGCTAGCTTGGCGAAGCTTTCCCTCCGCTCCCAAGCGGTACGGCGTCGACCGCAACCGATGCGTGGCGGGCCCTTGCTGGTTTGAAACTGCTGGCACCTGTCTGTTTTGTCAGTGGGAGCCAGCGACCTGCCCGTTTTAACTGTTAGCTGCTGCTATTGGCAGTGAAAAGATGTGTCCAGCAAGAACAGGTGCTTAGCTTCCAAGAGATTAGCGTGGCTGCAGAAAGTTTTGCTTTTGCTGTAAATTTTTGCAGACTAGCAAACGCAAAACTGCCGCGACAAATGCTTCTATCCATTTTGTTTTCAGTCTAAACAAGTTGCCGATGAAAGAGAATCTCGAAGCTTGAAAGCGTTATCTCAACTTTATGCTCATTTTCGTCGGAAAACTGCTGAACGAAACAGATGGTGACTCACCTGCACAAACTACCAGTACTTTCGCGGAGAAAGAAAGCAGAGGAGCGCCATCCGTGGGCTAGAAAGAGTCCTCACGGTTTGCGCTGAGAAGAGAGGGCCAAACGAGAGGAGCACGAGATGAGACGAGTAATGCTCTTGACGCTCTTGGGCATGGCGCTGCCCGTCGCAACGTTTGCAAATAGCATTGATTTCGGAAAACAACACGGTCATTTCGACTACCCGGGTCCTTTCATCATTGAAAAGTTTTCAAGCGGTATGACCAACAGCGTCAATGCCTCGGGCGGCTGGGACCGAGGCACGAGGCCATCTTTCAGCATGGACGGAACTGGGAGTGAGGCGGTCGGCATTGCCATTACCGCCGGGCCCTTAAGTTCGGGTTGCCAGGGAACGACTGGGACATGCACGTTTACGGGCGGAATCGTAACGGTCCGTTACCCTAATCTTGGCACCATAGAATTCCAGGACGGCCTCGTTGGCGGGACGATCACTAAAGCCGGTGATGATGTTGTAATCGACGCAAGCCTTTTACCCAGCCACGGGGGCGCTCCGCCGGGCGGAGGCTTTGGGATCTTTGTCATTGACTTGACGCCGGGCTGCACCGGCACCTGCCGCTTAGCTGGAGGAAAAATTTACGTCCAAACCATCCCGGAACCGGGCACGCTGGGGCTGCTTGGAACTGGCGTGGTCGGTCTCGCCGGGATGATGAGACGCAAGCTCAAACTCGGGAAAGTAAAATCCAAGAGACAGTAATTGTTGTTGAGTACCTCGGCTGACAAGAAGCCCTGCCGGGAGGCGATGAGACAGCGGATGGAATGACGACTCAGCTCGTAAGGATGTCAGGCGCCCCTCGATAGTTCGACCTGGGGATGCGGGGTTGAATCAAGCGGCCTCACGCTACGCGGGACGTCTGAAGCTTGTGTTTGCTCAGTAGGTATCACTTCTGGCAGAGTGGTCATACCCCGTTTGTCTTTTAGTCACTCCCGGCGTATATTAGGGGCTAAGAGACTGCTGTGTACCGGCTTTTGGCGAAGCACACCAGTGGGCGCAAGCCCACTTTTTAGTTGGAGCCCCATCGGGAGTGCAGCCATCCGCCAGTAAGTTATTGGATTCATGGCGCTTGACGTTGATCGTGTGCGGGCTATTGCC
>Ga0123356_10005035_pt1 | contig 13543 bp, 8 predicted proteins | sample TergutEmb28metaG_2_FD_92546 | JGI IMG/M metagenome (GOLD analysis project Ga0123356, IMG submission 92546) | Embiratermes neotenicus P3 segment gut microbial communities from Petit-Saut dam, French Guiana - Emb289 P3 | ecosystem: Host-associated > Arthropoda: Insects > Digestive system > Gut ...
AATGATAGCCTTCCGAGTCCCGAGATTCACTGGGTTCATTTAGACGGCATGATGAGGCTTGATATTGTTGAGAAATATTTTGATGTATCATACGCCACCACACGTGAAGAGCTGACAAACAGAGGCTTTGTTATAAATGAAAATGACACTCTTGCGTGGGGTTCAACCACAGTATCTCTTGCGGCTATGTTATCTCCGTCATTAAACGACAACCTGCTGAGTATGCATTACCATGTTGCAGAAGCTTCGATTTTTGAAGAAAAAGATAGATATATAGATAATATTTTGCTCCAAGCGGGGATATCATTTGATGAAATCAGAAAGTATGAGTTAATTTATGCTTTTAATGAGGTGGGATACGAGTTTAAAACTGTCAGTGACGACACCTTTGTATTTAAGCAACATATAGATATTAGTGCTACAGATGACGGATATATCTTCGGTATTTGGCACGAGAGTATTTTCGGAGATTTATTGCAACTTCTTGCTCTGAAAACACCGCTTGTAATAGAACCGGGACTCAAAAGTGACTCAGCTATATTAAATAGTATAATTAGTACCGGGGAGCCTCAACTAATTGCAAAGGTAATTCCGTATTCACATGCATCACATTTTTACAAGTATGCTGAGGAGAATCTATCAAGATGGCAGGATGGGTTAACAGCTGTTCATGCTTATCCCGCAGCTCATGATGATGCTATGAATCATGTGTTTGAATATGTCGACAGTGTGCTGAAGAGAAATCCTGATGCAATAATAATACTACAAGCGGATCACGGGTTTCATAATCACGATACACAGCGGCGTTTATTAGAGCTTGGTTATACAACACAGCAGGTTTTGGAGATGAACCATGCTATGTTTAGCGCGGTCAGGATACCGGAGGTTTATGGTGGTGTTGATGCTCCTATTCATCCTTTGAACATCACAAGGGTTTTGGTGAACCGTTTCGTTGGAGAGAACTATAAACTCTTGTCGGACGATGAGCTTTTTAGGGATTAAAGGAGACTGGCAAATTGAAGAAACGATTTCTTTCACCGGAAATTCAAAATCATTTATGGATAATAATAGCAACTGCACTTGCCGCACCGTTTTCGGCAATTATGGTTTTGGTGACAACAAGACTTATTGACTTGGAAACAGGCGGTATTATGCAGTATTCTTATGCCGTCGCATTTAATTTTGGCGTGCTTATGGTCTTTAGTGTCAGCCAGATTCAAGTGGTTGACGTGCGGGAGGAGTATAGCTTTAGGACATACTTAAACACCAGGGCTATTACTGTGGCACTTACATCGGTCGTGTTTTTAGTATTTGTTTTGTTAACAGGGCAAACCGGTATTCAACTGGCTGTGCTCTTGTGTTATTACCTTATAGTTTTGATTGATTTCTATTTTAATGTGTATACGAGTGATTTTCATCAAAAGGGTATGATACGGGTCACGGGCCGTATGCGGGCATCGGGTTTTGGTGCTATCCTCATAGCATATATAACTATTGCATTTTTCACGCGAAACGTGGTTTTTGCTATGTCTGTTGCGGTTTCGTTTATTTTATTATCCTACTTGATTTGGGTGTGGTTTTATCGTAAACGTTATGCTGCTACTCGCGAGAAGGCCGATTTTGCGGCAATAAAAAAGCTCCTGACAGCAGCGGCGCCGATTTGTGTGCTTACTTTAATCTCGACTTTTCTCGCATCTGCTCCCAACATCTATCTTGGTGAGTTTACTACTATGGAAACAGTTGCAATATTTGCAATACTGCTGACACCGGGAGCTTTGTTTATGGTCTTTTTGCATGCTGTTTTGCTTGGTGATCCGCTGCCAAAGCTGTCTGAAGCTTTTGCGTCCGGAAATTTAAAGAAATTTTCACGCAATCTGCATATCCTGCTGCTTTTAGCGGTGGCGGGAGCAATTCCTTTTTTGGCCGTGGTGTATTTTGCAGGCATACCGTTTTTATCATGGTTATATAATCAGGATTTATCTTCGTATCTTTTGCAGCTGATGCTTGTGTGCAGCGGCACGATATTCTATGCACTTACTCCGGTTATCGGAATGACTTTAATAATTATGAAGCGTCAGAGAACATACATGTATATAAGCATTGCGGTGGGAGCGGTTGTAGGGCCTACGGTGGCTGTTATGGTGTACAATTACGGTATAAATGGTGCAATGTATTCGTACCTGATGGTTTATACACCTTTGTCTTTGCTTTTGTACCTGACTTTTAGGAGAGTGCTCCGAAAAGAGAAGCAGTTATGTCAAATTAGTGAATGATTTAGAGCGTTATTTAGTATTGCAGGTTTTTACCTGCTATGTTAGAATGATTGCAACTGAAAATTATTCTCCGTTGTGCTGCTTCACGGAACCAAACCCGCTCCATCGCACAACGAAGAAACAATTTCTCAGTTGCATACAACAATAATAGGTAATCAAAATGTCACTTACAAAGAAAAATATAGCACTGCTCACTATTTTTTTGATAATAGTGTATTTTTGTTTGATGTTTTTCTTTCTTCCCGAAAGTATTGTTGGTGCAAGAGATGAAAATTTAAGACTGTATGTGCCGAAGATTTTATTTTTGGCTCTTACTGCAGCGCTAACGACCTGCTTTGTTTTAATTGTTTTGCTTAAACGCGAATTTATCGAAGCACAAAAAGCCACATTTAACCGATATAAATATTACTTATTTTCTGTGGTTAGGCGTGATTATATGTCGCGATACCGCGGAAGTGTACTTGGCGTGCTTTGGTCGCTGCTCCATCCTGTGCTGACGATGCTCGTTACAACAGCTGTTTTTTCGTACCTCTTCAGATTTAATATCGAGTATTTTCCTGTCTATTTCTTTAGCGGGCAGCTTATTTGGGGTCTTTTTAACGAGTCTACGTCACTTGCGATGAGCAGTGTTATCGGTGCTGAAGGAATTATCAGGAAAATCTACATACCCAAATATATATTCCCGCTTTCAAAGGTTATATCGTCTGCTATTAACTTGTGTTTTTTGTTTCTTGCATACCTGGTGATTTTTGCCGTTATGGGGGTTCCTTTTAACTGGACAATGGTGCTTATTCCGATTCCTTTGATTTATACCCTCATTTTTGCGCTTGGGGTTGCAATGTTTATGTCTGCTGTAGCGGTGTTTTTCCGCGACACTATATATCTTTATAGTGTTCTTTTGACCATGTGGATGTTTTTGACACCGATTATGTATCCGGTGGATATTTTACCACCATGGCTTATCCCGTACTACGGGTTTAATCCCCTTTACCATTTTGTCGATTACTTCAGAAGTGTTGCAATGTGGGGGACTGTACCGGATTTATGGTCAAATCTGGTATGTATCGGGTTTGCAATGGCTTCATTTTGTATAGGAATTTATGTGTTTATGACCAAACAGAACAGGTTTTTACTTTACCTTTAATACGTGAACTTTGTTCACGTGGGAAAAAATAAAACTGTAATGTGAACTTCGTTCACATGGAAAGAACAAAAGCGTGATATTGTTCTTTCGGTCTCCGGAGATAAACTATAAATGGAAAACATAGCAATTGAAGTGAATAATGTTTCGATGCGCTTTAATCTTACAAGGGAAAAGATTTTCGGGCTTAAAGAGTATGTCATAAAAGCTTTAAAACGTGACTTGTTTTATGAAGAGTTTTGGGCGCTCCGGGATGTCAGCTTTTCTGTGGAAAAAGGCGAAGTATTTGGTGTTATGGGTCTTAACGGCGCCGGAAAATCCACATTACTCAAGATTATTGCCGGTGTGTTCAGACCGACAAAAGGATTTGTGACTGTAAACGGCGAAATTTCACCGCTGCTTGAGCTTGGTGCAGGCTTTGACTTCGAATCCTCGGCGCGTGATAATATTTATATGAACGGCGCTATGTATGGGTATCCAAACTCATATATGGCTGAAAAGTATGATGAAATTATTGATTTTGCAGAGCTTAGAGATTTCGAGAAAGTTGCGATAAAAAATTACTCTTCGGGAATGGTGGCGCGGCTCGGTTTTGCTGTCGCAACAAGTGTGCAGCCGGAGATTTTGATTGTTGACGAAATTCTCGGCGTTGGTGACTATAAGTTCCAGGAGAAGTGTGAAGAGCGTATTTATAATATGATTTCGGGTGGCACTACAGTACTTATGGTAACGCATAACACAAGTAAGCTTAAAGAGATTTGCTCACGTGCCATTCTTCTGGAAAAGAGCAGGGTTGTTTTCATAGGAGATATGGACGAGGCATACGAGATATACGGTGATAAGTCTTCGGAGAAATAAGAAGATATCGGAGAAGGGAACTAAAATGGCTGCAAAAGTGAATAATGCGATACGTGATGTTGCTCTGCGTGTGCGCGAGCTCCGGGAAGTCAGTGGATTTACGCGTGAATATGTAGCCGAGCGGCTTGGTATTTCGATAGATACTTACAAAACGTACGAAAAGGGCGGCGTTGACCTACCGTTTTCGTTTATTCATAACTGTGCACTTCTTTTTGGAGTTGAGCTCAGCGATTTGCTCGAAGGTCACAGTGCGGCGCACCTGACCTCGTTTGCGGTCACAAGGCGGGGTATGGGACGTATTACTTCAAAAGAAGAGACTATTGAAGTCCGTGACCTTGCACCACGTTTCAGAGGCAAGATTGCCGAGCCGTATTGGGTTACATATACGTATTCCGACGAGCAGCAGAATAAACCCATTCCGCTTGTGTCGCACAGCGGTCCGGAGTTCAACATTATTTACAGCGGTCAGCTCAAGGTTCAAATCGGAGAGCATACTGAGGTGCTCTCGGAAGGCGACAGTATTTATTACAACTCCAAAACTCCGCACGGTATGATAGCTGTCGGCGGTAAGGACTGTGTATTTTGCGCTATAGTGCTTCCCGGAGATGCGGGTGCTATATCCGATGCAGCAGAAACTTTTATTCCGACTGTTCCGGAGCCCTTGGTATATCAGCCATTGACACCGCGTGTTTTCGAGAACTTTTGCTATCCTGTAGAGGATGCTGCAGGTGTTTTGCAATCCATTTCATTTAAAGATCAGGACGAGTTTAATTTCGCTTTTGATGTTGTTGACGCTATTGCGGCAAAAACACCCGATAAAATTGCTATGGTGCACATCGACCGTGAAAAGGTGTCGCGAAAATTTACGTTTGGTGATATTTCGCGTCAGTCATCCCGGGCTGCAAATTACTTTACAAGCCTTGGAATCCGTCGCGGTGACAGGGTTATGCTCGTTTTGAAGCGAAATTATCAGTTTTGGCCGATTATTGTAGCTCTGCATAAAATTGGTGCCGTAGCGATTCCCGCTACCGACCAGCTTTTAGAGAAGGATTTTGAATACCGCTTCGAAGCTGCGGGTATTTCGGCGATAATTTGCACAGGGCAAAGCGGGGCTTGCGAAGAAGCGGATAAAGCAATTAAAAATTGTCCCGCTGTTTCGTTGCGGATTATGATAAACGGCGAGTCTGACGGTTGGCTTAATTTCGACAAGGACATTGAGAGGTTTCGCGGTTCTTATACACGCGAAGAGGATGCCCCCTGTGGCGATGACCTCATGCTTATGTACTTTACATCAGGCACGACAGGTTATCCGAAGATTGCCGCTCACTCTTACACATATGCACTCGGGCATTTTATAACAGCGCGCTACTGGCACAATGTCGACCCCGACGGGCTGCACTATACGATTTCAGACACAGGCTGGGGTAAGTCTGTCTGGGGTATGCTCTACGGGCAGTGGCTTTGCGAGGCGGGAATTTTCTGCTATGACTTCGACCGCTTCGACCCGCTCGAGATTTTACCGATGTTCTCCGAGTATGGTATTACTACGTTTTGCGCACCGCCGACTATGTACCGCTTTTTGATTCGCGAGGATTTGTCGAAATATGATTTGACAACGATTAAATATCTGACCACAGCGGGAGAAGCACTTAATCCCGAGGTGTTTAACCGTTTTAAAGAGGCTACAGGCCTTTCAATCATGGAAGGTTTCGGGCAGACAGAGTCTACACTCATGATAGCAAATCTGGTCGGTATGATACCAAAGACAGGGTCGATGGGTAAGGCGAGTCCTCTTTATGACATTGCTTTGATGGATTCGGACGGCAATATAGCCCCGCCCGGTGAGGTCGCCGAGATTGTCATCCGCACCAATGAGTCTATTCCGTGCGGGCTCTTTAACGGTTATTATCGAGGCGAGGAGCAGACTGCTGCTGCTTGGTATGACGGAGCTTACCACACAGGTGATACGGCTTGGCGCGATGAGGAAGGGTATCTGTTTTTTGTGGGCCGTGTTGATGATTTGATTAAATCGTCGGGATACCGCATCGGGCCGTTTGAAGTTGAAAGTGTTATCATGGAGCTGCCTTATGTTTTGGAATGCGCTGTTTCACCGGAGCCGCATGAAACACGCGGGCAAATTGTCAAAGCAAGCATTGTTCTGACAAAAGATAAAGAGCCCTCAGAGGAGCTCAAAAAAGAAATTCAAGAATATGTCAAGACGCACACCGCGCCTTATAAGTATCCGCGCATCGTTGTTTTCCGTGACAGTTTACCGAAAACAATAAGCGGAAAGATAAAGAGGAATCAGCTTTAGAATAAACTCATTTGGCTGGAGTCGGGGAGGTCTCCGAGTGCTCCGATAGCTTTGAGTGAGGCAATATGGCTTTTATTTACACTCGGACAGGCTGTGAGAATTTCATTTGTTGAAATGAACTCGCAGCCTTTTCTGTTTTCGGCGAGATCTCTTGCGGCGTTTTCACCGAGACCTGCTATCGCAACGAAGGGTGGACGTAATAATTTATCTTGGGCAATAAGGAATTTTTCGGCATCTGACTTATAGAGGTCTATTTCGGCGAAATCAAAACCGCGCATATAAAATTCATAGCAGGACTCGAGGGTTGCAATTGCTTCCTCGTCTTTTTTTGTAATATCGGCAATATGTTTTAGCTCACGTATTTTGCCTTTGACCGTGTCGACACCACGGGTCATTGTTTGCGCGTCAAAAGCCCCGTACTGACTGCGGCGGTAAAAGTGAGCGCTGTAATACTCGAGCGGTCTGTGCACCTTAAACCAGGCGATACGAAACGCCATGATGACATATGCCACTGCGTGCGCCTTGGGGAAAAGATAACCGATTTTTTGACAGGATTCTATATACCATGGCGGGATATGAAGGTTTTTAAGACTGTGCTCAGTGCCTTTGGGAAGTCCGTAACCTTTTCTGACACTTTCTGAAATTCCAAATGCCTCTTCCTTGGTCATCCCCTTTGAAATGAGATACAACATGATATCGTCGCGGCTGCTGATTGTGTCGGCAACCGATGCTTTATTAGTTGCTATGAGTTCCTTTGCGTTACCGAGCCACACGTGTTCTCCGTGAGAGTAACCGGAAAGGCGGATAAGTGTGTCAAAGTCTCCGGGTCTTGTATCAACAAGCATTTGCCTGACAAAGGGTGTGCCAAACTCGGGGATTCCTATGGAGCCTGTTTCACCTATAATGCTGTCATCACTGTCAAGACCGAGACATTCGGGAGATGAAAAAAGAGACATTGTATCGGAGTCGTCAAGAGGGATGTCATCAGCGTTGATGCCGGTCATATCCTCTAACATTTTTAGCATTGTCGGATTATCATGGCCGAGAATATCCAGCTTTATCAGGTTATCCTCAAGATACTTGTATTCAAAGTGGAGCGTTATTACGCCTTTTTCGCTGTCATCGGCAGGATATTGAGTCGGTGAAAAGTCGTATACATCCATATTTTGCGGGATTACAATGAGGCCTCCGGGGTGCTGACCTGTGGTTTGCTTGACACCGTTACAGCCGTCAGCAAGGCGGCTCTCTTCTGCTTTTGTGGTGGTTTTCCCTGTTGCTTCAAGGTATTTTTTTACAAACTTAAAAGCGTTTTTTCCCTGTGTAGTGCCGATAGTACCGGCACGGAAGACATGGTCTTCTCCAAACATTTTGTAAATAAATTTATGGGCATCGCTCTGGTGCTCGCTTGAAATATTGAGGTCAATATCGGGAATTTTATCACCGTTGAATCCCATGAACGTTTCAAAGGGTATGTTGAACCCGTCCTTAATAAAGCTTGTGCCGCAGCTCCGGCAGGTTTTATCGGGCATGTCGGGACCGCAGGCGTATTTAGAAACATTATGAATTACCGGAAACTCGGTTGTTTTACATTTAGGGCATCTGTAATGAGCGGGGAGCGGGTTAACTTCGGTTATTCCGGCTAAGAATGCAACGAAGGATGAACCGACGCTACCGCGCGAGCCGACTCTACTGTGCTGTTTTCTCAGATATGAAACAAGTTTTTGCGCTGTCATGTATATAACGTCATAATTTAATCTTAAAATGTCCTTAAGTTCGTAGTCGGCGCGGTCTATAACCGGTTGCGGGGTATTTTCGCCATAAAGTTCCGGTATTCTTGTCTGAATAATTCGTGCAAGCTCGTTTGCGCTGTCTTCGAGTTTTGGTGTAAAGAGTTTGCGTTTTGGTGGCAATGGGCTTATTTTCTCACACATTTCAGCTATTTTGTTAGTATTTGCAATAACTACATCGTATGCTGTTTTTTCGCCGAGATAACTGAACTCTTCGAGCATCTCATCGGTTGTGCGGAAAAATAAAGGAAGATCGTCATAAGCAGCACTTTTGAAGCCCTTGCCGAACATAATAATTCTGCGGAATATTTCGTCCGTCGGGTTAAGAAAGTGTGTGTCACAGGTTGCAACAACAGGGATATTTAGAGCGTTTCCGATTTCAATAACCTTTTTGTTGAAATTTTTTAGTTCTTCAACAGATTTTGCTATGGGTTTTTCACCGAGAATCATAAACATGTTGTTGCATAGTGGCTGAATTTCAAGGTAATCGTAGAATTTGGCGATTTCTTTGAGTTCTTCGTCCGGTTTATTTTCTGTGATAGCTTCGAAAAACTCGCCGCGCTCGCAGGCAGAGCCTATTATTAGCCCGTCTCTGTGTTTTTCGAGTTCTTCTTTAAAAATAACAGGGCGGTTGTAGAAATGCTTTAAATGGCTTCTTGTTACGAGTTTGTAGAGGTTTTTCAGACCGGCCTCGTTTTTGGCGAGCAGGATAATATGATTTGTACGCTGGCGCAGGGTGGGAGTTTTTTCTCCGTCTGTAACAGGTTCTTCACCGTTGCAAAAATAACCTTCCATACCGTAGATAATTTTGATTTTATCTGCATTTTTTGCTATTGTTTTTTCAGCTTCGGGAAAAGACTGAACAACACCGTGGTCGGTAATGGCAATAGCCGGATGACCCCACGCAATAGCACGGTTAATAACTTCATGCACATCTGTAAGTCCGTCGGACGCGGACATTTTTGTGTGAAGGTGAAGCTCGACGCGTTTTTCATCTGCAGTGTCGGTTCTTACGGTTTTTTCGGCAGGAAAAATATTTGTCGGGTTTAGATTGAGCTCGTTGTCATAATTGCTTATGACTAAAGTCCCCGAAACTGTAAGATACATACCTTTTTCTATTGATTTGACAATCTTTTTTGATCTTTCGTTTTTTTCATCCTTACGGTCTATCATAAACTGGTGGACGTTTATTGTGCCGGTATGGTCGGTTATGTCGAAGTTTAAGAGCCATGAGTTGTTTTTTTCGATGAGCCTGCTGCGGTTGGCGCACACTTCACCTGTGACAGTGACTCTGCCGAGGTCTATGTTGACCTCGCCGATTGGTGTGGGTGCGGTTTTTGTGACACGACCCATGATTGCGGTTTTTGGGGTTGGAGAGGCGGGGTTGGGAGTGGTGGAGGGTGAGCGGCCCGGTATAGGTTTGGAGTCCGGGGAAGATGGAGTGGCAGGTGAAAAGCCGGAGACATCGGATGAGAGGTCAAAGTTAGAAAGTACTGCAGCGTCAATATTAACTATATCTATTTTAAGTTCTGCCGATATAAGATCTTCCAAAATGCCGATTTGATATGGCGGTATCGGGGTGTGAGCGCTAAGACTTATGTCTGCTTGGCTTTTTTCTTTGTTTACAGACATGGAAGTGACCCGCACACCGGTAAAGTCGGTGGCGAGCCGCTGATTTCCCTTGAGATTCGGGAACATATCGTAAAATTCAGCAGGGTTCATTTGGTGACTTCTTTCAAAATTAACTTTACTAACTCATCTGTAAGTTTTTTTATCGGTACTTTATTGACGACTTTACCTTTAGCGAAGAGGACTCCGACTTTACTTGCTTTTGTGCATCCCGCAATACCGTAGTCGGCAACGCCGACATTTCTTCCTCCTCCATACGCAGCAATTCCAAAGTCGGCGTGGGAGGCTTCGCCGGGTCCGTTGACAGAGCAGCCCATGATGGCGACTGTTATGTTTTTATCATACCACGCCTTATCGGACAATATTGACCCATCTGTCAGCTTTTTTTCAACTTCATTAACCATACCCATTAGATCAATGTTGCATCTGCCGCATGTGGGGCATGAAATGATATCAAGACCGGGTCTCAAGCCGATGGATTTAAGAATTGCTTTGGCTGCAATCACTTCACGTTCCGGCTCTGCTGTGAGTGAGACGCGGATAGTATTGCCAATGCCGTCAAGAAGCAGCGTTCCGATGCCGATGGCGTTTTTAATTATCCCGTTATATTCTGTCCCTGCTTCGGTAATACCAATGTGGAGCGGATACTTTGTCTGCTGACTCAGCAGGCGGTAGGTTTTTACCGTGAGCGGAACGTTAGATGTTTTCGCCGAAATCCAGATATTGTCAAAATCGTATTTATTTAGCAAGGCAATATGTCCGAGAGCGCTCTCTACCATTGCCGCGGGCGTTATATCGCCGTGTTTTGCAAGGATTTCTTTTTCGAGGCTGCCTCCGTTGACGCCTATGCGGATAGGGATTTTTTTGCGGTTGCAGGCTTCTGCGACTTGCTTGACTTTAGCATTGTTACCTTTGGAGTCCGTTTTCCCTATGTTGCCGGGGTTTATTCGAATCTTATCGGCACCCGCTTCGATGGCTCGCAATGCTAGTTTATGGTCAAAGTGGATGTCTGCAACAAGTGGTATGTTTATGTTTTCTTTTATTTTTGATATTGCATCGGCTGCTTCGATGTTTGGTACTGCGACGCGGATGATATCGCAGCCGTGGGCTTCGAGGCGTTTTATTTGCGCTGTAGTTGCCTCGACGTCAGCTGTATCAGTAGTTGTCATAGATTGAATTGTAATTATTTTCATTTTTTTCCTTTAAGAGCTACCTCTTGAAGCTATATAATTGAATTCCCTTTTCCCACAAAGTTCGCTTCCATGCTCACATTGTGGGCGCTCCGCATCCATGCTACGCTTGACAGGTATATCCAATTACATAGACTTCAAGACGCTCTTAATTTAATAACTTCATAACATCGTTATATAAAATTATCACCATGAGTCCGATGAGTAGGAAGAAGGCGCCGGTGTTGATGTAATTTTCATATTTGGGATTTAAGTGGCGGCGGGTGATTTTTTCGATGACCCAGGTAATGAAGATAAAAAGTATCCTGCCGCCGTCCATTGCCGGAATAGGCATAAGGTTGAGAATTGCCACATTTACTCCGATAAACGCAGTAAAAAACGCAATGTTAGAAAGGGCAGCGCCAAAGCTTGCAGACTCTTGCCCGACCGTATTCATGGCACTGATTATGCCGACAGGCCCTGCGATATCCTCCGTCAGACTCGCAGCCCCGCTAATTAGCATAGCGATGCTAATTCGTATCATTCGTATGAAACTGAACATTTGATAGAAAGAATACTTGATTGTTTCGACGAAATTATTCTCAATTACGTTAAAATGGATGCTGTAGCGATAAATGTCTTCTCCGTCAACGCTATATGTTCTGCGTTGGTATTCAAAGGATTCGCCGCCTCTGTCAATGGTAAAAGTTATTGGCTTTCCTGCGTTTATGCCCATAAAAAGGTTAAAGTCATCTTTGTAATAAAGGCGCTCGCCGTTAATTGCGGTGATTGTGTCACCGGCGAGAAGCTGGCTCGGCCCCTCGCTTGGGAGATGATCGACAACACTTGATATTGATGTGCCTTCAAAAGCGGTTACTCCCATTGTGAGAATGAGCACGATGAGAAAAGCCGCAACAATGTTTGCAAGACTGCCCGAAACGAGAATGATGATACGCCGCCAACGTTTTTGTGCAAGGAAAGCGCGGGGGTCGTCCTCTTCGCTTTCTTCGTGTTCGCCTTCCATCGAGCAAAAACCGCCAAACGGCAGTACCCGCAGGCTGTAAAGGGTTTCCTTGCCCTGTTTTGACAGTATCTTCGGGCCCATGCCGATAGCGAACTCTGTGACTTTGACGTTGAGGGCTTTCGCCGAAAAAAAGTGTCCGAGTTCGTGGATGGCGATTATTATGCTAAACGCGAGGATTGCCAAAAAAATGTACATATTTTTTCCTTTTGCCGTGGTGTTTCCTTATATTAATTCATTTAATGCCTTCTCTATTAAGACGGGGATGTCTGTGAAGGGGATTTCGTTTTTCAGGAAGAGCCCGACGGCCTCTTCGTTGGCGCGGTTCATTGCGGCGCAAGCTTTTGTGCCTGCTTTTGCAGCTTTATATGCAAGAGCAAGGCATGGGAAAATGTCGGGATTTGGTTTTTCAAAGGTAAGACCGCTGAGTTTGGTCGGGTCGAGAGACCTTGTGAGTCCTTGTGTGCGATTGGGATAGGTCAGCGCATATTGAATAGGCATTCGCATGTCGGGGTGCGAGAGCTGTGCAATTATCATGCCGTCGGTAAATTCGACCATAGAGTGTATTATACTCTGCGGGTGTAAAATTACCTCAATTTGCTCGGGTTTTACGTTAAAAAGGTGCATAGCTTCAATTATTTCGAGGCCTTTATTCATCATTGTGGCGGAGTTGATAGTGACCATTTTACCCATTGTCCAGTTCGGGTGTTTTAAGGCTTGCTCGGGGGTGATGTCTCTGAGCTCTGCAGGTGTTTTATTGCGAAACGGCCCGCCGGATGCTGTGAGCATGAGCTTTTTGATCTGTTTTGGCCTGTCGCTCTCGCGGCCGGTACAGCAATGAAGACATTGGAATATCGCCGAATGCTCAGAGTCTACAGGGATTATCTCGGTGTTGTGTTTGCGTGCGGTTTCCATAACAAGCTCACCGGCGCAAACAAGAGGTTCTTTGTTTGCAAGTGCGACACGTCTGCCTGTTTCAAGAGCTGCAAGAGTTGGTTTTAAGCCTGCTTCTCCCGTTATAGCTGTTACGATAATGTCGGCGTCGCTGTTTTTTGCGATGTCGATTATTGCGTCCTCGCCGCCCTCTTCACTGCCGACAATTGTTACATCGGGATGAAAGTCACGTTCCTGCTCTTTTAAGAGTTCGACATTTTTGTATGCTGTCAGGGCGATAACTGACATGCCGAGGTGGTCGGCGACTTCAAGTGTTTGCTGGCCTATTGAGCCTGTTGAGCCTAAAATGGTGATTGTTTTATTTATCATAAATCCCGGTAACTCCTTGTATCCCGATTTTTTGTCTATTATACAGATAATATGGGTGATTGTAAAGGAAAGACAGCAACCTTACACA